>Ga0210053_1002847_pt1 | contig 14536 bp, 7 predicted proteins | sample CryGeymeta201512_FD_185467 | JGI IMG/M metagenome (GOLD analysis project Ga0210053, IMG submission 185467) | Groundwater microbial communities from Crystal Geyser aquifers in Utah, USA - Crystal Geyser metaG 2015-12 (SPAdes) (version 2) | ecosystem: Environmental > Aquatic > Deep subsurface >... | reverse complement strand
TAAAGATAAGGATAAATATATACAGTTAAAATTAGAATCAATCTATCAAATGGAGGATTTTCAAATTTTTGGTATTACCTGGCAGAGGAAAGTTGCCCAAGACATTATAAAGGAGATCATCCATGCTGAATTTAATTATGCCAAAGGAAGGATTACCGATTCTTTACAATTTATAGCCACCGAGATAAAAGAATTTGAAGAAGACTATAGTACAAAAATCTGGAAAGATTATAAAGAAGATCGTAAACTACAGAAACTAATGGACCGAACCATAGAAAATATCTTTACTGCCTTGATTGAAATATGTGGTACTATTCTTACTCAAGAAGGTATTTCGGCAGAGAGTTATGCTCAGGCGTTAAGTGAATGTGCTCAGAGATTGGGATTTTCTGAAGAAGAACAAGAAATATTGGCTAAAATAGCTATGCAAAGGAATAGGTTGGCTCATCGATATCTTAACTTTCGTTGGCAGGCAATCGATATGTTTATTAAAAATAAATTGCTTATCCTAAAATTATTGACCAAGATTTCCGAAAAACCAGAATAGTAAAAAAGAGTAAAAGGGAAACAGAAATAGTTCAATATTTATAAGTATTGTAAGCATAAGTAAAGAAATCGGGGAATTATTAATAGAAGAGCGGAGGAATTTGGTGGATAAAATCATCAGGAAATTTTTTTGGGTAGTTTTAGACTTAGTTTTTATAAATATTTCTTTTATTCTATCTTTGTTATTAAGATTTGGCAAAGAGTGGGATGCTTATTTTTTTCTTGGTCCAGAGTCACTGATTTATCTTTCGGTATCTTTTTTCATATTCGCCTTATTTTTCAGGCTATATACCCGGATGTGGAGATATTTGAGTATAGGCGACCTTTTTTTAATTACGGAAGTAGTTACTGCGGGGGTATTTGTATCCTATCTGGGTTTAAATATAGTGCATAGCCTTCCTCTTCCTCGAACAGTAATAGCTTTGACCTGGTTTTTTAGTCTGGCCTTTATAGGAGGAAGCAGATTACTCTGGAGATTATATTGGGAAGGAAGGACCCCTTTAAAGAGAAGAGAAGAGCGGATATTAATTGTAGGAGCAGGAGATGCCGGGGAAATTATTTGTAGAGAAATAGAGAAAAGAAAAGATTTAGGTGTATTGGTCGGCTTTGTGGATGATGATAGGGCTAAAATTGGCAAGATAATTCGTAACAAAAAAGTATTAGGCCCAATTGATCAGATTAATGAGGTTATGGATCAAGAAAAAGTTGGCCTGGTAGTTATTGCTATCCCTTCCGCCAGAGGTAATGTGGTTAGAAGAATTATAGATAAGATAGAGAAAAGGGATATTAAAATAAAGATTGTGCCAGGTTTGTATGAATTATTAGGCGATAAAGTCAGTGTTTCTCGCATTAGGGAGGTCAAAGTAGAGGATTTATTAAATCGAGAACCGATTAATTTAAAGATAGAAGAAATATCTAAATATCTAAAAGGGAAGAAAGTAATGATCACCGGGGGAGCAGGCTCTATTGGTGAAGAAATAAGCTTACAGGTAGGTAAATATTCTCCTTCAGAATTAATGATCTTAGACCATAGTGAAAATGGTCTTTTTTATATGGAAAGAAAGATAAAAAAGGAGTATGGCGATTTGAAGCTTAATATAATGGTAGCAGATATTAGAAATAGAGAAAAAATGGAAAATATATTTAGGAGTTTTAAACCAGAGGTAATTTTTCATTCTGCAGCCCATAAACATGTTCCTATGATGGAATATCATCCTGATGAGGCAGTGAGTAATAATATCCTGGGAACTAAAAATTTAGTGGAGTTAGCAGATAAATATGAGGTTAATAATTTTGTAATGATCTCTACCGATAAGGCTATTAATCCTACCAGTGTAATGGGGGCAAGTAAGCAAGTAGCTGAAATGATCCTAAAAATGTATGGGAAAAAGAGTAAGACTAATTTTGTGGCGGTTCGCTTTGGAAATGTATTGGACAGCAGTGGAAGTGTAATCCGCACCTTTAAGAAGCAGATTGCTGAAGGTGGTCCTATTACCATAACTGACCAAGAAATGGAGAGATACTTTATGACCATTGCTGAAGCAAGCCAGCTGGTAATACAGGCTGGAGGATTAGGCCTTGCAGGGGAAGTATTTGTATTAAATATAGGTGAACCAGTAAAAATAGTGAATTTAGCCCGGGATTTAATCAAGTTATCCGGTTTTATACCCGATGAGGATATTAAGATAGAGTTTATTGGATCAAGACCAGGGGAGAAATTATTTGAAGAATTATTAACCGAAAAAGAACGAAGTAAGGTGCTGGGAGAAAGCGGGCACGAGAAGATTTTTATTGCTCAGACTGAAGATGTTGATGGAGAGAAGTTGGATGAGGATATTAAAGAGTTAGAAGTGCTGGCTAAGCAGATGGATAGTGAAGGGATTGTTAGAAAGTTGCAGGAAATTGTACCAAGTTATAGACCTAATCGAGAAATGCTTAAAAGGTAAAAAAAGGTGCCAGGCACTAAATTTGTCCTAAAGGTAAAAAAAGGTGCCAGGCACCTTTTTTTACCTTTTTTGTCCATAAAGAATATGTTATATAAGGAATTTATATGCAAATAGTTATTGTTGGTGCTGGGCCAGCAGGATGTTATACCGCTCAGCTCTTAAAGCATTATGGGGTGGGGTCGTCTATACGCATAATTGAAGAACATAATGAAGTAGGAAGACCAATGAGTTGTGCAGGGATTGTAGGAAGACAGGTCTTTAACAATACTTTATTACCTCTTTCGAAGGCTTCTATTATAAATCAAATTGATGGAGCCTTAATTATTCATGGAGATAATAACTTTTTAATTAAAAGACCAGGGGTGGCTTATGTAATAGATCGGGAGAGGTTTGATCAAGAGCTAAGCCGAGGATTAAAGGTAGAGTGTGGAAAGAAGTTAGTGGAGATAAAGAGAGAAGGGTCTGGTTACGTAGTTAACACTAATGTAGAGGATATTTATGCTGACTTAGTGATTGGGGCTGATGGGCCAAAATCAGAAGTAAGGAAGTTTATTGATTTTGATTTAGAAGAGTTTAAAGGGAAAAGGAGAGAAGGAGCTAGAATATATAATAAAAAATATGGTTATGTGGGAATGCAATATAGAATAAAATTGGATAAGGCTATTTCTGATTCTGATCTAAATATTACTAAAGTACATATGTGTGAAGGTATCCCCTTTTTTATCTGGATTATTCCCGAGAATAAGGAAATTATCCGTCTAGGAATTATTGCTCAAAATGGATGGCAGCAATTAGATAATTTTATAAAAAAATATAATATTAAAGGTGAAATTGTGGATAAATTAGCCGGAATTATTCCTTTGGGATTAGCGAGTAATACTTATTATAAAAATATTGTTTTAGTAGGTGATGCTGCTGGTCAGATAAAACCCTTAACCGGAGGAGGTATTTATTACGGCTTAAAAGCGGCAGAGATTTTGGTAGATTGTATTCGGGAAGGTAAGATAGCTGAATATGATAGAAGATGGAAGAGAAAATTCGGGAGAGAGATTAATTTTGGATTAAAGGCACGGCAAGTCTATGAAAAATTAAACCATGATGAGTTGGGGAAAATATTTTTAGTATTTAAGAAAAATACAAAATTTATAGAAAAGATAGCTAATTTCGAAAATCATTCAGTGGTGTTTAAAGAAGCGCTTAAAAGTCCTAAGATATTAATAGATGCAGGGAAAATTCTAGGCCGAAATATTGGGAAGATATTATTTTAAGAGAAGGGGGAACTGAATTGAAGGCGATAATACTTTGCGCTGGAAAAGGAACTCGTCTTAGGCCACTTACCTATACGAGTGCTAAGCATTTAATCCCTATTGCTAATAAACCAGTTTTGTTTTACGGAATTGAGGCAATTAGAGACTGTGGGATAAAAGATATCGGGTTAATTATCGGGGAGACTGGAGAGGACATCAAAGAAGAAATAGGTAATGGAGCTAAGTGGGGGGTAAATATTTCCTATATTGAACAGAAGGAGGCTTTGGGGTTAGCTCATGCGGTGGTAATGGCGCGCGATTTTTTAGGGGGAGATAAATTTTTAATGTATTTGGGAGATAATCTTTTAAAAAATGGAGTAAAACCTTATATAAGAAAGTGTAAGGAGGGAGATTATAATGCCTTTGTCTTATTGACGAAGGTGGATAATCCTCGACAATTTGGCATTGCTGAGCTGGAAGATGGAAAGGTAGTAAGGGTAGTAGAAAAACCTCAGAAGCCAGCCAGTAATTTAGCCTTAATAGGGGTCTATCTTTTTGATAAAAATGTTCATCTGGCTATTGATAGTATAAAGCCATCTGCTCGGGGGGAATTAGAGATTACCGATGCGATCCAATGGTTGATTGATAATGGTTATAAGGTTGGAGCTGAAGTTATTAAAGGTTGGTGGAAAGATACCGGGAAACCGGAAGATATTTTAGAAGCTAACCGTTTAATTTTAGAAGATATGGAAAGAGATATTAGTGAAGCGATGGTAGATGAGAGTTCTCAGATTTTAGGAAGGGTTAAAATTGGGAAAAGTACAGAAATTATTAATTCTAAAATATTAGGACCAGTAATAATTGGAAACAAAGTTAGAGTAATTGATTCCTATATCGGTCCTTTTACTTCTCTTTCTGATGGAGTAGAAATAAAAAAAAGCGAAATTGAATATAGTGTAGTTATAGAAGAGACTAAAATAGAGAATATACGAGGGCGAATGCAAAGGTGTCTGATTGGTAAAGATGTACGAATTTATCATTCTAAAGACTTGCCCTTAGTGTACGAATTTATCTTAGGTGACCATAGTAAAGTAGGTTTATTATAAAGAAGGTAAAAAAAGGTGCCAGGCACTAAATTTGTCATAAGGTAAAAAAAGGTGCCTGGCACTTTTTTTTACCTTTTTTTACCTTCTTAGAAAGAAGTACCTAAAGTGATATAGATATCATATCCTTTGGGGTCGATTAGTGCTTTGGCTGCTCCTAATCTTAGAGTAAAGGGAGAGTCATATTTAAGATTGAAGTCTGCTTTTAATTCTGCTCCCATACTGGCTTTAAAGTCCTGCCAATTAGAATTGATTTCATCTTTTTCAGTATTTATATTTAGGTTTGCACTTTCCCAGGCATTTCCTAGATCAACGAAGAAGACACCAGAAAGTCTTTCTAAGAACAGGGAGATAGGTCCTAGTTTAATGCTGTGCTCGATGTTGGCCAAAGGGAAACGATATTCTAAATTGGCTAAAAGTAAATTGTTCCCGGCAAGAGTGGCAGATTTATACCCCCGAAGCGGAAAAGTATTCACCTCAACATCACTCAGATTGTCCGCAGAATTGTAGCCTCCTAATTTAAATTTTTCTTTATCTAAATTTGATTCTAATAGGTTCGATGAGCTACAGCCAGCAACTAAACGGAAAGCTAATACCTGATGAAGAAAGGGAAGAGGAAGGAATTGTCTCCCATCAAATAATAATTTATTAAAAGTATAATCACTGCCTAAAGCTTTATCGGCATGTTCGTAGGTTAGAGAGAAGGAGTGGCCTTGTTCGGGGCTGATAGAGAATCCATATTTTTCTGCATCAGAATAGGAGTAGCCTAATCTTAGGCTGGCGATTTTTTCTTGGTCGGTATCTAAGGTAGTTGTTGTGTCAGAAGAAGAAAATTTTTCATATTGGTACCCCAAAGAAACTGTTTGTCTGTAAGAACGAGAATTTGTAGGGGAAGAAGTTTTTCCTTTAAAGGGAAAGTATAAATTAATGCCGGTTTTTCCTTCTTCCCACCAGGAAGTAGGTGAGACTTCATTAGATGTAAGAGCAGAAGAAGAATTTTGATCTAATTTTTCATTTTGAGAAGCAAGAGCAGTTTTCCCAGAAAGGTAAAAATTGATAATGGGTAATTGACGGTAATTATAATAGCTCAAATTATAATTTATGTTGTTACTGAGCAACCCATAAGTAACCGTCAAAGGGATAGAATAAAATCCCAGTACATCTTGTAATTCAGTTGAAAAGCCAATTCCCAAATCGTTTTCGGTGATTTGAACAGCGGGAATCCAGTAGGTAGGAGGCCAGAAAGTAGTAAAAGAATAATAGGGATGGACAGGGTAATTATTTAATAAAGCCATTTGGTTTTTAGGTAGAGTGCTATATAGATTAAATAAATTAGTTTTTTGAACTGGGATGATTAGTGATTTGTCATATTTTATTTCAGCCCATTGTTCAGGGTCTATTTTTATAAGATGAAGCTCATATCCAGTAGTATGATAATTGATAAAGGCTAATTGTTGGCCATCAGGAGAGATGGCCGGTTGAAAGGCTCCACCCAGGACATTGGTTACTTGATATAATTTTTTATCAGGCAATGAAAAGGCAAAGATATTATAAATTCCGGTGCGGTCAGAAGAAAAGAAGAGATATTTGCTGTCAGGAGACCAGCAAGGGCTAAGGTCATTATATTGGTCTTGAAAGATAGGCCAAAGAGAAAAAGTAGAATTGTTATTAGAATTAATAGAATTATTAGAATTAATAGAATTATAATTAGAGTCAAAATTTGAAATATATATATCCTGATAGCCCTGTCGCCAGGCGGAAAAAGCGATCATATCCCCTTGGGGAGACCAGGAAGGTTGATATAATTGAGTATCATCACGAAAATCAGTTAAATAGATAATATCTTCTTTATTAATAGGGTTATAAGTAGGTTGGCTTTCATTAATGGATGAGGATGAAGAGTGTAAGGAGTGTAAATTAATTAAGGCCAGGTTGTTTGTTCCTGATTCATTAATTACTGCCACAATTTGACTATTATCTGGGTTAGGTGACCAGTTCGGATCGCGAGCACGTAAACCTTCAGAGAGGCGGATTTCTTTATTTGTTCTTAAGTCAAATAAATAAAGGTCATAATATTCATAAAACTGCTCATAATTGCCTAATTTAGAATAAATTATTTTAGAACTATCGCCAGAGATGCTAAAAGAAGAATCCTGGCCATAGACTCTTTTAATTAAAGTTTGGCTTTTTTGATTAGAAAGATTTGAAAAAGTTACCGGAACAGAAGAAATTAAAGGGTCGATAAATTGAATGAAAGGATAAGAATGAGGAGAAGAAACTCTAACCGCTATTCTATCTCCATTGGGTGTGGAAAACCAGCGAGGATAATCGACCCAATAATTATAGTTAGTAAGTTGTTGAGACTCAGTAATGCTTTTTGAGGAGATAATCTTTTGAGCCTGAAGCTGATATTTTTCTTTTAGATAATCTTTCCAGGTTTGATATAGTTCGGTTAAGTTTGAACCAATGGCCTGTTTTAGGGCATAATTTATTCCTAAATAAGGGTATTGACAGAAGGTCTCACTTAAGGCAATGACTTTGCTTTCTCCATATCTTTGGGCTATAAAATGGATGAGAGATTGACCATAGATATAAGGAGCCGTACCATCGGGCCAGGAAGTAAGATAATAACCATCTATCTGATCTAAGGTGTTGAACTTATCTTCGAGGGTGGCCATACGAAGATACATATCATAGCGAGAATCTATACCTCTACCCCCAGCGGTAAATTTAGTTTCATTATAGACTGCTAATCCTTCAGTCGACCAGATGGGCTGGAGGGCATTAGGAGTAATTATCTGACCAAAGAGAGCCCGAAGAGCAGTAATAAGCCCACCAGTCATCTCAAAATGAGCTAAGTGGGTATATTCGTGAGTGATAACTATTTTAAGCCAGCTTTTAAATTTCATATCAAAGGATGTAGCAGTGGGTGCAGTTAAGGAAAGGCGAATCACTTGATGTGGAAAAGAAGAAGCAAAACCCAGGGCATAATCAGAAAAATCTTCTATAATTATAGCTATCTTCTGCAGGTGCAGGCGATGTTTTGGAGAGCCTAGTTGGGTATTAATTTTAAGATACACTTCTTCAGCTATATTGGCTACTTCTTGAGCTGACTGTTCGCTATTATATTCGTAATCTTTATTTTGATGTGGGTAAAAATAGACCGAAAAGTGAGGACTTTCTAAAACCTGCCAGGTTAAGCTGGGATCATAACGGTTAGCTTCCGCTTGCACAGTTATTGGTGAGCATACTAATAGAAATAGTACAGTAGTAATATAAATAAGAAGAAATACTGTCTTTTTCATGTTTTTCTCCAAGGTTAAAAAGGTAAAAAAAGGGAAAAAAAGGTGCCTGGCACCTTTTTTTCCCTTTTTTTCCTTTCATTTATGACAATAGGTCTGTTTTAATCCGATTTAGTAAGAGTTGGTAAAAATGATCAGTAATTAAATTCTTATGAGTTTTCTTGCTTATTCCTAATACGCTTTGTCGGGTAAGGTTTAAAGAAGTTGCTATATCTTTTATTCTATAACCTTCTTTTATTAATAGGTAGACAAGCAAATGCTTTAGGTGTTTATTATTTTCGATATCTCCAAATCGTTCTTTAACTTTTTCTAACCTATTTTCTATATTTTTGGGTGGTTTATTTTGGATATAATTTGAAGTTATTTTATTGAAATTCTGGAGAGCCTTTTCCGAGTTATTTTTTTGGCTATTTTCTTTTACAAAATTAATAAAATTATCTGGATTGGTTTGACAAAGTGTTAAGAATTCATCAATCTTTAGCCAAGGGGGAGTGATTTTATCTGGAGCGGGGAGAAGATATTGAAAACTACTCCAGGGGAATTCTTCGGGAGAATCTGCCAATCCGGCCTCTACTGGATTTAGACTAATATAAGATGCCACACTATACAGGTAAAAAGGATTTAAGATAAGATGGCTTTTATAGCGATCCTGGAAGAGATGACCTTTTCTAATATGTTTTATGTTATACCAGTGAGCATAAGAGGAATTTAAAAATTGCATGGCTTGAGAGAGATTTGCTTCCTCTGTCTTTAAGAGAAGGTGAGAATGTGTATCCATTAGGACATAAAAAAATATATGAACTTTAAATAAATTGGAGGTTTTTTGCAGAAGCTGTAAAAATTTATTTCTATCTACATTATCAGCAAAAATATCTATTCCTTCAATTCCTTTAACTATAATATGATAGAGTGCATTTTTATATTCAATTTCTTTCCTGTTTTTTCTTACCATAATGGTAAAAGTATACTATTTTATTTAGAATAGTTCAAATTATTTATGGGAGATCCCGGTACCAAATTTGTCTAAAAGGTAAAAAAAAGTGCCTGGCACCTTTTTTTACCTTTTTACCTTTATGACAAAAAAGGTGCCAGGCACCAAATTTGTCATAAATTATAGTTGAAGATTTTTTAAGAAATAGTGTATAATTAATTTCAGTTATTTATTCCAAAGGAGAATTAAAGAAAATGACCCAAAAAACTATCACTAATAAAATGGTAAAAAAGAGAAAAAAAAGAGATTTGTGGTTTTATATCATAATAATTATTTTACTCGCTGCGATGTTTTTGTGGTATCTCAGGCAAATAGGATATTTACCTTTATGGATAGATAACCAGCCGTCACCCCTTATTACCCAAATGGATTCAACCCTAAGAGAGAAAAGAGCAGCTTTTAAAATTATAAATGCTCACGAACATGTTCAATCCTTCCGCAATATACCAATCCTCCTTAAGATGATGGAAGACTGTCAGATTGAAAAAATGGTTTTATTGGGGACTTCCAAGTATACCTTTTATTTAAATCCTAAATACGGTTTTACTGAATATGATCAGAATAATGAAGAGATAATCAATATAAGTAAAAAATATCCTGATAAATTTATTGCTTTATGTACCATAAATCCTCTTGATGAAGATAAATTGGAAAAATTAAAGGCTTGTATTGTAGCTGGAGCTAAAGGTTTAAAATTGTATAATGGTCATGGTTATTTTTATGATCATTTTTTCAAACTTTCCTTAGATGACCCTGGGATGATGGAGGTATATGAATATTGCGAAGAACAGAGAATACCCATCCTTTATCATATAAACAGTGGTCGCTTTCTGGACCAAATGGAGAGGATTTTGAAAACCTTCCCTAATTTAGTGGTTGTTGCCCCTCATTTTATCTTGACTTCAAGAAATATTACTCTCTTAAGCAGACTCCTTGATACTTATCCCAATCTCTATACTGATATAAGTTTTGGTCATCCTGATTTTCAAGTAACTGGATTTAAAAGTATTTCTCAGAATGCTGTGGCCTTCCGGGAATTTATGCAAAAATATCGTGACCGGATAAACTTTGGGACTGATATAGTAATTACTTCTTATCGAGCGAAAAGCAGGAGCTATATTGAGGAGGTAACTTTAAGTTATTTTGATATGCTAGAGAAAGAGGAATTTACCTTGCCTTCATCAATTTATAAGATGATGAGTAAAAAAGCTCGGGAAAATACTGACCCAGATGCAGTGTATAAAGGACTTCATCTTGATGATGAAACGTTAAGGATGATTTATCATGATAATGTAGTAAGAATTTTTGGAAAATAAAATAAAATAAAATAAATAAAATAAATAAGAACTGAGGGTATTCTATATTTTATTATTATTATTATTATTTATAGAAAGATACCTATTAATGAATGATACCAAAAGTAAATCTTAATTACCTTAGCGAATCGAAAAATATTTGAAGAAAGGGAAGTATTAAGAGATGAAGAAATTTTTTGTATTATTGTTTGGATTAATTATTTTAATATTAATAGGGGGATGCCAAAATTTGGGAAATATTCTTCCTTTTCTAAATAGAGCCCCAGTTATAATTTCTGAACCTATCATTACTGCTAAAGAAGATCAGCTATATTCATATCAGATAGAGGCTAGCGATCCTGATGGAGATAACTTGAATTATTCTCTTATTATCAAACCAGAGGGAATGAGCATTAATACTGAAAAAAATGGTTTAATTATATGGATGCCAACTAATAATCAAGTGGGAATTCATCAAGTAATGGTGGAAATTTCCGATGGAAAATATAAGGTCCAGCAGGACTTTGAAATTGAAGTGATGAATGTGAATAACCCTCCCCAAATCCTTTCTTATTTTCCGGTCAATTTAAATATTGAAATTAATGAGGGGGATTCTGTAAAATTTGAAATTCAAGCACGTGATAATGACTTGAATACAATTTTACATTATCAATGGTTTTTAGAAGGAGAACTAGTAGAGAATTTCTCTGGAATAGGTAGCGCCTCAAAAAGTACTTGGAAATATTCTTCCGATTACGGCGACTGGGGGATAAAAACAGTGAAAGTTTTAGCAAATGATGGAGAATTTGAGGATAGCGTACAATGGAAAATAACTATCAAAGATATAACTCCTCCTAACCAACCTACAACAAATGAAGTGAGCTCACCGACTAACATTTCAACTCAGATTCTTTCTGGTACTAAAGATGCCAATACTTCCATCTGGATTAATGAAATTGAAGTTGTATCTCTTAATATATCTACTGATTGGTCTTACTCTCTTCCGCTTATTGAAGGGGAAAATAATTTATCTATCACTTCCCGAGATATTTCCGGAAACGAAAGCACTGCAATTATTGCTAATATTATTTTGGATACAGTGCCACCAGAAGTTCTTACTTTAAATCTAGTAACTTCACCGACCAACATCTCTTTTCAAATCTTATCTGGCACCAAAGAAACCAATACTGCTATCTGGATTAACGGGATCGAAGCAGTTTCTCTTAATTTATCTCCTGACTGGTCTTACTCTCTTCCGCTTATTGAAGGGGAAAATAATTTATCTATCACTTCCCGAGATATTTCCGGAAACGAAAGCACTGCAATTATTGCTAATATTATTTTGGATACAGTGCCACCAGAAGTTCTTACTTTAAATCTAGTAACTTCACCGACCAACATCTCACTACAGATTTTGACAGGTACTAAGGAAGCCAATTCTTCTATATGGATTAACGGAACAGAAGCCGTACCTCTTAATTCATCTACTGACTGGTCTTACTCCTTCAAACTGATTGAGAACGAGAATAATATTTCAATTACTTCACGTGATGTTACTGGTAACGAAAGTTCAGTAGTTACTGCCTATATTGTTTTGGATACAATTAATCCAGCAGCACCAACCTTAGATGCCGTACTTTCTCCAACTAATGTTGCGCTCCAAACTCTTTCTGGTACCAAAGAAACCAATACTTCTGTCTGGATTAATAATATAGAAATAATTCCTGTAAATCCTAGCACTACCTGGACTTATGATTTTTACCTCTCTGAGGGTGAGAACAATATTTCCATTACTTGCCAAGATTCTGCAGGGAATGAAAGTGACGAAGCTAGCACAAAAATTATATTAGATACTATTTCTCCAGCAGTTCCTACTTTAAATGAGGTTATTACTCCTACTAATATTTCTATTCAGATTTTATCTGGTAATAAAGAAGCTAGCTCTTCTATATGGCTAAACGGAACAGTAGTTATTTCTCTTAATTTATCCACAGATTGGTCTTATTCTTATAATCTTTCTGAAGGAACCAACAATATATCGGTTACTTCTTGCGATGCCGCCGGTAATCAAAGCTCTGCCGTAACCGCAATAATAGAGTATGACCCCAATACTTATGTAGATGCAGGAAATGCCAGCGGGACAGAAGATGGGACCGAAACCCACCCCTTTAACACCATAGCTGAGGGGATAGTTACAGTTCCACCTGGAAAATCGGTTATAGTAGCCGCAGGGACTTATAATGAAAAGTTGATAATAAATAAAGGAATTGTTCTCCAGGGAGCTGGAAAGGAATCTACTTTTATAAACGGACTTGGATATGCTGGAAATTTAATTACTATTGAAGCCGATAATGTCACAATATCTGGATTTACTATCGATGGCAATAATAGCACTAGTGTTGGAATATATTTTAACAATTATTCCTTCATAAGTATAAACAATAACATAATACAAAATAATACTAGTTATGGTATAAACTATAGCAATTCTAGCCCTACTATTGAGAATAATAATATTAAAAACAATAACTATAGTGGAATAGAGATTGCTACAGGAGGAGCAGGGATAATTAAAAATAATTCTATAGTTTCTAATCAGTATGGAATACGTACCTGTGGTAATTCTTCATCTGAGATTACCAGAAATGATATAAGCAATAATAGTAATACTGGTATCTATTGTCGAGAGAGTGCTACCCCGATTATTTCTTATAATACTATTAATAATAATAGTTATGGAGTATTAATTGATTATAATTTGACTTGGGGCGCTTTAGTTAATCCGGACATTGGGGGAGGAGAAGGAGGAAGTGTTGGAAAGAATAATATTACCGGGAACAGCATTCATGGTGTTAGCAATGAAACTCCCCATACTATTAAAGCATTGTATAATTGGTGGGGGGACGCTGCTGGTCCCAAATATCCTAGAAATCCTAATAATACCACCATTTCAAGCGATTGGGCTTATTGGAGTGCAACAGGTGGAGACATTGGTTTTTATCCCTGGTTATCTGCGGCTCCCTGAGCCTTTTAAATAAATGACAAATTTAGTGCCAGGCACCTTTTTTTACCTTTAGACAAAAAAAGTGCCTGGCACTAAATTTGTCATTTTTGTGCTTGAGTATGCGATGGTTGTGTGATATGTTATAAAATATGAGAATATAGACATAAAGTAAAAATAATTGAGGGGAGGGCAGGATAGATTATGGAGGAGATAAGAAAAAGTAAAGAGAATGTAAGGATAATATTAGAGGGAAATTTTTCTGTGCTAGATAAGGCCAATATGATAGAGTTGTTAGAGGATTTTCCTCAGAAGATGAAAGATGCTTTACGTTTAGGCCAAGAATTTTCCATTTCCTCCCAAATATCCCCTATTTCTGTCCAGAAATTAAAAAATATTGTGGTATTGGGGATGGGAGGGTCTGCCATAGGAGGGAATTTACTATCTACTTATTTGGCTGACGAATTACCTATTCCCATAATAGTTATTCGCGGTTACGATATCCCTAAGTTTGTAAATAAAGATTCTTTAGTTTTTGCAGTAAGTTACTCTGGGAATACCGAAGAAACTCTCTCTACTTTAAAAAAGTGTCTAAAAGTTAAAGCCAGAGTTATTGCTTTAACTTCAGGAGGTAAATTCGAAACTCTATCCATAGAAAATAACTTTCCTATTATTAAAGTACCATCAGGGATTCAGCCTCGAGCCGCCATTTCCTATTTATTCTTTCCTATATTAAAAGTATTAGAAAAGTTAGGTTTGATAAAAGGAAGAAATGAAGAGATAAAAGAAACGGTCAATGTTCTAGAGGAACTCTCTAAAGAATATAGAAGTAGATCTCCCCTTAAAAATAATCTGGCTAAAAAGATAGCTTTGAACTTATACCAATATCTACCTTTGGTTTATGGTTCTGAAGGATTATTAGAAGCAGTCGCCATGCGCTGGAAAACTCAGATGAATGAAAACAGTAAATGGCCCTGTTTCTGGAATGTATTTTCTGAATTAAATCATAACGAAATTGTTGGTTATGAAATAGAAAATAATATAAACCGACAGGTTAAAATTATTTATTTGGAAGACAAAGAGGAGGGGTCTTTGCGGATAGAAC
>Ga0210053_1002832_pt1 | contig 14572 bp, 12 predicted proteins | sample CryGeymeta201512_FD_185467 | JGI IMG/M metagenome (GOLD analysis project Ga0210053, IMG submission 185467) | Groundwater microbial communities from Crystal Geyser aquifers in Utah, USA - Crystal Geyser metaG 2015-12 (SPAdes) (version 2) | ecosystem: Environmental > Aquatic > Deep subsurface >... | reverse complement strand
CGGCATGGCGTTCAGCGGTTTCCACCAGACCTTCACCACGCGCAACAGTCATGTGCCAGACCAGCAAGTCATCATCAAGCTGGTCAATGGCCCGTTTTCACGTCTCGAAGGCGAGTGGAACTTTATTTCCCTGGGGGCCGATCAACGCGCCTGCAAGGTTGAGCTGACCTTGACCTATGGTTTTGAGCACAAGCTGGGCAAGCTGATCAGTCCGGTCTTTGACAAGATCGCCAGCAACATGGTCGACGCGTTCGTGGCCCGCGCCAAGCAGGTTTACGGTGAGTAAACTGGCCATCCACGTCACAGTGGTCTACGCACCGCAAGCGCGGTTGGTACACGAAGTCGCGCTAACCCTGGCGTCGCCATGCACAGTGGGTGAGGCTATTGCGCAGAGTGGACTGGCGCAACGTTTCCCGGAGTTGGCTGATCCGACGCTTGCAACCGGTGTCTGGGGGCGCAAGGCTTCAGCGCACCTGGCTTTACGCGATCGGGACCGTGTCGAGATTTACCGGGCTTTGCGGGTCGACCCCAAAGTGGCGCGGCGCGAGCGATTTGTCAAGCAGGGCGCGCGAACCGCCGGCCTGTTTGCCAAAAAACGCGCCGGTGCCCGCGCTGGTTACTGAACGAGGCAGGTGCGTTTACTTGCAATCGTCGTCGATGATCGACTGAATCCGCTTGGTTTCAACCATGCGTGCGGCATCGTCCATGACTTCACGCTCGCCCTTGGCATTGACGCGGGCCAAGCGCACGCCCGAATCCAGCCCCGCCATAGCCGAACGGGCGCGTTTACAGTTGTCGGCTTTGGCAGCGGCAACGCGGTCTTCGTCCGCTTTGCGTTTGGCGGCTTCGGCAGCCTCGGCTTTTTTCTTCTTCTCGGTCAGCGCCTTGTCGACACCGCTGACCCTCGGTGCGCTGGCCAAGGCCTGGGCCGGTGCTGTAGCCTGGTTACCGGCGGCCGCGTCGGACTGCGGCACCACGGCCGTTTTGCCAGGTCGCTGCACAATCGATTTCTCGGGGATGTTGGGCGGCGGCGCACGGTCACTGAACACCGGGCGGCCGTCCTTGTCCAGCCATTGCCACTGAGCAAAAGCGGCTGTTGTCAGGAAGCAAGTCAAAACAAGAACCAAGCGTGCGAGGTTTTTCATAGTGGTGAAGTTTATGCCAAGGCCGTGGCGTGGGCTTCGACCTTGCATTTATTTACAGCACAGCGGCAGATACAATCTACCGATTTGGAGCTTTCATCATGCGCCTGATTGGTAAAGCGCTCACCTTTGACGACGTGTTACTGGTGCCAGCCTACTCCCAAGTCCTGCCCAAGGACACCTCCCTAGCTACCCGTCTGACCCGCAACATAGCCCTGAACCTGCCCCTGGTTTCTGCCGCCATGGACACGGTCACTGAATCCCGTCTGGCCATCGCCATTGCCCAAGAGGGCGGCATGGGCATTGTGCACAAAAACATGACGGCACAGCAGCAGGCCGCCAAAGTGGCCAAGGTCAAACGCTACGAGTCGGGCGTGTTGCGCGACCCGGTGGTGATTACCCCGCAGCACACCGTGCGCCAGGTGATGGACATGTCGGCGCACTTGGGGGTGTCGGGTTTTCCGGTCTGTGACGGCGGCAAAGTGGTCGGACTGGTCACCGGGCGTGACTTGCGCTTTGAAACCCGTTACGACCTGCCGGTGAGCCAAATCATGACCCCACGTGAAAAACTGGTGACCGTGCCCGAGGGCACCACCATCACGCAGGCCAAGGTGTTGCTGAACCAATTCAAGATCGAGCGCCTGCTGGTGGTCAACGACGCTTTTGAGCTCAAAGGCCTGATCACGGTGAAAGACATCACCAAGCAAACCAGTTTCCCCAACGCCGCCCGTGATGCCCAAGGCAAGTTGCGCGTGGGCGCGGCGGTGGGCGTGGGTGAGGGCACTGAAGAGCGTGTAGAACTGCTGGCGCGAGCCGGTGTGGATGCGATTGTGGTGGATACCGCCCATGGCCACAGCAAGGGCGTGCTGGACCGCGTGCGCTGGGTCAAGCAAAACTTTCCGCAAGTGGAAGTGATTGGCGGCAACATTGCCACCGGCGCAGCGGCGCTGGCGCTGGTCGAGGCCGGGGCGGATGCCGTCAAGGTGGGCATTGGCCCGGGTTCCATTTGCACCACCCGTATCGTTGCGGGTGTGGGCGTGCCGCAGATCATGGCCATCGACAGCGTCGCCACGGCCCTGCGTGGCACGGGCGTGCCATTGATTGCCGACGGCGGCATCCGCTTCAGCGGTGACATCTCCAAAGCCATCGCCGCAGGCGCCAGCACGGTGATGATGGGCAGCATGTTTGCCGGTACTGAAGAAGCACCGGGCGAGGTGATTTTGTTCCAGGGTCGCAGCTACAAGAGCTACCGTGGCATGGGCTCGATTGGTGCCATGCAGCAAGGCAGCGCCGACCGTTACTTTCAAGAGTCCAGCACCGCCAACCCGAATGCCGATAAGCTGGTGCCCGAAGGCATTGAAGGGCGTGTGCCTTACAAAGGCTCCATGGTTGCCATCATTTACCAAATGGCGGGTGGCTTGCGCGCCAGCATGGGTTACTGTGGTTGCGCCACTCTTGCCGAGCTGCAGGAAAAGGCCGAGTTTGTTGAAATCACCACCGCCGGCATCCGCGAAAGCCATGTCCACGACGTGCAGATCACCAAAGAAGCACCCAACTATCGCGCGGAATAATGCATCAGAAAATCCTCATTCTTGACTTTGGCTCCCAAGTCACCCAGCTGATTGCGCGGCGTGTGCGTGAAGCGCATGTCTTTTGCGAAGTTCATCCTTGCGATGTGACAGATGACTGGGTTCGTGCTTATGCGCGTGACGGCAAGCTCAAGGGCATCATTTTGTCGGGCAGCCATGCCAGCGTCTATGAAGACACCACCGACAAGGCGCCGCAAGCGGTGTTTGAGCTGGGTGTGCCGGTGCTGGGCATTTGCTACGGCATGCAAACCATGGCGCACCAGTTGGGCGGTGTGGTCACCAGTGGTCATCAGCGCGAATTTGGTCATGCCAACGTGCGCGCCCACGGGCACACCGCGTTGCTCGATGGCATTTCCGACTTCACCACGCCTGAAGGCCATGGCATGTTGCAGGTCTGGATGAGCCATGGCGACAAGGTCACCGAGCTGCCATCTGGCTTCAAGCTCATGGCCAGCACCGACAGCTGCCCGATTGCCGGCATGGCGGATGAGGCGCGCCGCTTCTACGCCGTGCAGTTTCACCCCGAAGTGACGCACACCAAGCGTGGTGCGGCGATTTTGGAGCGCTTTGTGTTGGATATTTGCGCCACCCGTGCCGACTGGATCATGGGCGACTACATCAGCGAGGCGGTGGCCAAAATCCGCGAGCAGGTGGGCGATGAAGAGGTGATTTTGGGCTTGTCCGGCGGGGTGGATTCGTCGGTTGCCGCAGCCCTGATTCACCGCGCCATTGGCGACCAGTTGACCTGTGTGTTTGTCGACCATGGCCTGCTGCGCCTGAACGAAGGCGACATGGTGATGGACATGTTTGTCGGCAAGCTGCACGCCAAAGTGATTCGCGTGGATGCGGCCGACCAATTTTTGGGGCAGCTTGCTGGCGTGGCCGACCCGGAGGCCAAACGCAAGATCATTGGCCGCGAATTTGTAGAGGTTTTTAAGGCTCAAGCCCTTGCGCTGACTGTGCAGGATGCTATAAAAAATGGAGAAGTTGGTTGTCGCACCGTCAAAGGCGCGACGTGGCTGGCTCAAGGCACCATTTACCCGGACGTGATCGAGTCCGGCGGTGCCAAGAACAAAAAGGCCGTGGTCATCAAGAGCCACCACAATGTGGGCGGCTTGCCCGAGCAACTCGGCCTGAAGCTGCTGGAGCCGCTGCGCGAACTGTTCAAGGACGAGGTGCGTGAACTCGGTGTGGCGCTGGGCTTGCCCTACCACATGGTCTACCGCCATCCGTTTCCTGGCCCGGGGCTGGGCGTGCGGATTCTTGGTGAGGTGAAAAAAGAATACGCCGACTTGCTGCGCCGTGCTGATGCCATCTTCATGGAAGAGCTCAATAACTTTGTTGATGAAGCCACTGGCAAAACCTGGTACGAACTCACCAGCCAGGCCTTCACCGTGTTCCTTCCGGTGAAAAGCGTCGGTGTCATGGGCGACGGCCGCACCTACGACTACGTGGTGGCGCTGCGTGCGGTGCAAACCAGCGACTTCATGACCGCAGACTGGGCCGAACTGCCCTACGCGCTGCTGAAAAAAGTCTCAAGCCGCATCATCAATGAAGTGCGCGGTATCAACCGCGTTACCTATGATGTGTCAAGCAAGCCCCCGGCCACCATTGAGTGGGAATAAGCTCGGCTAACGCAGGAGAAATCTGATGCGCGGTATGTTGGGGTTGGTTGGTTTAATGATTGCCTTGCTTGTGGTGGGTTCTTTGGTACGCAAGCAAATGGCAGCAACGGGGCTTTCCAAACCCGCTGTGCAAGTGCCAGCGGGTTTGCCAGATGTGCCTGCATCAGCAGCCGGCAATCTGACTCAGCAGAGCCAGCAAATTCAGCAACAAGTGAAGCAGGCTGTGGACGCTGCGATGCAAGCGCGTCCCATGCCCGACGACCAGTGAACCCGCCAGAAGCAGGGGCGATGTCTGATTCTGATGTGCACTGGATGCGTGCGGCCTTGACGCAGGCGCAAACCGCAGCGCAAGCTGGAGAAGTGCCGGTCGGTGCCGTGGTGGTGCGTGATGGCAAGCTCATCGGTGTCGGGCAAAACGCCCCAGTGCATAGCCATGATCCGAGTGCCCATGCCGAAATTGTGGCGCTGCGCCAGGCGGCTCAACATCTTGGCAATTACCGGCTTGAGGGCTGTGAACTGTTTGTCACGCTGGAGCCCTGCGCGATGTGTGCTGGAGCCATGTTGCATGCACGGTTAAAGCGCGTGGTGTTTGGTGTGGCAGACCCCAAAACCGGGGCGGTGGGTTCGGTACTGAACCTGTTTGCCCAGCCCCTGCTTAACCACCAGACCCAGGTGCTGGGGGGCGTGCTGGCCGAGGAGTGCGCCACTGTGTTGCAAGCGTTTTTCAGGCAGCAACGCGCGCAAAAATCACACAGCGCCAGCCCGGTGCGTGAAGATGCGCTGCGCACGCCTGCCCAGCGTTTTGAGGGGTTGCCAGACCTGCCTGGGACGGCGTTTGAGGTCGCAGATTTGCCGTCTTTGGCCGGGTTGCGCTTGCACTATGTAGATGCCGGCCCCGTCGATGCGGCCAGGGTTTACCTGTGCTTGCACAGCGCGCAAGCCTGGTCGCAGCAGTGGCGCAGCTTCATGACGCAACAGATCAGGCTGGGTCGGCGCGTGCTGGCACCCGACCTGATCGGTTTTGGTCAGAGCGACAAACCCAAGAAATCTTCTTTTCACAAGCTTGATTGGCACGCCGCTGCGCTGCTGGAATGGCTGGAGCGCTTGAACCTTTCACCTTTGCAGCAGTTGGTGTTGGTTGAGCCGCAGGAAGGTACAGCCATTCGTCAGTCTGATACGGACACCTTGGCAAGTCAGCTCATCAATCTGGCTCCAGAGCGCTTTGCCGGGCGACAATCACAACCCACTGATGCGCTGAGTCCGCAGGCGCTGCAGGCTCCGTACCCTGATGCCGGTCACCGCGCCGCCTTGCGTGCCTGGATGCCACAAACCAAACCATGAAAAAACACATTTACATCTATTCCCCCTCTGGCGCAGTGCGCGACAAGGCTGCTTTCAAACGCGGCTTGGCACGCTTGAAAGCACTCGGGCATGAGGTCGAAGTGGACCCGGATGCCCTGACCAGCTACCAGCGTTTTGCCGGTGACGATGCCACCCGGCTGGCCGCCATCCACCGCGCGGCCGCCAGTGGCGCGGATGTAGCGCTGATTTCGCGCGGTGGTTATGGCTTGACCCGCATCCTGGCTGACATCCATTACAAACAAGTAGCCAAAGCCATTGACCAAGGCATGGCGTTTGTCGGCATCAGCGACTTCACCGCATTTCAGAGCGCGGTGCTGGCCAAAACCGGAGCCGTAACCTGGTCTGGGCCGGCTCTGTGCGAGGGCTTTGGCGTGGGTGACCAGCTGGATGCAAATGGGCATGGCTCGGGTGCCACACCTGTGCCCGACGAGATCATGGAAGCCTGTTTTGACGATTTGCTGCAAGGCCAGGGCGAGGGCAGTGGTTGGCGGCAAACGCTGGACAAACGCCAGAATGCTATTGATTCAATAGCTGCAAGCACAGATTTAAAGAGGGCTACAGGCTCATTTTGTATAAATAATTCGATGCTCTGGGGGGGTAACCTGACGGTACTGACTTCCCTGCTGGGCACGCCTTATTTCCCTGACATCAAAGGCGGCGTGCTGTTTCTGGAAGACGTGGCCGAGCACCCGTACCGGATAGAGCGCATGTTGACGCAGTTGTTGCATGCCGGGGTGCTGCAGCGCCAAAAGGCCTTGTTGCTGGGGCAGTTCACCGATTACAAACTCGTCAGCCATGACCGGGGTTTTAAGCTGCAAAGCGTTGTGGATTGGGTGCGTCAGCACAGCAAATTGCCGGTGCTCACCAACCTGCCGTATGGCCATGTGCAAACCAAGGTGTTGTTGCCGGTGGGGGCAAAGGTAGATTTGAGCGTTGACGGGCGTGATGCGATGCTGGTTTGGGGACATTTTGGTCACCACCCCTGAAAGTTCGCCTAAACTCGTGTCATTAATGTAAAGGCGCTTGGTTCATGGGTATTCAATCTACGGTTGTTTTTGCTGACTTGTTCGGTAGCACAGGCGTTTTTGAATCATTGGGCAATGCCCAGGCCACCGAGCTGGTGACTGAAATTACCACCTGGTTGGCTGGTCGATTTGCGATCAATGGCGGTCGGGTGGTGAAATTCCTGGGCGACGGCGTGTTGGTGGTTTTTTCGGATAACCGCCAGGCGGTGACGGCCGTGATTGATGTGCAGCGTGAATTTGAAACCCGTTTTTTATCCCCCAAGAACAACACCAAAATGCCGCTTCGCATTGGCGTGGCGCGAGGCGATGTGGAGATGGTGGGCGACGACTGTTATGGTGATGCGGTGAACATCGCAGCACGCTTGAGTGAATTGACTGGGCCGCAGCAAATCTGGCTCAACGCTGAGGTGGTGGATGGGAGCCATCTGGCACAGGAATTCCACCTTCGCCCCCTGGGGCCAATTCAGGTCAGGGGACGCACCGAATGGTGCAACGTGTACCAGTTGGAGTGGCAGGAAGACACGGACTCGCAGTATTTCACCATCCAGTCCCCGTTGGCCGATGGATTTGTGGACTCTAAACGGGATGCCTTGGGGAGCCAGATTGAGCTCACCTGGCTAGACAATGCTAAAACCTTCAAGTCATTTGAGCTGCCAATCCATATTGGCCGAGTTCGTCAGGCCGAATTTGTGGTGAATGACCCCCGGGTTTCCAGGCAACATGCGCGGCTGGATTGGCGCAACGGCAGCATCATGCTGGTGGATGTCAGTTCGTATGGCTGCTGGATCAGGTTTGCAGGCGGCGGTGCGGATGTGCTTTTGCGCCGGGAAGAGTGTGTGCTTCACGGCAAAGGCGAAGTGGCACTGGGTACGCCTTTTAGCGACATCAGTGCGCCGGTGATTACATTTTTGGTTCGGTAGTTTTTACTTCTGGGGCTGACCTGGCGTCGGCCACTGGAACCCGGCGGGCACCGTCAAAGCGACGGCTCCAGTAGGATACCCCCATGTTTTCCACGCGCACTTCTGCACCGGGTCTGGGGGAGTGAATAAATTGGCCTTCACCGATGTAGATGCCGACATGGCTGAAGGCGCGGCGCATGGTATTGAAAAACACCAAATCACCCGGCTGTAAATCAGCTTTGTCAATGCGCTGGGTGGCGGCAGCTTGCTGCGCGGCCTTGCGTGGCAAGATCAGTCCGACAGTCTGCTCGTAGACGGTTTTTACAAAACCACTGCAATCAAAGCCGGTATCGGCCGAATTGCCGCCGCGCTTGTACGGTACGCCTAGAAATCCCAAGGCGCTACCTACCAGGTCAGCGGCCTTGTCGCTCACCGAGTGACGCGCTTCGTCCACATGGGTGAGCAGCACCTTGCTGTTGTCAAGCAAGAGGTTCAATGGATCGGGTACTTCTTGGGTATCTGCGTAGGCTAGGCTGGACAGCAGGCAAAAAGAAGCCACGAGAATTCGCAAGGGTTGTAGCATTGCAGGAGTTTAACCGCTTGATAAACTTAAAGTGTTTTCTCGTTAAACACTTGTAACTAATTGATTTAAATTGAATTAAAGGTTTTTATGTTCAAAGCACTACTTCTCGACAACACGCCCGATTTTCGGGTTGGCATCACACCCTTAGACGAATCACGCTTGCCAGCGGGTGATGTGACGGTGGCGCTGAACTATTCCACACTGAATTACAAGGACGCTCTGGCCATCACCAACAAAGGCCCGGTGGTACGGCAGTGGCCCATGGTGGCAGGCATCGACGGAGCGGGGACGGTGCTGGAGTCCAGCCACCCCAACTGGAAAGTGGGTGACCAAGTGGTGCATAACGGCTGGGGAGTGGGCGAAACCCGTTGGGGCTGTCTGGCTGAAAAAGCACGCCTTCAAGGGGATTGGCTGGTGCGTCTGCCCGGTGCTTTCACACCGCGTCAGGCCATGTCGATCGGCACGGCGGGTTACACCGCCATGCTGTGTGTGTTGGCGTTGGAAGACCATGGCCTGCAACCCGGGCAGGGCGACGTGTTGGTGACCGGAGCCACTGGGGGGGTGGGTAGCGTTGCCGTTGCCCTACTGGCCAAATTGGGCTACACGGTGGTGGCGGCCACCGGCAAGGCCTCAGAAGAGGCGTACCTGAAAAACCTGGGTGCGGCCAGCATCATTGACCGTGCGGATTTGTCAGCCCCCGGCAAACCGTTGCAAAAAGAGCGCTGGGTCGCTGTGGTTGATGCCGTAGGTTCACACACGCTGGCCAATGCCTTGGCGCAAACCCGTTACGGCGGCGTAGTGGCAGCTTGTGGCCTGGCGCAGGGCATGGACTTGCCCACCAGCGTGATGCCGTTCATTTTGCGTGGTGTGACGCTGGCTGGCGTGGATTCGGTGATGGCCCCGCTTGCCAAACGCCAGCGCGCCTGGGATCGACTGGCCCGCGACCTGGACTTGACGCGGCTGGAGTCGATGGTGCATGAGGTGGCATTGCAAGACTGCGTGGCTCAGGCTCAAGCCCTGATGGCGGGGCAGGTGCGTGGCCGCGTGGTCGTCAAAATAGCCGATTGAATATCTTTTTCTTAAGGAAAGCCTGTCATGTTGCTTGAATCTGAACGCTCACAACTGGTCTTGATTGACTACCAACCGCGTCTGATGGCCGCTATTTTTGAGGCCCCACTGGTGTTAGCCAACGCATTGCGCTTGGCGCAGGCTGCGCAGTTGCTGCAAGTGCCGGTATGGGGCACCGAGCAAAACCCGTCCAAACTGGGTGAAAACCTGCCCGAATTACGGGCCTTGTGCCGGAACACGCTGGCCAAAATGCAGTTCAGTGGGGTGGAAGAAGGTTTGGGCGAATGGCTGCGTCCCCCTCTCCAAGCGCCCGCTGGCAATGCCCGCAGCCTGCCCAAGCACTTGCAAAAACCGTCCAACACGCCCATCGAGCGCAGCAGTGTGGTGGTGGCGGGGTGTGAGGCTCATGTGTGTTTGCTGCAAACCGCGTTGCACCTGCTTGAAGATGAATTTGACGTGTGGGTGGTCACCGATGCCTGCAGTTCACGCACCGAACGCAACCGTGATGCCGCCTTTGACCGTCTGGCCGGTGCCGGTGCCGAGCTGGTGTCCACGGAAATGGTGCTGTTTGAGTGGCTGCGCAGTGCCGAGCATCCGCAGTTCAAGGCGTTGCAAGCATTAATTAAGTAAATTGGCATCTAGCCCTTTATGAATAAGGGCTAGATGCTACTTAAAAGATAGTAATATAGAGGCTGAAGGGAATCTACAGGTATTTTTTCTGTCGTCAGGGTGTTGCAAGCTCAGGGTTCATAATTATGAATTCAGTTTACTCATAACCATCGGAGACCACCCATGACCCATTACGCAGCCTTCCACCAACGTTCCCTTAATGATCGCGACGGTTTTTGGGGCGAACAAGCCAAATTGGTGGACTGGAAAGTGGAGCCCACGCAAATTTGCGATTACAGCAACCCGCCGTTTGCCAAATGGTTTGCGGGTGGTGTGACCAACTTGTGCCACAACGCGGTGGATCGGCATCTGGTAACGCGCCCGGATCAGGCGGCGCTGATTTTTGTGTCCACCGAAACCAACCAGGAAAAAACCTACAGCTTTCGCGAATTGCACGCTGAAGTGCAGCGCATGGCCGCAGTGCTTAAAGACCTGGGGGTGCAAAAGAGTGACCGGGTGCTGATTTACATGCCCATGATCCCTGAAGCCGCTTTTGCCATGCTGGCTTGTGCCCGCATTGGTGCGATTCATTCGGTGGTGTTTGGTGGTTTTGCGTCTGGTTCCTTGGCCTCGCGCATTGAAGATGCCGAGCCCCGGGTGATTGTGAGTGCCGATGCGGGTTCTCGCGGCGGCAAGGCCGTGGCCTACAAGCCGCTGCTGGACGAAGCGCTGCGTTTGTCCAAATACAAGCCGGAATCGGTGCTGCTGATTGACCGCGGTCTGGCGGCCATGGAATTGGTGGCGGGGCGCGACAAGCTGTGGGCTGCGCTGCGAGACAAGCACCTGAACACCGAAGTGCCCTGCGAATGGGTTGATGCCACGCACCCCAGTTACACCCTGTACACCAGCGGCACCACCGGCAAACCCAAAGGCGTGCAGCGTGACACCGGCGGTTACGCCGTGGCCCTGGCGGCCAGTATGAAGCACATCTATTGTGGTGAAGCCGGTGAAACCTATTTTTCTACCAGCGACATCGGCTGGGTGGTGGGGCACAGCTACATCATTTACGGCCCGCTGATTGCAGGTATGGCCACCATCATGTATGAAGGCTTGCCGATTCGCCCCGACGGCGGCATTTGGTGGAGCCTGGTGGAAAAATACAAGGTCACGGTGATGTTCAGTGCCCCGACTGCAATTCGGGTGCTCAAAAAACAAGACCCGGCTTACCTGAGCAAGTATGACCTGTCATCGCTCAAAGCCTTGTTTCTCGCGGGTGAGCCGCTGGATGAGCCTACCGCGCAATGGATCAGTGCAGGGCTGGGGCGCCCGATCATCGACAACTACTGGCAAACCGAAACCGGTTGGCCGATTCTGGCGATTTGCAAAGGGGTTGACAGCGCAGCCACCAAATTTGGCTCGCCTGGCAAAGCGGTGTATGGCTACAACGTCAAGCTGCTCGACGACCAGACCGGCGAAGAATTGACCGGCCCGAACCAAAAGGGCGTGGTGGCGGTGGAAGGCCCCTTGCCTCCGGGCTGCATGCAAACCGTGTGGCGTGACGATGCGCGCTTTGTTGAAACCTACTGGAAGAGCGTGCCGGGCAAGCTGGTCTACAGCACTTTTGACTGGGGGGTGCGCGATGCCGATGGCTACTATTTCATTTTGGGCCGAACGGATGACGTGATCAACGTGGCCGGTCACCGCCTGGGCACGCGTGAGATTGAAGAGAGCATCGCAGCACACCCGAACGTGGCTGAGGTGGCGGTGGTGGGCGTGGCCGATCAGCTCAAAGGTCAAGTCGCCATGGCCTTTGCCGTGGTCAAGGACGCGTCTTTGGTACCTGATGAAGCCGCCAAGCTCAAGCTCGAAGGCGAGATCATGAAGATTGTGGACAAAGACCTGGGCGCAGTGGCGCGTCCGGCGCGTGTACGCTTTGTCACGCTGCTGCCCAAGACCCGCAGTGGCAAATGCCTGCGCCGGGCGATCACGGCGGTGTGTGAAGGGCGCGATCCGGGCGACCTGACCACCATGGACGACCCATCGGCATTGCAGCAAATCAAAGATTTGGTGCAAGCCTGATTCAACCCAAAAAATCCATTAGTGCATGAATGCATGGCGAGGTGAGTTGCGATGCAGTTTGACTGGCCGAGAGGCGTGCATAGCCCTAGCTATGCACAACGAACGGACGGGCAAAATGGCCGCAAATCACGCCGCCAGGCATCATGCAGGCACGAAGTGCCGACTAACGTCCATGTTCCACAAGGACACCCCAAAGCATGAAACATGCGTGCCCTGCGTAGGGAAGGGTTTCAACCCGCCATGGCCGACTGAAGTCGGCCCTACGACACGCCATTTTTGTGGGCTGTGGGCGTTGTTTCACGTTAATGGATTATTTGGGTTCAAAGCGGCGTTGGGGGCTATAGCCTGGATGTAAGGATTGTGCTGTCTTTTGATGGCACAATCTTTAATTGCATCGGCCCTTCCAACGCCACTGTCGCATCCGCCAAACGGTTAAGCCGTGACGCGGGAGGTTAATCAACCACTAGCTTTAACCAGCTAAAGTTTCCCCAAGGGAAATGAAAGTCAGCGAAATATGAGTGAAACCAACTCGGTTTATCAAGCTTATCAGGCGAATACCTACCTTTTTGGTGGGAACGCCCCGTATGTTGAAGAGATGTACGAAAACTACCTGGCCAATCCAGGCAGCGTGCCAGACACCTGGCGTGATTATTTTGATGCCCTGCAGCATGTGCCAGCCGTAGATGGCTCCAACGCCAAAGACGTTCCCCACCAACCTGTCATTGATGCCTTTGCCCAGCGCGCCAAAGCCGGTGGCACCAAGGTGGTCATGGCCAGCGAAGATGCTGAAATGGGTCGTAAGCGCACGGCCGTGCAGCAGCTCATTGCAGCCTACCGTAATGTCGGCGCTGGTTGGGCTGACCTGGATCCTTTGAAGCGTACGGAGCGGCGAGATATTCCAGAACTTGACCCGGCGTTTTATGGCTTTACCGATGCGGATCAGGAAGTTATTTTTGACACCAGTAACACTTTTTTCGGCAAAGACAAAATGCCTTTGCGTGAACTGCTCAACGCACTGCGCGAAACCTATTGCAGCAGCATTGGTGCCGAGTACCAGTACTTGACTGACCAGACGCAAAAACGCTGGTGGCAGCAAAAACTGGAAAGCGTGCGCAGCAAGCCCAGCTTTAATACGGAACAAAAAAAACACATTCTGGATCGTTTGACTGCTGCTGAAGGTTTGGAGCGCTTTCTGCATACCAAATACGTAGGTCAGAAACGATTTTCATTGGAAGGTGGCGAAAGCTTCATTGCGGCCATGGACGAATTGGTGCAAAAAGCCGGTCTTCAGGGCGTGCAAGAAATCGTGATCGGCATGGCACACCGGGGTCGTCTGAACGTGCTGGTGAACACGTTAGGCAAATTACCAGCTGACTTGTTTGCCGAGTTTGACCACACCGCGCCAGAAGAACTGCCCTCTGGTGACGTTAAATACCACCAAGGTTTCAGCTCCGATGTCACCAGCCCTGGCGGCCCAGTACATTTGACCCTTGCGTTCAACCCCTCGCACCTGGAAATTGTCAACCCGGTGGTGGAAGGCTCGGTACGCGCCCGCATGGACCGCCGCGCCGACCCGACTGGCCGACAGGTGCTGCCGGTGTTGGTGCATGGGGACGCGGCTTTTGCCGGTCAAGGGGTCAATCAGGAAACCCTGGCGCTGGCTCAAACCCGTGGCTACACCACGGCGGGCACGGTGCACATCATCATCAACAACCAGATTGGTTTCACCACCTCTGACCCGCGCGACATGCGCTCTACTCTGTATTGCACCGACATCGTCAAGGGCGTTGAAGCGCCGGTGATGCACGTCAATGGCGACGATCCAGAGGCTGTGGTCATGGCCATGCAATGGGCGCTGGAATACCGCATGGAGTTTCGCAAAGATGTGGTGCTGGACATCATTTGCTTCCGCAAACTCGGCCACAACGAGCAGGACACTCCGGCACTGACGCAGCCGCTGATGTACAAAAAGATCGCGGCTCACCCCGGCACACGAAAGCTGTATGCAGACAAGCTGTCGGCTCAGGGCTTGGGGGCAACCTTGGGTGACGATATGTTCAAAGCGTATCGTGTGGCCATGGATGCAGGTAAGCACACGGTAGACCCGGTGTTGACCAACTTCAAGAGCAAGTACGCAGTGGACTGGTCGCCGTTCCTAGGCAAGAAATGGACTGATGCGGGCGACACTGCCATCCCCATGGCGGAGTGGAAGCGACTGGCTGAAAAAATTACCACCATTCCCGCCAGCGTGCATCCTCACCCCTTGGTGAAAAAGGTGTACGACGACCGTGCCGCCATGGGCCGCGGCGACATTCCCGTCGACTGGGGCATGGGCGAGCACATGGCGTTTGCCTCGCTGGTGGCCAGCGGCTACCCGGTGCGCCTGAGTGGCGAAGACTGCGGTCGTGGCACCTTTACCCACCGCCATGCCGTCATTCACGACCAAAGCCGTGAGAAGTGGGACGTGGGTACTTATGTGCCGTTGCAAAACGTCGCTGAAAACCAGGCTTCGTTTTCTGTCATCGACTCCATCTTGTCCGAAGAAGCGGTGCTGGGCTTTGAGTATGGTTACGCCTCCAATGACCCCAACA
>Ga0210053_1002803_pt1 | contig 14676 bp, 13 predicted proteins | sample CryGeymeta201512_FD_185467 | JGI IMG/M metagenome (GOLD analysis project Ga0210053, IMG submission 185467) | Groundwater microbial communities from Crystal Geyser aquifers in Utah, USA - Crystal Geyser metaG 2015-12 (SPAdes) (version 2) | ecosystem: Environmental > Aquatic > Deep subsurface >... | reverse complement strand
TCCACTTTAGGAGACCGTTATGATGTTATCGCTGATTGAATATTGACCCATCGTGCTGAATGAATATTGACCCAGGACAGGTTGCTGTTTTGTGTCGCAGCAACTGTGGATAAGTCTACCAGATTGTTGATTTAAAGTTTTTGGTTGCACGGGAAGTTCACCAAGGCTGCCGATCGTGATGAACTTCCCGTGCGGGCTTTAGAACAGTTCTTCTACTGGCGTAGTTTTCCCTCCTTTGCGTGCTTGCTCCCTCGACTTGATGCGGGTCTTGGCAGCCATGCTGCTGTGCTGAAACCGGTATGACTCATTCCCCGTTTCAACGATGTGGCAGTGATGCGTCAGTCGATCCAGCAATGCCGTCGTCATCTTGGCATCACCGAATACCCCCGACCATTCCGAGAAGCTCAGGTTCGTCGTGATGATCACACTGGTGTGTTCATACAGTTTCGAGAGCAGGTGAAATAGCAAGGCGCCGCCCGCTTGGCTGAACGGCAGATAACCAAGCTCGTCGAGAACGAGCAAATCCATGCGCATCAACGATGCGGCGATTCGTCCGGCACGGCCATCCTGTTTCTCGCGTTCGAGCGCATTGACCAGATCAACCGTCGAATAGAATCGCGCCCGCTTGCCCTGCGTGGTGATGCCCGATACCGCGATGGCCGTCGCCAAATGCGTCTTGCCTGTCCCGGGTCCGCCGATAAGCACCACGTTCTGTGCCGTATCGGTGAACGACAGCGTTGCCAGTTGCTCCACCAGAGGCCGGTCAACTTTGGAGGCATCGAAGTTGAAACCGGCCAGGTCACGGTGAACCGGAAGCTTGGCGGCATTCAGTTGGTTGCGCACCGAACGCATGTGCCGGTCGGTTGCCTCGGCTTGCAGCAGGTGTTCGATGAGCCATTTCGACGTGTCGATTGATGCCGTCCCCAATGCAATCAGGTCTGTCCATGCACTTGCCATTCCATGTAGCCGCAAATCCTTGAGTTCAGCAGTGATATCACAGCGCATGATCAATCTCCTCTGCATTGAGTTGATCCGCATCGTCATGCCGCAGTTCATCGTAGCGGTCTGTGTTGGCCAGCGGCGCATCCTTGAGCTGCAAGCTCGTTTCCACATTCGGCGGGAGGGGCGGCGCATTCAGCCGCCCCAGTACGTTGAGTACGTGTTCCACGCTCAGCACGCCGGATTCGACGACCAGTTCCACCGCAACAATGACGGCCTCAAGCCCCGCCCGGGGGACGGCTGCCAGTACCTGCGCCATGACGCGATCTCCGCCCGGATCGCGCATCAATCCCTGCCTGAGCTGTCTGAGCGGCGCAGGCATATCCGCGAACGGGGCACCATTGCGCAGCGCTCCCGGTTTGCGTTCGATCAGCGTGATGTAGTGTTGCCAGTCGTAGCGGACATGTCCGCGTTCTGTCAGGCGCTCATGGCAGGCAACAACCGCGTCTCCAAACACCGCAATGATCTGTTGGGGATAGAGCCGGACGCTGACCATCTTGCCCGCCAGTTCGCACGGCACGGAGTAGTGGTTGCGCTGCACGTTGATCAGGCAGGTGCTCGATACGCGCGCCGAATGCTCAACGTACCCGTCAAATGGGGCTGTCATCGGCATCATGTGGGTGTGCTCCTGCTCCAGCATGTCGGCTACGCTCAGTTCCTTGTGCTCGGGATGGTGCAGTTCGCCCCATAATGCCCGGCAGCGTTCTCCCAGCCACACATTGAGTTCGGCGAATGAGCCGAACCGCTGGTTCTGCGCTTCCAGCCATATACGCCGCCGACTGTCCTGCACGTTCTTTTCGACAACGCCTTTCTCCCAACCCGATGCAACATTGCAGAAATCTGCATCGAACAGGTAGTGCGCGCACATCACAGCAAAGCGCGCATTGACCACGCGCCCCTTCCCCTTGTTGACGCGATCAACGGCGGTCTTCATGTTGTCGTAGATGCCTCGCCGGGGGATGCCGCCCAGCGCCGCAAAGGAGCGCGTGTGGGCATCGAACAGCATTTCGTGCCCCTGGCTCGGATACGCCACCAGCCAGAAGGCCCGGCTGGCGCACAGCTTCAGGTGCGATACCTGGATGCGCCGGTAAATGCCGCCGATCACAATACTTTCTTCGCTCCAGTCAAACTGGAAGGCTTCGCCCATCTCAAACTTCAACGGCACAAAGGCGTGCGGTTTATTGCCTGCATCGGCACGCCAGTTGCGAACGAACGCAGTCACCTGGCAGTAGCTGCCCGTGTAACCATCGGTCTTGATTTGTGCGAACAAGTCCTTGGCCGTGCGCCGATTGTGTTTGGGACGGTGGGAATCCGCTTTGAGGGCTTGTTCCAGTGTGGCGTGAAACGGGCTGAGCTTGCCGTCTGCCTTGGTCCTGCGGTATTTCGGCGGGACTGCTTTCTCTTCCGCCCGAAGCCATTTGCGTATCGTGTTGCGCGATACACTCGTGCGCTTCGCTATTTCATGCAGCGACATCTTGTCGCGTAAATACATCCGTCGAATCTTGCCTATCATTTCCATAGTGATCACCTTTTATCTCCTGCCCAAAAATTGGGCAGGACAAGTAGAACACCTGGGTCAATTTTGAATCAGCAAACTACCTCTTGGTGGGTCAGTTTTCGGTCAGCGGCAACACACCATACCCGCAAACACGGTCGCCAGCGCTTCGCGGGGCGTCTGGAGGCTGTCGATGCCGATCTCCTTGATTCATCGATGTGGCAAGTCGGCGATTTCAACAAGGACGGTTTTGACGACTATCGCGCTGTTTCAGGGAGAGATAAAAAAGGCTGCAGCAATTGGCAGACACAGACCTGGTTGCCTGATCGCGAACGTTTTACCTTTGCCGCGAAAATTTCCTATCTGACTGATGCCAGCGGCAAGGAGGTCAAATCCTGCAACCCGCGAAAACCAAAGAAATAAAAATTTCAGGAAGTAATGAAGGTCTGATTAAGTCCGTCACACCGGCGAAGTCCGGTGCCGAGGCGATTAAAAGCGCCGGATTCCTGCCTTCGTCGGAATGACTTAAACAGACGGTCATTCAAGCGTCCACGCTCGACGCGTCAGGCTTTGATGTTCAAATCTTCAGTATAAGGTTTGCTGGGAACATGGAAGGAGATCGGCCCATCCGGCTCGGCATGCAGGAACTGGTGGACGGAGGGGTCTTGCGAGTTGAGGAGTTCGTCAACGGTGCCTTGCGCGGCCACTACGCCGTTATGGATGAAGTACAGATAATCGACGACCTTGAGCGAGGACATCAGATCGTAGGTCACCACGATGGAAGTCGTGCCGAGCGCATCATTCAGCGTGCGGATCAGATTTGCGATGGTGTTGAGCGAGATCGGGTCGAGGCCGGCGAAAGGTTCGTCGTAAATGATCAGCGGCGGGTCGGTGGCGATTGCGCGCGCCAGCGCCACGCGGCGTTCCATGCCGCCAGACAGTTCGCTCGGCATCAGGTTTCGGGCATTGCGCAAGCCGACTGCCTGCAACTTCATCAGCACCAGATCATGGATGAGCGCTTCCGGCAGATCAGTGTTCTCGCGCAAGGGGAAGGCCAGGTTGTCGTAAACCGACATATCGGTGAACAGGCCGCTGACCTGAAACATCATGCCCATCTTCAGACGCATCTTGTAGAGCTCGTCGGTAGCGAGCTCGTGCACGACCTGTCCCATGAATTTCACGCTACCGCGTAGCGGTCGCAACTGGCCGCCGAAGTGGCGCAACAATGTCGATTTGCCGCATCCGCTGGGCCCCATGATGCCAACGACTTTGCCTTGCGGAATGGTGAGATTGATGCCCTGCAGCACCTTGAGAGGGCCGTAAGAATAGTGCAGGTCGTTGACCTCGATCAGATTAGCCATGGATTAATCCCAAGCATGAATTTCATCCCGTGGTTTTAAGCCAAAGGTGGCTGTCAATCTTGTGTACAAGGTTCAGAATGCATGGGTGGTGCCTGCATTGATGAGCCGCGCCCCCTGTACAGGTTCGCGCGGCTGATTGTTGTTTGCTGATTACTTCAAGGCTTCTTGGGAGTGGTGTAAGGCACTTCTTTCTGGAATGCTTCCCAGGTGGTTTCATAGCCGACAAAAAACTGCCCCGGCACAATTTCTTTCTGACGTGTGGTTACGCGGAATGCGTGGCCATCTGGAATCTTGGGGCGCATAAAAGGCTTCTTTTCATCACTCATGATTCTATCTCCTTGGGTTAAAAAAGTGCTGATTGAAAACGGGAAGTAGGTAAACAGGCACTACACTACCTCCCATGTTGCCGGTGAAATTGTACTATTTTAGCGCGTGTAATGTGCCTTCTTTGGAATCACATGCCGCACGCCTCCTTGAGGTTTTTCAACGTCCCCTTTGTAGCGGGGGATGATGTGAATATGGACGTGGAAGATACTTTGCCCGGCTGCCGGCCCCACGTTGACGCCGATGTTGTAGCCGTCCGGACTAAACTCCTCGTCAATGAGTTTTTTTTCCGCTTTGATGAGGCCCATGCAGGCGGACACCTCTTCCGGTGTCAGGTCGAAAAAGCTGGCGACATGCCGGCGCGGGATGACCAGAGTGTGTCCCGGACTCGTCGGGTAGGTGTCGCGCGCACTGAAAGCAAGTTCATGCTGGATAGATACCCCGCGCGGATCCTTGCAGAACAGGCACGGATCATTGGGGTTTCTTTTCTTTTCGGGTGTGGTTTCAGACGACAACAGAACACCTCCGGTTTAATTTATAGGGAGTCTCAAAAATTCAAAGTTCTAAGCAATACAGTATTACGACGAAATTTGGATTTTAGAGGGTCCCTATACTTTATACTTCGACACATCATCTTATTAACGAGGACACCATCTTGGCATCGAATAAAGGACGGGCTTACTTTGCACTGCTTGGTTATCATTTCAACCCCGACGACATTACGCGCCTGCTTGGGATAGAACCCACCTCCGTCAATGCTGCCGGCGCATACAGCGGCCTGGATAAACCCGTGATCAGTTCCTGGGAGTTATCAACGGAGACCATTGCCGGGGAGGTTGACGTGTTTTCCTTGACGGACATCATCGTTAAGCAGCTTGAACCCATTAAAGAAAAAATCGTTGGAGTCTGCAAGAGCCACAATCTGTCTCCAAGGTTGGGCGTGGCGCTGACTTTGTCTGTCGATAAAAATGAATCCGCCCCACAGGTCGGATTCGGTGCCCGAACCATACGATTCCTTGCGGATACGGGGGCATTCATTGAGGTGGAACATAAACTTTCCGAGCGAGTTTGATTCATTCTTCACCCGGCAATCTGACTGTTGAGCGTGTTTGACTGTGACTGCGCCATTTTCAGCTGCTCCTCGCAATGCTTTAAACAGAGTGGCTGCAGTGCGTGGTGGAAACATTCCATAATCACTTCAAATTCATCCGCAATTTCTTTTGCAAGCTCGGCATCGTTTGTTAATTGAGCCAGTACATTTTGCGCTGTCGCCTTATTCACCCGGCAGATGACTGACAAATGGATAGGCAGCTGCTGTTCCATACTGACCGTCCATGCCAATTCGTAGGAATTGATCGCCTCTTTCAAGCGGGCGGGGTTTTCTTCCGACTCGCCGAGATGATGCAAAACGGCAGCCCGATTGTTATGCGTGGCAGTCAGCTCTAATGGGTAGTTATCCGCGTCGAGTACGGCAAGCGCATTCTTATAGGCAACAACGGACTTTTGAAATTGGCGGTTACCTTTAAGCAGGGTTCCGTAAGTATGCAAAGTGGCACCCAGCTGAAGCATGGTGCGCATCCATTCTTCCGGAAAATCAACTCGTGAACAAACCAGCAAAGCATTGGTGTACGCATCGACTGCGGTCTTCAATGGCGCTGTCGCTTCAATTAAGCGACCAAGCGCTTGGTTGGCCGTGCCCAGGTTGTATTGCGAGGTGGCCCATTCCAGAGGAGTGCTCTCCTGACTGAATACCTCCAATGCCTTGTTGAAGCACTGGATGGCCCGTTCAAACGATTCAGCATCTCTCCGCTGCTGACCCAGTGCCGCAAGAATATTTCCGAGATTATTCTGGGTTTCAGCCCAGGCTAGCGGCTCTTGGGTGCGACTGATTTTCGCAGCAGGATCAGCTGCTGTATCGGCAGTGTCCGCCAGCGATGCCTCAAGCGCCTCGCGTAAATTCTCAAAAATTCTGGAATTGAAGCGGTGCTGCTCATGGTTCCCGCGTGTGTAAAGAAAATTATCCGCTACAGCAACCTTGGTATCCGGAACAGCCGCTGCGGCCGCATCTTCGCTCAGCAGGCCTATGGAACTCGCTATCGCGCGCTCCAGAGCCCTGTTCTCAGGGTAGATGATGTAATGGGTTGAGAATTTCATTTTGCCTGGTCGAGTATCTCATTCAGGTCTGGATCGGCACCGACCGCTCCGCCCAGCTCGATTTCATCCCATGTCGCATCGCGGATAGTCAATACTTCCAGCATGAAAGTGACTTCTCTGCCGCACAGGGGATTATTGCCGTCGACAGTCAACGTCTCGTCGTCGAATCGGGTGACGATGAAGTTCCTCGGCTCACCCTTTTCATTTTCCATGGTAATGGTCATGCCGATCTCCCGATATTCTTCCGGGACATTCTCGACACGGTCGGTAAATACCAGTGATTCATCCCGCTCGCCGTATAGCAGTTTGGTATCGATGGGTACTTCGATGATGTCGCCGACTTTTTTGCCATACAGGGCTTTGGTCACGTCTTCAGACATGACATCATTCACGCCGTGCACATAAGCCAGTGGAAAATCCACTGTGACCAGTACATCGCCGGTTTGGTTATCAACAACCTTGTAACTTAGCTCAACAAACTTTTCGTCTTCAATGGTATCTGACATGACTGGAACGCCCTGATGATGACAATATTATTTTAGAATAGCGTGGCGCCGAAAATTTTCACTTTATCCTTTTCATAGCCGAGCACCAGCCTGCCCAGCCATTCACCCTTATTTTTTTTGTTAATCACTTTATATAAAACAGTCACATATTCTCCACGGCGGATCATGCCAAGATACGAATAATCACCTGACAGGTTTTTTGCCAGGTCGCTTCTCGCAAATTGCTTGCCCATTTCTACCTCATTCGCCCCCGCAATGAAAGAGCTCGAAAAATTACGCGTGAAAGCGCCGTAGTTTCCTTCATTGGAGTACTTGATCAGATCAGCCCACATCGGGTTGGCCAACTCCAAAATCTCTTCATCTGTTTTTTCAAGAATGTTCATGAAATATCTCACCTGCACAATTTTTCGTAATTTTATCTGAAGCGATGCCACACCACTCGCTGAAGAGACAAAAAAAGGACCAACAAAAAGCCGGTCCTTTTCGAATAGACTAACAAGTCATGGCAAACATAATTTACAGGCCTGATTTTGCGAAACCGGCAAATCAAGCCTGCATTGGCTTAGTGCGCTTCTGCCGGCGCTTTCTCTACATCACCGACCAAGTGGTAGAGCGGTGCTTTTTCCATCGTGTACTCACCCGTCTTCGGGTCACGACGGGACACCGTCAGCACGTGCCAGTTCTTGTCATCCAGCTTCATGACATCACCACGGTAGTAGTATCCCGGCCAACGTGTTTCCTTGCGGAACAGCGTATGCTGGAACACGCTTTCAGAAGTCAGGAAACGATGCTTCAGTTCCCATGCGCGCAGCAGTTCATGGATATCTGACGCAGCAACCTTTTCCAAATCTTCTCCCAGAGTCGCCATCTTTTTCAGACCGATATTCAGGAGTTTGTCGTTGGTCATGTAGTTGACGCCAAAACCGCCACAATACTCATCCATCAGCTTCTGCAGACGATCAAGGCCCTGTCTCGGGTTGATGAAGTTGGGATTGACGCTGCCCGCGACCACTTCGTTGCTGTAAACATGATACGTTTCCAGCGGCTTGTAGATTTGCTCCCTGCGACGATTGATCTGGGCGTCCGAAACGCGGATGCCTGCTGCCTTGCCATCATCAATGTACTTGCAGGCAGCTTTCGCAGCCAGACGACCTTCGGTGAAAGAACCGGAGGAGAAGGCGTGCGGTGTACCACCGACCGCGTCACCTGCGCCGAACAGACCTTCGATGGTGGTCATGCGGTTATAGCCCCAGAAGTATTCAGTCGGAGAGATGTCTTCCGGACCGGAACACCAAGCGCCGCAACCGGTGGCATGCGAACCCATGACGTAAGGCTCGGAAGTGGTCAGTTCGGGGTTCTCGTACTTGGGATCCACGTCGGTGGCGGCCCACAGCACGGCCTGACCGACGGTCATACCGAGGAAGTTGTGCCAGCCGATCTCTTCCAGATGCGGATCCTGGAACGCTTCCATGGTGACCATGTGGATCGGGCCGCGACCGGCATTCACCTCGTTGATGATCGCATGATTACGCAGACAGGTCGGAATGGGGCGGTGGGTCCGGTGTGAAACTTCCGGGTCAAGGTATTCCTTACCGACCATTTGCTGGAGTGCCGGGAACCATTTGGACTCGTACTCTTCACCGTAGGCATTCTGGGTGTAGGTCTTGAGGTGCAGGAAGTAGGCGCCGACCGGACCGTAACCGTCCTTGAAGCGAGCCAGCACGATACGGTTTTCCATTTGCGTCATCTTGGCACCGGCTTCGATCATCAGGCCGTAGGCGGAACCGGAAGACCAAGGTGCGTACCAGACGCGGCCCGCACCTTCGCCGACGGAACGCGGTTTGAAGATATTGGAAGCGCCACCGGCACCGCAGATGACAGCCTTGGACTTGAACACGTGGTAGTTGCCCGTGCGCACATTAAAGCCCACGGCACCGGCAACACGGTTCTCTTTGGATTCGTCCATCAGGAGGTGAGTCACACAGACGCGATTGAACACTTTGTCCGCCGACTTCTTGGCGGCTTCGGCCACGATCGGCTTGTAGGATTCGCCGTGAATCATGATCTGCCAACGGCCTTCGCGCAGATACGAACCCGTCTTCTGGTTGCGCATGATGGGGAGACCCCATTCTTCAAAGTTATGCACGGTAGAGTCAACATGGCGTGCCATGTCGAACAGCAGATCTTCGCGCACCATGCCCATCAGGTCGATACGTGCATAGCGCACATGATCTTCCGGATTGTTCTCGCCGAAGCGCGTACCCATGTAGCAGTTGATCGCGTACAAACCCTGGGCGACCGCGCCGGAGCGCATGATGTTCGCCTTTTCGGCGATAACGATCTTCTTGTTCTGACCCCAATATCTTGCTTCGAATGCTGCCCCCGTACCGCCCAGGCCCGCACCGACAACCAGGATGTCGATATCGTCTTCAATAATTGTCTGGTAGCTCATTAGTATTGCACTCCCTCTTTAATTTCCAAGCCATTGGATTTCAGTGTGTGTAGGCCGCCTTCATCCATGCGGATGTACTTGGGCTCATTAAACAAGAGCTGGCTGTCTCGCATCTCTTTGCTGGGAGCGGGGACGTCTGCCAGTTTGGGTGTTGCCGATCCCCAGGGTTTGGTCGTGATGGGCGCCAGCAGCTCCATGTCTTTTTTGCCGTTACGGAACTTGATGCGCCACGCGATCGTGCCTTTATCCTCATCACGGATCACGCGAACGCTGTGTCCAAGCGGCGCAAAGTCGGCGTAACCGCGTACATCAATGGCCTGGTGCGGGCAGGCCTTCACGCATGAGTAACACTCCCAGCACATATTGGGTTCGATGTTGTAAGCCCGACGCAGCTTCTTGTCGATGTGCATGATGTCGGATGGGCAGATGTCAACGCATTCTCCGCAACCATCACAACGCGTCATATATACAAAGGTTGGCATAAAATATTCCTCTTTTCTTGTAGATAATGGGTCAAATCGGCATTAGTAGTGATTGGGTCGTTCAGCCTTGATACATAGACCCATGTTTGGCGGGTTCTTGCCCATATACATGGGAACATCCGGAAATTTCCGCTGTACTTCAGGATCCGTCAAATCATAGTCGGGGGGCAAATTCTCCCGAGAACCATCCGCACGGGTAATTTTTTTCTGGTTCGCCGCAGCGGGCTTGTAGAACATGTGTGCGAATTTGGACCAGTACACGCCGCCGAACAGAATGGTGCTGGAAAGGATGAACAAGGCAAAGAAGACGGTCAGCCCGCCGCCCGTGAACGACCAGACCAATGCCAAAGTCGAAGTGGCAAGCAGCGAGACAATGAACAGGTCCGCGCGTTCGAAGCGGAACCAGGGCAATCCTTCCGCAGACACGTCAACGCGAATGAAGAACCAGAACCAGTATCCGCCAACGGCCAGCATCAGTGCGCCGATATGCCAGAGCTGTGGCAGCAGGGCGGGTGTGGACGCTTCCGGCGAGGAATAGCCGAAGATCATGATCGCGGTCGTCAGCACAAACATGATGAATCCGTACATCATCAATATATGCGAAAGCCGGCGTCTTGGATTGTGGAACTCGCCGGCGGTCAACACTTCATTCGCCAGCACCGAGATCGCAATAGCCGCTTTCTCACCGCCACTCACCGAGCGTTTTGCATTCTTTTGCGCTTTTTTTGCATTTTCAAAAAAGTATTGCGCGCTTTTCTTGTGCAGTATGTCCAGTATCGTCCCGCCCATAACCAGCAGTACCATGACGATGACATACCCCTGCATCATTGCGGGTGATATAACTTCTGAAAGTGCAGCGAAGGGGTTGCTCGTGAACATCAGGTTCTCCTCAAAAAAATATTAGTCACAACATACACAACATATCAGCCAATCTATTGGTCGTTGAGTCAGGAAAGTGTTATCCCCAAAATCCTGCCCCGCGAACCTGCCACCATTACTTTACAAAATCAGTCCAAACAAAAAGAAGGGGGCTTCCGGCACATTGAACGCCCGCCAGGTTTCACTTCCGCTAGGCGTTATTCAGTCCCCCATAATACTTGCGTAATATCTCCAACACTTCGGGGCGGCTGAATTCGGTCGGCACTTCAGCGCCTTCCGAGAGCATTTTGCGCAACTGGGTACCGGAGACCTGCAGACGATCTGCGTCGCCGTGCGGGCAGGTTCGACCCGATGCCATGCCGCCGCATTTATAGCACCAGAATGAAATGTCGATCTTCATCGCCTCGGTCTGGAGGGCGCCCTTGGGTATCGTATCGAAGATGTGATGCGCGTCGAACGGGCCATAGTAGCTGCCGACGCCTGCATGGTCCCGACCGACGATCTGGTGGGAACAACCGTAGTTCTGGCGGAACAGCGCATGCAACAGCGCCTCGCGCGGTCCGGCATAACGCATGTCCAGCGGATAGCCCGCCTGTACCACAGTCTTGGCGACGAAATAATTCCTGGTCAGCGCAATGATGGCGTGGGTGCGCACCTCGGCCGGAATGTCGCCGGGCTTGAGATTGCCAAGCAACGAGTGGATTAGCACGCCGTCGCAGACTTCAATCGCCACCTTGGCCAGATATTCGTGCGAGCGGTGCATCGGATTGCGTGTCTGGAACGCGGCGACCTTGCTCCAGCCCAGTTCATTGAACAGTTCGCGCGTCTCTTGCGGGGTCTTGAACAGCGCGCCATATTTTTGCGGGAAGCCGCCTTGTGACAATACTTTCACCGGGCCGGCGAGATTCACTTCACCCTGTTCCATCACCATCTTCACGCCGGGGTGTTTGGGGTCGGTGGTGCCGAACACCATGGCACATTCGTGCGCTTTGTCGATGCTGTATTTTTCGGTGACCTTCATCGTGGCCAGAATGCTCTGGTCTTCGGGATCGACCAGCGCGATCTCGCTGCCGGTGGGGATGGCGTCTGCCGTGGATTTGTCGGTGGAGAGCGTGATCGGGATGGGCCAGAACAGGCCGTTGGTCATGGTCATGCCGTCGCATACACCCTGCCAGTCGGCATGCGTCATGAAGCCATCGAGCGGGGTAAAGCCGCCAATACCGAGCATGATGATGTCGCCTTTTTCGCGCGAGCTGACGGCCACCATCGGGAAAGATTGCGCTCGTACAACTTCCGCAATCAGTTCTTCTCCGGAAAGTAACAAAGGTTTGAGGCTGCCGCCCCCATGCGGGTCTACTAAAGCCATTTCATCTCCCAAAACCACGTTTCGTTTGTGGGGTGCACACTAGTGCAAGCCGGACGGCTATGCGATACCCCTCATGGGTTGAGGGTCGCCCCCTCCTAACGGGCTATGCGGCGCTCCCTCATCACGGCTATGGCTGATGCAACGCCTGATACGCATACTTGCGGCGCAAAATTTCGAATATTCCGCCGGGGCCTGCATCGCCCCGCACACATCAACCCAAGACGAAACATTTGCCCATGTCATCGATCCCATTGCACGACCCGCTTGCGCCACCTGTCGCGGGCGCCACGACTGAAGTTCGCCACACCACTTGTTATATGTGCGCCTGCCGCTGCGGCATCCGCGTCCATCTGCGCAACGGCGAGATTCGCTATATTGACGGCAACCCCGATCACCCGTTGAACGGCGGCGTGATTTGCGCCAAGGGGTCTTCCGGCATCATGAAACAGTATTCACCGGCGCGCCTGACCAAGCCGTTGCGGCGCAAGCCGGGCAGCGAGCGCGGCGCCGGCGAGTTCGAGGAGATTTCCTGGGAAGAGACGTTCACTCTCCTCGCGGAACGCCTCGGCAAACTGCGCGCGACCGACCCGAAGAAATTTGCGCTGTTCACCGGGCGCGACCAGATGCAGGCGCTGACCGGCATGTTCGCGCGCCAGTTCGGCACACCCAACTATGCGGCGCACGGCGGTTTCTGTTCGGTCAACATGGCGGCCGGCATGATCTACACCATCGGCGGTTCGTTCTGGGAGTTCGGTGGTCCCGATCTGGAACGCTCCAAGCTGTTCATCATGATCGGCACGGCGGAAGACCATCACTCCAATCCGATGAAAGTGTCGCTGTCGAAGTTCAAACGCGAGGGGGGGCGCTTCATCTCCATCAATCCGGTGCGCACCGGTTATTCCGCCATCGCCGATGAATGGGTGCCCATCCGTCCCGGCACCGATGGCGCGTTGTTCCTGGCTATCATCCACGAGTTGATCAAGCTCGGCCTGTACGACCGTGAGTTCCTGGTGCGTTACACCAACTCGGGTGAGCTGGTGAACCTTGATGCTGCACATGATGAATTCGGCATGTTCGTGCGCACCGAAGTGCCGGAAGAGGAGGGGTGTTACGACCCGCAGAACAAACTTTGGTGGGACCGCAATACGAACAAACCGGTTATCACCCATACCGATGGGGCTGATCCCTTTCTGCGCGGCGAGTTCAAGCTGGCCGACGGCACGCCGGTCAAACCCGCGTTCCAGTTGCTGATCGACCGCGTGGAGGAATATACGCCGGAGTGGGCGGAGGGCATCACCGGCATTCCCGCTGCAACCATCAGACGTCTGGCGCACGAAATGGGGATCACGGCGCGTGACCAGAAGATCGAACTGCCGATCGCCTGGACCGACAGCTGGGGCAAGGAACATGAGACAGTCACCGGCAATCCGGTTGCCTTCCACGCCATGCGCGGACTGGCTGCGCACTCCAACGGTTTTCATACGATCCGTGCCCTGTCCATCTTGATGACGATGCTCGGCACCATCGACCGGCCCGGCGGTTTCCGCCACAAGACACCGTTCCCGCGTCCCATCCCGCCCTGCGCGCGCACGCCGAACGATCCGCGCGCGGTGCAACCCAATACCCCGCTGGATGGCATGCCGCTCGGCTGGCCGGCCGATCCGGACGATCTGTTCGTGGACAAGGAAGGCAATCCGGTGCGCCTCGACAAAGCCTTCTCATGGGAATATCCGCTGTCGGCGCACGGCATGATGCACAACGTCATCACCAACGCCTGGCGCGGCGACCCGTACAAGATCGACACCCTGCTGCTGTTCATGGCCAACATGGCATGGAACTCCTCCATGAATACCAGCGAAGTGCGCAAGATGCTCACCGACAAGGACGAGAACGGCGAGTACAAGATCCCCAATATCGTGGTGTGCGACGCTTTCCATTCCGAGACCACGGCGTTCGCCGATCTCGTTTTACCCGACACCACTTACCTCGAACGCTACGACGTGATGTCGATGCTTGACCGTCCGATCTCTGAATTCGACGGGCCGGTGGATTCGGTGCGCATTCCGGTGATGCCGCCGACCGGTGAATGCAAACCGTTCCAGGAAGTGCTGATCGAACTCGGCACACGCCTGAAACTGCCCGCGTTTGTGACCCAGGAAGGCAAGCGCAAATATCGCGACTATCCGGATTTCATCGTCAACTGGGAGACTGCGCCCGGTTCCGGCATCGGCTTCCTTTCCGGCTGGCGCGGCAAGGGCGGCGAGAAATCGATGCGCGGTGAGCCGAATCCGAACCAGTGGGAAATGTATGCCAAGAATAATTGCGTGCATCACGAAGTGTTGCCGCGTTCCTACCAATACATGCGCAACTGGAACAAGGGTTATCTCGAATGGTCGCAACGCAACGGCATCACGCGCTATGCCGAACCGATCCTGATCCACCTGTATTCCGAGGTGCTGCAGAAATTCCGCCTCGCCGCACAGGGCAAAGGCATCACGCGCCAGCCGCCGAAGCATCTGGCAAAACGGGTTGAGGCTTATTTCGATCCGCTGCCGTTCTACTACGAGCCGCTGGAGACGCAGGCCAGCGACAAGCGCCAGTATCCGCTGTCGGCACTGACGCAGCGCCCGATGGCGATGTACCACTCGTGGGATTCGC
>Ga0210053_1002801_pt1 | contig 14679 bp, 25 predicted proteins | sample CryGeymeta201512_FD_185467 | JGI IMG/M metagenome (GOLD analysis project Ga0210053, IMG submission 185467) | Groundwater microbial communities from Crystal Geyser aquifers in Utah, USA - Crystal Geyser metaG 2015-12 (SPAdes) (version 2) | ecosystem: Environmental > Aquatic > Deep subsurface >... | reverse complement strand
GCTCATATGGTTGCTTTCAACTTATTGTTTAATAAGCGCAATTATACTGCAACCCAACTAAAATTGGGTGGTTTTTTATGATTTTTTTATCGTAGAAGTCAGACAGGCTGCTAGCATATCTTAGTTATCACAGCACGCGCCCGTAGCTCATTTGGATAGAGTATTGGTTTCCGAAGCCAAGGGTGGTGGGTTCGAATCCCGCCGGGCGCACCAGATAAGGATTTTAGTGGGTTAACTTAACCCGTAGAACCCAGCCTTCCAACTGCTCAATCGGCCGTAAATTTCCTGAGGACAAACCGCTTTTGGCTTCCCAGCGGAAATAACCCGTTTTTGCCATGTAGCTATCCTAAATCAGTGCATGGTTAATATATATAGAAAATGATTGTTTTGTATCATACATATTTATTATGTAATAATACAAAAAGTATATTTTGGCGCGCCATAATTGTATGGTGGCACAGTTGGGGGAGGCGATATGGCTTCAAGAGATAAGGCAGCGAAGTTCGTTGAACTGGCAAATAAAAGAGTTAACAAGGCTCTCAAGGATATTCAGCTTATAGGCAATCTTGCCAATAGGCAAAACTATGAGTTCACTAATGAGCAGGCGAAAAAAATAGTGCGGGCACTTCAGCAGGAGGTCGATGTTGTTAAGCAGAGCTTTCAGAGTGTTGATGAAGCCGGTCGCAAGTGTTTTGTGCTGGGTACTAAAAAGATAGACGTTACTTAATGAGCGATGAACCACTAAAAGCAGGGGCACTATTTTCAGGGATAGGTGGATTTTGCCTTGGTTTCGAGCAGGCAGGAATAAGATCCGCGTGGGCTGTCGAAAATGATCCAATGGCGGTTATGACATATTCACGCAACATAAAAGGCGTTCGCTTGATTGAAAATAATGGCGTGCCTGCAAGTGTTAAAGATGTAACCGTTAAGAATTACGACCTTGAGCCAGTGGATATCCTTCATGCCGGTTTTCCTTGCCAAAGTTTTTCTCAAGCGGGGGACAGGAGAGGGTTTGATGATCCGAGAGGCCAGCTTTTCTATGAGGTAATACGCATAGTGGAGGAATTTAAGGATCGCAAGCCATCGGTTATAGTCCTTGAGAATTCGCCACATATACGCCACGGAGAAGGCGGGAGTTGGTTCATCGAGTTGGCAAAGGAAATAAAAAAAATCGGGTATTGGTTTAGGGATACGAATTGTGCCGAACTTGACCCATACTTTCTGACGCCACTGCCACAGAAAAGAAATCGACTTTTTATGGTGGCGTTATCAATCGACCATTTTAAAAATGGAAAAGTTAACTTCCCAGACAAAAAAAATAATGAAGTGAAAAATCTTGCAAATTACATAGATTTTTCCGGGTCGCTCGAAGATGATAGTTACTATCTGCCAGAAGAAAATCGTTATCACAAAATGATTAGCAATGAGGTTGAGGATAAAGCATGCATCTATCAGCTACGAAAATTTCTGGTGCGTGTGAAGGAGCCTGGTGTATGCCCGACACTTACCGCAAACATGGGCCTTGGGGGGCATAACGTCCCTTTCATTCATGATGCCAAGGGGCTGCGAAAGCTTACGGAGTTCGAATGCCTAAAGCTTCAAGGGTTTCCGGCGGGTTATGCATTCCCAGACGAGTTGATAAGATCAAGACGATACATGCAAGTTGGGAATTCTGTTGCAGTGCCAGTTGTGGCACTGCTTGCAAAAGCAGTTAAAGAAAAAATTGAGAGGGAGCGTAAATAATGTCAGGCGATATAGGGTGGCATCACCCAGTTGATGAATCAGATCAGTGGGACGGATTCAATGAGCCAGGGATAGAACATTTTGCTGGTAGCCCTATTCGGCACCTGGCTCGAGAGGTTAATCAAAACGCCTTGGATGCAGGTGATGCTGACATTGTAGACGTGAGGATTAGACTTCATGAAGTAGAAGTGACATCTATACCGCACCTAGCGGAGCTCAGGGCCAATCTGAATTCTTGCCACGAGGCTTCGTTAAAGGAAAGCAAAAAGGCTGAGATATTTTTCGAGGCGGCACAAGCAGAGCTAAAGAAGAAGAAAATTTCCGTGTTGGAAATTTCTGATTACCACACGCGCGGGATGAAGGGCCCATCCGAAAATGGAACACCGTTTTATGCTTTTATGAAAGCAAAGGGGCAGTCTCGCAAAGACACAGAGACTGCAACAGGTTCCTACGGGATTGGAAAATTCGCACCCTATGCAGTATCGAAAATCAGGACAATTTTCATTTCGACAGTGTTCCAAGAAGTCACGGGGAAATATACTCAATTAACACAAGGCAAGTCGATTTTGATGTCGCATGACAGGGACGGTAAGCGCAAACAGGGCGTTGGCTTCTGGGGTGTAAAAGGAAAGTGCCAGCCGGTAAGTGGCGTGTCTACGGCCTTGCCAGATTGGATACAGCGGGTTGATAGTGAAGCAGGCCTGCCAGAGGGGAAAGGAAGCAAGTTAACTGTGCTTTGTTTTGATGCAGCCAAAAACTGGCAAGCACATTTGGCGGTATCGGTGGCGGAAAATTTTTTTGGTGCCATTGGCGATGGCAAACTCAGAGTAGAAATTGACGACAAATACAAACTGGATCAGACCACCATTCGCGATTTTTTCAGCGACGCTGAAATAAGAAGCCTGGTTTCTACCCAGAAAGGTGAACCTGAACAGTTTGACAACAGCAGAAACTATCTTGAGACGTATCAAGGTGGTATTGAGGTCATTACCGAAGAAACTGAGCAGCGCGAGCTTGGACTTTGTCAGGTAAGAATACTGATTGGTGAGAATTTGCCCAAGAAAGTTTGTGTGTTGCGGAATGGCATGTTTATTACAGATGGGCTGAACGGATTGAAAAGGTTTTCCGATTTCAAAGATTTCGTGGCGGTCTTTTATTGTCAAAGTACTAAGGGAAATGAATTGCTACGGTCGATGGAGCCGCCAAGGCACGACGATTTTGAGCCAGAACGAATCCCTACGAAAGAAGAGCAAAGGCGGGGGGCAAAAGCACTTGCGGATCTAGCCAAATGGATTAAAGACATGCTGAAGCTGCATGCAAAAGACCCGATATCAGAGGTGACAGAGATTGATGAACTGAAAGATTTTTTCGGGGATGAAGGCGATGGGGATAGCGGAAAGGGTACAGAAGAAATTAACCCTTGTGGCAAGGTCATCATCCGCGCCAAACCCATCCGAACAAAAGCTAAAGCCAGCGAAAAAGTTGGGGATGGCAGCGACGGTGGCGATGGTGAGGGTGGCGAAGGGGGAGGTGGCGGAACCGGCGCTGGTGGTGGAGACGGGTTTGGTGGTAAGGGTGATGGTGAAGGTGGCGATGGGGGAGGGTCACAAAAAACTATGGTAGACATTAACAATGTTCGCGCCATCTTGACCGGCGCAAAAACCAGAAAAATAGCCTTCACTCCGGTGACATCGGGGAAGATTGTGCTTCATGTGAAAGAAGCCGGGGCCGACAGTGATTACGATGTTGCCATTATAAAGACGGGGCTAGGCGTTCTTGGTAAGGGCGGCGTAGTTCTGGACGTACAGGCAGGCACACGGATTAACGTGGATATCGAACTGAATCAGGAGTTTTTCGGGGCATTGAAGGTGGTGGCACATGAAATTTGATAAATACAAGGCGTTTCCATATCCGGTGTTGCGTCCAGAAAGCGACGATTACAAGGATGGAGAATTTCAAGCGAGCGTTGAATTTGCTATAGATAAGGACACTATCAAAGTGTCGATTGGCTATGCACTGTCTGCTGAAGAAATTACCAATGAAATTTTAAAGGGGAATGCCGAATATGTTTGCATGATTTCTTGCCGTGATACCTATTTCCAGCAGGTAATTTCCACCCCGGAGAAAAAAATCGAGGCAGATTTTGATATTGGTGCCATGCGTGGCGAGGTCAAGGTTAATCCATATGTGGTTGTTAAGAAAGCTATCACTTCATTTATTGCTCCAGATATCAACCCTGAATTTGGCTCAGGACCCTTTCAATTTGTAGAGGGTGATGTTTTGGCGCAAGATGAAGCTCAAGTCTTTTACATCGACCGCGATCTGTTTAAACCCATTACATCGGTGTTTGATTTGGTAAAGAAGGACGATCTAAGTGATGGTCTATGGACGGTGGGTTTTGAAGAAGATCACATTCAAATCGAAGTCAGCCCAAAAATGAAAGAAGCGATCGATGCGGCAAGAAACGACCACAAAAAGAGAGTTGTTCTCTTAAATTCAATCTATTTTGCAGCAGTGATGCAGGCCGTTCAGAATTTGAAAGATCCCAATGAGAACTTTGAGGGGAAGAAATGGGCGGAAGTCATTCGTCGGCAGGCTCATAACAAAGGCATAAATTTGGAAGGGCATGATGCTTATTACATTGCCGAACTTTTGATGCAACAACCTATCAAGCTACTGGATGCCTACGTGTTTAAAGGGGTGGATTTATGAAAGCGCGCTTCTTCAAAGCGGTCAAAGTTCAAGAACTTTTAGCGGCAGTTGGTGAAAATCTTGAGTTGTACAGAGCTGGAAATTTTGATTTCTTAGTAAATGACCCCGCTAATTACTTCGAAACAGATTTTGAAATCAATGCAGACAAACTATCGCGGATAGATTGCGGAAAAGACAATCTCAAAGAAGTCGAGAACTGCATACTGATGTATGAGGCAATGGGTAAAATTTCTCATTACCTTGCTAGGGACGAACGTCTTTGGATTTACCTTACACATACTCTTTTGCTGAGCTATGTACGGAATAGATGGCCTATCCCTGATGATGATGAAAAGGCCATAAAATATATTAGAAATCACTTTTTTTGTATCGGTGCGCGAGGCATTGAAAGAGATAATGCATCATCCCGCCTCTGGTGGATGGCATCCTTATGCAACAGGACCGATGGGCTCTCTCTTGAAGAGGCTCTTGCTTGCCTCCTTTTTCAGTCAGACGTGCGCGCAAACATAGTTGAGCGACCTACAACATCACAGAATATTCGTATATTTTCTGCGATTTTAAAAAAACTTTACGAATCTTACAAAGTAGACAAAAAATTATTTGAGCGTGACAGATTTCGATCAGTCATGAAGTGGCTGAATCTTGCTGGTGGCGTTAAGCTCTTGGGGGCGTTGCCTGAAATAAAAATTATGAATATTCTTGAGGAAGGCATAGAAAAGGCGAACTAATACATGGTGCACTTGGAATTAGAATCCACCCATACTGGGGCAATTCCTTTTGGGTACAGCAATTACAACACAGGAAGAAATAGTAGTGATGAAGAATAAGGCAGCTATCATTTTTTTTGCCTAGTAATGTCAGCTGATCTCCTGTTGCGGATGGGATGTTATGTGCTTAAAGACGCGCAGTTGATTCACCATGACCGACGTATGGGGCAAACAGAAGCGGTCGGAGGTTATGTCGCTGATTCGATCCCGTGGGAACAAAGCGACCGAATTGCGGCTGATCGCAATTTTTCGGGGGTTTGGAATCTCTGGCTGGCGGCGCAACCAACCTCTTCTAGGCAAACCGGATTTCACCTTTAAGCGCGAGCGGGTTGTTGTTTTTGTAGATGGCTGCTTTTGGCACGGTTGCCCAAAGTGCTACAAGCGTCCTGGCAGCAACCAGAAATACTGGGATGCCAAGATCGCCGCCAATCGTAAACGGAACAGATATGTGAGCCGGGAGCTGCGTCGCGAGGGGTGGAAAGTCGTCCGCATTTGGCAACACCAATTGGGCAAGTCTGCCCGCGTTGCCGGCCTCGTGAAACGTGCCTTGGAATCCAGTTGGCACTCTTGATGTAGTTCAAGCCTTGCGATACAGCAACAAATTCTTAGGGACGGAGCCCGATTGCCCGCAGACAAAACGAGCCCGCATCGCAGCTCGTTTGTCTTTCAGGATGCGTGGAGGTTATGCTTTGCGATACAACTGTCCACCCTGCTTCACAAACGCTTCCGCCTTCTGTTACATGCCTTTGCTGAGCGCGGTCTGCTCATCCACGCCGTGCTGCGCGGCGTGACCATAAATACAAAAATTTGAATAAATCAGCTTTCCCTGGGTAAATACTTTACGTGCGGCAAGTTGGCAAAATGGGCATCGCTGGTGACAAGGGTGGCGCGGTGCTGGCGTGCGGTGGCGTAGATGATGGCATCCGCGGTTGCCAGTTTGAATTCCCGTGCGATGTCCGCAGCCAGTAGCGCCAGTGAGGTGTCGAGTGGGATGACGGTTGCGGTCTGGGTTGCTGCGATGGCGGATAAGGCGGTGGGCGTGTCTATTTCCCGTTACAGCCATTTGTATAATTCGTGCCGCACCAGCGTGGGGACGATCAGCGAGTCGGGTGAGGTCAAATAGCGCGAGTGGCTTTTGGCGAGCGGCGAATCAATCATCCATTCGATCCAGCCGCAGGTCTCCACCAGAAACATCAGGCGCGATCCGTCCGGTCACGGTATTGCGCGGGGTTCGCGCCACGTGCGATGCCGCGCAGTTGCTTGATGGAGGTCTTGGGCACCAGTTGAATAACCGATCCCATGGGTATCAGCTCGAACTGTTGACCCGGCTGAAGCTGCATGGCTTCGCGCAGCGCTTTGGGCAGGGAAAGTTGGAATTTGCTGGATAAGGTGGCGGTAGTCATTTTACGAATCCTTGATCGATAGTGATGCGGCAATTTACACGGGGGCGGAAGGAAGGACAAGCGGCGGCAGGGAATTACGCGGGTTGGGAAAACATCCAGGCATGGCCCGCTCCTGCAATTTCAAAATCACGTCTTCCGGTAAATATTCCCGCCCTGCTGCACAAACTCTACCGCCTTCTGTTCCATACCTTTGCTGAGTGCGGTCTGCTCGTCTACGCCTTCTTTCGCGGCGAAGTCGCGCACGTCCTGGGAGATTTTCATCGAGCAGAAGCTCGGGCCGCACATCGAGCAGAAGTGCGCGACCTTGCCGGCCTGCTGTTGGCGCTGATGCAGGAGTTGGGGTCACTCGGATATGCCTTCATCCGCAGTCCCGACATCACTGCCGGGCATCGTTCCATTCTCTCGGTACTTGTGCACAACTACCGAAACTATGAAACGGGCCATGCCCACGATCCTTGATCCAGAGCTATGGGCTACCTGGCTCCTCACAAAAACACCTGGCTGATCAGTTGTTCCCGCTGATTCGATCGCCATGAGTCCGAGCCCATGCAGGTGTGGCCTGTCACCCGTGAGCTTAATCGGATGGGGTTGCGGGGCTTTGGGAGAAATCCATCCCGGCCACCTCGCCCCCCAGCCCCCTTGTCAGGGTGAACCGGGTGAGGTGCCCGTGATAGATGGGGGCGTGGTGCTTGACATGAAATTCTTTACTGGTATTCTGAATTCTAGAATATAGAACGCAGGTGCAGATGATGACTATACTTAAACCCCAGGATGTTCTGGTCATGCTCAAGCTGGTGGCCTTGGGTCAGCGGCCGTGGTCGTATTCCTGGCTGGCGGTGAGCCTGGGCATGAGTCCATCGCAGCTCCATTCGGCGGTGCGGCGCGCGTTGGCTGCGCAGCTTGCGGTCAAGAAGGAGGACATGATCACACCGCATATCCGGAATCTTGAGGAATTCATTGTTCATGGCCTCAGGTATGCCTTTGTGCCGGAAATCGGACGCCCATCCCGTGGCATTCCTACGGCTTATGCCGCCCCGCCGCTGTCCAGGCATTTTGCCGAATCTGACGAACTTCCCCCGGTTTGGCCGGACCCGGAAGGTGAGGTGAGAGGCGTGGCTTTTTCGCCGCTGTATAAACTGGCTCCGCAGGCGGCGCGTTCGGATCCGGCACTCTATGAGTTGCTCGCCCTGGTGGATGCCATTCGCGGCGGCCGGGCGCGTGAACGTGCTTTGGCGATCGAGGAGCTGAAAATACGATTGGCGAAGTATGCCTAGGGCGGTCAATCCCAATCTGGAGATCATGGAGATCGCTGTCGCCCGCCTGGGCGCGCTGGCGGAGGAGATGGTGTTTCTCGGCGGATGTGCTACGGGCTTGCTGATCACCGATGCGGTGGCCCCGCCGATACGTGCGACGAAAGATGTGGATGTGATTGCGGAGGTGGCCTCGCTGATCGAGTATCACCGATTGTCAAAGCGGCTGCGTGAACTTGGTTTCAGTGAGGACCAAAGTTCTGATGCGCCGATATGCCGCTGGCAGGCCGGTGGCATTTTGCTGGATGTGATGCCGACCCATCCGGAGATTCTGGGCTTTGGCAATGAGTGGTACCAACCGGCATTTGATGCGGCGGTATCGGTAGCACTACCTTCGGGCAAGAAGATACGATTGGTCTCCGCACCGTATTTTCTGGCAACCAAGCTGGCAGCATTCGATGGCAGGGGGCAAGGCGACTATATGATGAGCCACGATATGGAAGACATCGTGGCAGTATTGGACGGTCGGCCCGAAGTTGTTGCCGAGGTACTGAACTGCGAGCACCAACTGAAAAATCACCTGAAGGCACGACTGTCCGCCCTGATCACGGATGATCGATTCATCGAAGCACTGCCCGGCCACATGCCCGGCGACGCAGGCAGCCAGGCGAGGGTACCGATTGTTTTTCAACGCATGCAGGCATTAGCTGCTCCATGAAATCGACAGGGTCATAATCGACGGGGTCAGACTGAGCTAGCCCGCACAGTGACCGAGTACGATTATCCGCAAACAAAACGAGCCGCATTGCAGCTCATTTTGTTTTTCAGGATGCAAAGGAGTTAAGCCTTGCGATACAACTGCCCGCCCTGCTTCACAAACGCTTCCGCCTTCTGTTACATGCCTTTGCTGAGCGCGGTCTTTTCGTCCATGCCTTGAGCGGCGGCGAAATTGCGCGCGCCCATCCTATAGTTTGATTGGCGTAATTGCCCCCGCAAGTGTTATCGAAAACATGGCAGGTGGTTTGACCCCACGGGCTTTACGAATCAGTTTCGGATAAATGGCGGTGACGAGTGTGGCGGTGTCGGCGGCAGATGCGTCGCCTGAGGTGAGCACGAAACCAACCAGGCCGTGTTCCCGGAACGCACGAAGTTCATTGGGTTTGCGCCGGATGTTTTTGTCCCGTGTCAGCACGATCCAGCCTTGCTTGCCTACAGCTTCAAGCCATTTTTCATCCGGGCAGGCAGGTTCAAATTTTTCATGGTGAGGGATGAAGGGTGCGCCAATTTTAGTCAGTGCTTCACCGAGCTTGTGGCTCCATGCGCACCGGTCGATAAATAGTACCGGGGTATCAGGCGGCGCGGCGTTGTTCGAAGCGAAGCGCTTCTTCGATTTCTTTTTCGTCAACGCCGTAGTCCTTTGCCATATCGACCATCGAGTCGCCCGCCCTGAAGCGTCCAACAATTATCTCTGTGGGCACGGCCACATCGGAGAGCACCGGGCGCCCAAAGGAAAGCCGGGGATCAATGACGATGGACTTCGGTTGTTCTGCATCCGGAGCAGTGCTGCGGCTGAAGGGGAACAAGCGGATAGGCATACCGTTGCGATCCCATTCGATACGGGCAAGTGCCAGGACGAATTCGCCCCGTAACGATTCTTGTCCCTGTTTTGAAACATTCAGCCAATGCGAAGCGTGTTCAACAAACAAGTCAATGCCGTTGGTTCTGAATTGCCGGTCTATCAATGGCCTGTCGGTTCCGAGCTGTGCTTGCACATAGCTAATACTGTCGCGGACTTTGGGCAAAGGAATTTTATGATGTCGGCGTATGGCCGACAGGACATGCAGTTCACATAAGTTGGCAAAGGAAAGCAGCCGCGCGTTTGCGTCGGCTGGCTGTATCACTGACTTGAATCGCATAGACTTGCCGGAGGCCGCGCGATAGGCTTGGCCGAAGCACCATGCTTTTACGGTTGCTGCGGGCAGGTTGAGGATGCGCGCAACCTCACTCACGGGGTATGCAGGGTTATCGAAAACGGAGACTCGCTTTTCAGTTTGATGGCTCATTGGTGAATGATAACCTGAACAGCATCCGATGCAAACCTAAGCCTTGCGGTAAATACTCCCGCCCTGCTGCACAAATTCCACTGGCTTCTGTTTCATGACCTTACTGAGCGCAGCCAGCAGCGCCAATGAGGTGTCAGTGCCATTGGGGTCGGGTTCGCATTGTTTTTCGAAATACAACTGCCCGCCCTGCTTCACAAACTCCACCGCCTTCTGTTCCATACCTTTGCTGTGCGCGTTCTGTTCATCCACGCCCTGCTGCGCGGCGAAGTCGCGCACGTCTTGGGAGATTTTCATCGTGCAGAAACTCGGGCCGCACATCGAACAGAAGTGCGCGACCTTGCCGGATTCCCTGGGCATGGTCTCGTCGTGGAATTCGCGCGCCTTGTCCGGGGGGTCGAGGCCGAGGTTGAACTGGTCTTCCCAGCGGAATTCGAAGCGCGCCAGTGCGGTTTTTGTCGATGTTTTTATGCATTAAAACGCAATTATTAAACTTGTTATTGTGTTCTATAGCGCATATTACGTATTGACAATAGTGCGCCATAGTGCATACTAACGCCATGAAATCTCGCTTTAAAGACCTCAAACAACGTCAGCTGGATGCAGGGTTGACACGCTGGCGCTTGGCAGAGCTGTCTGCGCGGCCGCCTTCGGGCTGGATAAAAGCAATCCGCGAGGCGCTCGGTATGCCGGCGGCACACCTTGCCAGGAGGCTGGGTCTGGTGCCTTCAACGGTGCTCCGGCTGGAAACTTCCGAGGCAGACGACACCATTACCCTGGGTAGCCTGCGGCGTGCAGCAGAGGCGTTGGGTTGTGAACTGCAATATGCGCTGGTGCCGAAGCAAACCATCGCGCAGGCCATGGAAGCGCAGGCCAACAAGGTTGCCCGTGAACGGATGGCGACGGTAGCGCATACCATGGCGCTGGAAGCACAGGCTACTTCAGGCGAAGCTGTCGATACTCAGGTGCAGGAAATGGCGGAAAGTCTCCTCAAAGGATCCCGGCGGGAGTTGTGGCGGTAAATCTCGATTATTCGCCGGGCGCCACCCCGCTCGACGCGGATGAGCTTGCCAGCCTGATTGGCACATCACCCCGCAGGGCGAGCTTAAGGGCACCTCTATAAATCCACATTTCATCCCAACTGCTACGTTGCGTAAAAAATTTCTTGCTTACATATCGCATATATGTGGCGCAGAGAAATTTTTTACGCGCCTTGCATTTGGGCGAACTCTGAATTTCTAGAGGTACCCTTAACGAATAAGAGCAGCTCAACATCGAGCAAGGTGAGGCTTGGGCGCGGAGGCAACGCAAAGACATTCTCGATGAGGCATTTGTGCGCGAACTGCACCAGCATATGTTTGGTGAAACCTGGAGTTGGGCCGGCAGCTTTCGCAAGTCGAACAAGAATATCGGTGTTGAATGGCAACAGGTCGGCGTGAAATTGCGCGACCTGCTCAGCGATGCACGCTACCAGATTGATCACGCCACCTACCCGCCCGACGAAATTGCCCGCGCGCTTTCATCACCGCCTGGTAGCGATACATCCGTTTCCCAACGGTAATGGCCGCCATGCGCGAACGATGGCCGATTTGCTGGTACAGAAACTTGGCCAGCCGCGATTTACCTGGGGCAACAAAAGTCTCACCGAAGCTACCGAAACGCGCACGCGCTACATCGAAGCCCTGCGTGCCGCCGACAGTGGAGATATCAAACCGCTGCTGGCTTTTGTCAGGAGTTAGGTTGTCGGGTTGTTTTGCATAGCCATCTGACCAGGCTGCCCAAAAACGACAACAGCCTGCTAGTCATTGGAGCGCTACGCTAACTGGGCCTGCGAGACTGGATTCCGGCCTTCGCCGGAATGACGAGCCTTTGAGGAACCCTTAGGCCTTGCTATATGTTCGCGGTCTGCGGCGAAGGCGAGACAGGCGCGAATGTCTGCGGACTCGAGTTCGGGAAAGTCTTCGATGATGTCCGCTTCGCTCATGCCTTCGGGGAGCATTTCCAGCACGTCGTAAACACTGATGCGCAGATTGCGGATGCAAGGGCGTCCGCCACGTTTGCTGGAATCCAGTGTGATGCGCGAGTCGGTCATGTTTATCGCCTTTCCGGTTGGCTTGTTGGATGCACTGCAAGGGACATAGCGCAATTATTCAACAGCGGGTGTCGCCATGGACCCGGATCAATCCAACGGCCAGCGTAACAAGGCATTCGACCCTGCTGATGACACCGATAAAATCTTGACCATGCACTCCAGCAAGGGGCTGGAATTCAACAGCGTTGCGATAACCGACCTGGGCTGTATGCCGTGTGCAAAAGCAACGCCTGAAGAAGAGGCGAGGTTGCTCTATGTCGCCATGACACGCTCAACGGAAAGCATGCTGGTTACCTGCCACAGTGAAAGCCAATTCACGAAGCAGTGCGAGGTACTTCAACAACGTTGAGGGGTGTTGTATGTAACGAAAAAGCTGGATACCATGTGTTTCATGTAACACCAGATGTTGGAGGTAATCATGGGAACAAGTACATCAGCGCGAGTGCAGAAGCATCGCGCGGCATTGCGGGAATCCGGACTGCGCCCGGTGCAGATTTGGGTGCCGGATACACGGCGCGCGGGCTTCGCTGAGGAGTGCCGCCGCCAGTCACAGTTACTGCAAGGTGATGCGCGTGAGCACGTCACCGCCGATTGGCTTGAGGCGGCAGCCGACCGCGAGGGCTGGCAATGAGGCGTGGCGATCTGGTGACGGTGGCCTTGCAAGGCGATCTCGGCAAGCCGCGTCCGGCATTGGTCATTCAGTCGGATCTGTTCGATACGCATCCTTCATAACGATCTTGCCCGTGACCGGTGAGTTGCGCTCTGCGCCATTGTTTCGCATTGCCGTGAATCCGAGTGAACTGAACGGCCCCGCCAAGCCTTTGCAGGTGGTGGTGGATAAGCCGCAATCCATCGCGCGAGAAAAGATCGGCGCGGTGACCGGTCGCCTGGACGATGAAACGATGCTGGCGGTGAATCGGGCGCTGGCGGTTTTTCTGGGATTCGCTTGATGAATAACTTGACGCATACTTGATACATTGTGAACCAACGAACGAATCCATTAAGCGCAGCCTTTGAGATGAATCACGAATACCTGGAATTGCCGGTTACCCGAGTGCTGCCTTGCGGCAGGTACATAGACCGGTTGATTGTCGGCTTGCCCGGCCACCCATGAAGCTCATCGACCCCAGAACAACCTTCATCCTGAAAAACCCGGTTGCCTTCGCGCTTCGGGTGCTGAGAGCCTTCCAGGCCAACCAGGGCCTGCTGCTCGCCGGCGCGGTCGCCTATTACGCGCTGCTCTCCATCGTGCCGCTGCTTATCCTGATGGTGATCGCGCTGTCGCAGGTGATTGACCAGGATGTGCTGCTGGTGACGTTGGACCGGGCGCTGGAGTATGTGGTGCCGGGCGAAGGCAAGGCGGTGGTGGTGGAACTGAGGGCGTTCCTCGACCACCGCAAAGTGATCGGCTGGGTGCTGTCTGTTACGCTGCTGTTTTTCAGTTCGCTCGGCTTCAGGGTGCTGGAGAATGCGATCTCGGTGATCTTCCTGCACCGCGTGCAGAAGCGCAGGCGGCACTTGCTCGTTTCCCTGCTGCTGCTGCCCTTCGGTTACATCGTTTTCATCGGCGCGGCGCTGTTCGTGGGCACGTTCGTGATCGTCGACCTGATGGCGATAGGCGGCGAGACTCTCGTCCTGCTGGGGCATAGCTGGTCGTTGAGCGGCTTCTCGCGCTGGCTGATCTATGTTGCCGGCGTGACCGGTGAAATCCTGCTCATCTCCGCGATCTACTACTTCATGCCGGTAGGCAGGCTGTCGGCGCATCACGCACTGGTTGGGGGCGTCACGGCGGGCCTGCTGTGGGAAATTATCCGCCATGGGCTGGGCTGGTTTTTCGGCACGCTGTCGCAGGTGAGCGTGGTGTACGGCTCGCTCGCCACGGCCATCATTGTGCTGCTCAGCCTCGAAGTGGCCGCTGCGCTGCTGTTGCTGGGCGCACAGGTGATCGCGGAATACGAACGCATCGAGATCGGCAAGGCCCCGGAGCAGCCGGTGCCGATGCGCACTGAAGCCACCTGAATCAGCCGCGCGGTAATTTAACGGCCGAGCGCGAATTGTTTGCTCAATCACAAACGAACGAGTCAATAAGAGCAGCCTGTCGGTCCCAATTTCTTGAGAGAATAGACAAAATATCCAGGTCTTAAAACAGTATGAAAATCGCCATCGCACAAATCAACTGCTTGCTGGGTAACCTCACCGGTAACGCTGCGAAGATCGCCGACTATGCGGAGCGCGCCAAGGCGCAGGGCGCTTCCATCCTGCTGACGCCGGAAATGAGTTTGTGCGGCTATCCGCCGGAAGACTTGTTGCTGCGGGATGGATTTTATCGGGCGTGCGATGGGGCCTTGCAGACACTGGCGCAGCAGGCACACGGCATCATCCTGATCGTTGGTCATCCGCACCAGGTCGGCAGGCAGCACTTCAATGCGGCATCCATCCTGCGCGATGGCAAGATCGTCGCCACTTACCACAAGCATGAATTGCCCAATCACAGCGTGTTCGACGAGGTGCGCTATTTTGCACAGGGCGACCAGCCTTGTTTGTTCGAGCTGGGGGGAGTGAAATTCGGCATCAACATCTGTGCCGATATCTGGGAAGAACACGCTGCAAAAAAAGCGCGGGATGCCGGTGCAGAGGTGCTGCTGGTGCTGA
>Ga0210053_1002799_pt1 | contig 14682 bp, 10 predicted proteins | sample CryGeymeta201512_FD_185467 | JGI IMG/M metagenome (GOLD analysis project Ga0210053, IMG submission 185467) | Groundwater microbial communities from Crystal Geyser aquifers in Utah, USA - Crystal Geyser metaG 2015-12 (SPAdes) (version 2) | ecosystem: Environmental > Aquatic > Deep subsurface >... | reverse complement strand
AAGCCGTGCTATGCGGTTCGCGTTTCATTATGAGTACATTGTATCACAAAACATCCTCTTCCACAAAATACTCTTGCAAAAATTTTTTTATGGCGCTATACTGCGCCTATGTATTTACCACAGCAAGACCATCAAGCCGTTTCCGGATTGTTGCTTACTTTGTTAGCTCTACCCTTGTTCGGGCGGATGGTTTTTGCGTGAACGCGAGAGACAACACCTTACCTGTCACCAACCATCCTCCCGGAGGGTTGATTTTTTTCAGGTATAGTGAACAATGTTCTTTTCCAATTACCCTTTTTGAGGAGCAAAACGATGGCTTTCACAAGCATTTCACGCCCCACGGTTGACGCAGCATATGTAGCAGGAAAGCTCCCATTTGTCGGTTTTGAGGCAAATGAATTTTCTGGAGATGATTTTAGTGAGATCGTTCTTCGTTACGCAAAACTTCACAAGATCAAGGAGTTATGTGATGATTACGATCTTGCTGCGATCGTGCAGGAAGTTCTTGCAGAAGGCTGCCGGGATCACATCGGCTGGTTGACTCGCCAGAGCATTTACTATTGTGGAACTGACGAAACGGCAGAGGCGGAAGTAACGCTTTCAGACAACGAAGCGCATTTCAGCGCAGGAGGCGAAGTTGACAAGGCGATTGGTAGCATAGAAGCTCTTTCACACGCAATCCTGAAAGCAGTTGCGCAACGAAAGTTGCTACCTCCTGACTTCAAGCAAGTACAGTTCAGGGTCTACGATAGCCGATCTGGAGGCGTCCAAGACAAAGGAATTGTACGAGTGGTGGCTACCTCAAAAGAAAAGCGCGCCTATGGCATCGGTGTCCACAAAAGTATCAACACTGCGTTTGTAGACGCGCTACTCACGGCGATCAACGTCCTGCGATTTGGACCGCGTATCCCTGAATATCGCCGCCGCTCCAGACTTGACTGATCTTTACGGAAGGCATTTGCCTTCCTTTTTTTTACAAAAATCCCTCTCGTTGTACGAGAGGGATTGCGTGTTGATGTATATACCTTATACAACAGACGCGTGAGGTTCCGTGCCGTACTTCTTGTGAACATACCCATAGAGTACGAGGAGTAGCACAAGCGCAATCCACACCCAACCCCAGGAATTATCTGCAGGAAAAATTGGCGCGAAACCGGTAAGCGATGCCACAGTTGAGGTTACTAAATCCATGGTTGAGGTTCCGTTGATGCCGTCCTCGCTCGCGCCAAGCACCACGCCTGCCCGCATCTCGCGTTCCCCGCGCGGTGTTGTTGTGGCAGAGCCATCGCCCGCGGTATCGCTGGCGGCAGCAACACGGGTGACAGGTATCGTTGGACTTTGCTTACTTATTGGCTGGTCCGTATCTGCCTCCCCTGTAGTATTTTCTGATGTATCCAGACCACCAGTGCCATATACAGCCTCCTCACCATCCCCCGCCGCTATATCCGAACCTAAGCCATTCCGGCCGATCGTCAGAACATCCAAGATATCCTCCCAAAATCCGCCGCTCGCACCTCCCGTTGCATGCACCCCGACCGTCATTTGCGCCGATGCTTCATCGCTTACCGCAAAAACGTCGCTGCTCGTAAAGCCATTGGCAATCGCGTAGTTGGTATACGTTCCTGCGGGTACGGCAACAACAATGGGTACGTCATATTCCACGCGCACCTTCTCTTGAGGCAACATTTGTCCGATGTCAAAATGCTTCTCCGCAACCCGCGCATCCGACTGGTCAATCAGAGAGTCAAATACTTTCACCTCGTACAGCACCGCGTCTCCCGTATTTTCCACGTCAATCGTGTAGTGTACCACATCACCCGGAAACGCTTCCTTGCCCATAAAGTTATGCTTTTTTGCAATGGCTAGTGACGGATGCTCAATGGTAAATACCGCGTAGTAGTTGGGATCCATGAATACCAGATTGCTGCTTCCCTGCGTATTATCACCGGGTATCCAGTCATCCTCGGTACTCATAATATCGCTTGCGGATTCCACGGTTGTGAAACGCAAAGGCTGCTCGTGGTTAAACTGCACCGAATACCACACCTCGCCGCTCTCGCCCGGTCCAACATCTCCTATGGAAAATTGCACGAGACCGGTCTCGGGATTAACCTGCGCGCCGTTCGTCACTTCTATATGGAAACGATCCGGTTCATAGGTGTCCTCCAGCATAACGTTGTGCGCCCGGCCGTTGCCCATGTTGATATAGTAGATGCGATGGAATTCGTAGCCATCGGGTGTGGGTGGGTCGGGATTATAACGTATGGATTTTGAAATTTTAAGGTCGGGCCTGCCAAAGGCTAAATTGCCTCCCCAGGTGCCAAAAACATTCACAAAGGCGAGTATGACCTTGCCGCCCACAACCGTTGAGTTGGCAATGTTCATAATATCCGTCAGCACCTGCACGTTACCGGTGGTAATTGACGCACCGCCTTCCGCGTTCTCTATAGCGTTGCCGCCGGAGCTTGCGTTGATGTTCACCGTGTTATGGAGTACCGCCGTTTGATTGCTTGCAAGCGCCGCGGCAGATGCGCTCGTTGCGCCGGTTGTCGTTGCCGTAGTAGCGTCCGCAAGCGCGCCGGTCGTAGTTCCTACCTGCCCCATCGCTTCAACCGAAATACCGGTCGGACTTTCGTTGACCGATGCGCCCAACGGCAACCCCCACACGTTTCCCAGCCACTGATTCAACACCGCCACATGCCCCAGTATCCAGTCGCCGCCTATTACCACCGTGTTCACGTGGTTTTCCACATTGGTTACCGCAACCGCGTTGCCTGTAGTAACATCCGCGCCGCCACCCGCATTTTCCACCGTATTGCCACCGGTGTCCGCGACAACAAAGATGTCATTGACCACCGTCGCGTTTGCGTCTGCGCGCAAGTTGAAGGACCCTTCCCGCGCAGCAGCCTCCATTTCTTACGTTACCGATTCACGGGTAAAATCTCCCTCACCAGGCAAAATAAGGTCGCCCAGCCATTCGCCAAATACATTAATAACCGACAGCACCACATTGCTGCCGATGAGATTGGTATTTAAAATATTAATCAGCGTCGTACCCGCGTATACATCGCCCGTGGTAATAGTCGCATCCCCCGTAGCATGGGCAATCGTATTGCCGCCGGAATCAACGTCAACAGCTACGCTTGTGGATGCTGCAATTTCCTGCGTGCTGGTTGCTTCAATATTTACGAAAGGGAGCGCGCCATCGGTTGTTGAAGCGAAAGGGTTATTTAGGGAACTTGGCAGCATTCCGTCAGTTGTCGTTCCGGTTGCCACGCCACAGCCATCAATACTGCCGCAGCCGATCGGCAAATCACCGTTTGAAACGGGGGTGTCAATTTCCGTGGTATGGGCAATGGTCGTCACATCCGTAACCGCAACCGCATCCCCTGTTGCTATGCTTGCAGCCGTTGTCGTACTCTCCGTATGCGCCACCACATCCTGCAATAGCAGCTCCGGTGAACTCCCCGGCTGTGTAATTTCTTCCCCTTGCAACGGCATACTCTCTGGAGAGGTGGTTGCTTGGGCATACGCCAGCGTTGGCAATCCCCATTGCCAGGCGAGCATGCACACGAGTGCCAGAAGACTGATGGTCTTTTTGGCAAGAACAAATATGCTGTTGCGAGATGAGATAAACATAGAACATTCTAATCAAATTGCTGGCGCTTCCGGCTACATACGCAATGCTACCAAAATTCCAACGGGTACAGTATATTCCGCTATTCCGGAAATGAGATTCTGTTGATGTGTTGACGATAGGAACTCAAAATTTTGAACTTTCCTTTGAGAGGGTATATCGGCTGGGGGAATGGAGCGTAACCAAAGAAGATTTTCGCTCCATTCCCCGTCGTATCTTCGTGAAGAAGACTAGCGCGTAACACGCGTTACCACGGTGTTCACTTCATTCAAGACATCGGATACCGCTGTGGCATCACCGGTGTTAATGGTTCCACGCACACCGCCTTGGGTGTACGGTCCAAACCAATACCAATAGTGATAGTAGTTGCCTGATCCGCTTACGGAATTGTGGCCGGTGTTGGCATTCGTGGATGTATTGTTGGTGACCGTGGTGTCTTCAACATTGACTTCAACGTCAAGGTCGCCATTACAACCACAGTCAGCAGTTACCGTTGTGGTTACGCCGTTGACATAGTTGGTCACAAAGGATGTTGCCACCGCATTACCGGTGTTAATGGTGCCGCGTACGCGACCGCTTCCGCTTACGGAATTATAGCCGGTGTTGGCATTCGTGGATGTATTGTTGGTGACCGTCGTGTCCTCAACGTTTACCCCCACGGTGGTGTCGCTGGACTGATGATGTCCGCCCCACTCATAAGACGAAGCCGCAACCGGGCTTACGCTCATTGCGAACGCGAACGCCGCAACGGTCATAAGAGAAATTGCATATTTCATAGTGTGTACATACCTCCTCTCTAGGGTTTTGCTCCGGCGCGTACGCCGTACGAATTGTCCGCCGATACGAGACGTTTCACAAGGCACGCAAACGAAGCAAAGGATGTTGGGTTGCTATTCGCAATTCCCAAGGATATACACGCCCATGGGCATATACCCTATCAAACCGCGAATATGTCTCTTGGCTCCAGACTACTCTTGGCTCCAGACTAGATGTTTAACCTCTACATTCCGATCTTTTATAATAAAAAACACCCAAACTTTTGGGCATTTCTAATAGATGACTTGCGACCTTTCTTCCGGATGATGGAAGAGAGATTCAAAATTCTTGCGCCAATTATACACAGGAAAACCCTTGACAACCATTTCACTTTCAGTGTATAATGTGGATGTGATTTAGGTAGAAATTAGACCCTGCCCGAAATTAGACCCTGCCCAGGGATTCGCAAGACTGCCTAAATCACATCCTCATAATTTTTCCACAAAAAAATGCAGCACCAAGTTATTGACCTGCATTTTTTTGTACCAAAATTGTTCCAGCGGCGCATCCCAAAAAAATTGTTTGTGTCCGCGCACCGAGCTTGTTCGCATGGGAAGTCTGGCAGTGAGAACGCTTGGAAATACGCCGTTTGAGGTTGCGTGAGTAAGTACAACGTAAGTATACCCCGCTTATAAATTTTGTCAAACTTTTTATTGGCTCATTTTAGTATATTAAAAATAACAAAAATCGTATCTGGGAGTTATTCCTAAATAATGATCCTACTTTTCCACAGGTTGCGCACTTTTCCGCAGGGTCTGCTCGCTTGCCGCAAAGGATGGTTTAGCGTAAGATAAGAGTCCGCACAGCACAACAACTCTCGCGCGACAACCTGGGTTACACTTTCAAATGTGTTGTGCCGCGCGTATTATTTTTCGCAACATCATTATGGCCGACATCATGCCACCACACAATATAGAGGCAGAAAGCTCGCTCCTCTGCGCGATTCTCATTGACCAAAATGCAATTGCAAAAATTGCGGATGTGGTTAATCCCGACGACTTTTACAAGGATGCGCATCGTTTGATATTTGAAGCGATGCAGGAATTGTATGCCCGCCACGAACCAACAGATTTGTTGACGGTCGGCAACCGTCTGGAAGAAAAAAAACAGCTTGAGATGCTAGGAGGACGCTCGTATATGGCCGAGCTCTCCAACACCGTAGCAACCGCGGCGCATATCGTACAGCATGCGAAGATTATACAAAAAAAGGCGACGCTGCGGCGGCTGTTGGCCGCTGCCGGGTCCATTACCAGACTTGGCCATGAAGAGGCGGAGGATTTGGAGAAATTGCTGGACACGGCGGAACAGGAACTCTTCCTGGTTTCGCAGCGTTATTTGAAAAAAGCATTCGTGCCCATTGCGCAGATTCTCAATGAGGCATTTGATCGTATTGATGATTTGCACAAGGAGAAAGGCAAAATACGCGGCCTGCCATCGGGGTTTACGGATTTGGACCAAAAACTTGCAGGTTTTCAAAAATCGGATTTGATTATACTGGCGGCACGTCCATCGCTCGGCAAAACCACGTTGGCATTGGATTTTGCTCGCAATATCGCGGTACGCGCAAAAGTACCCGTGGGCATATTCAGTCTGGAAATGTCCAAGGAGCAACTGGTGGATCGCCTGATTTGCGCGGAGGCCGGAGTGGATTTGTGGCGCATGCGCACCGGACGTCTCTCGGATACGGAAGGGTCGGAGGATTTTCCCAAGATCGGCCATGCCATGGGCACACTTTCAGAAGCCCCTATTTACATTGATGATTCCGGCAGCGCGAATATCATGGAAATTCGCACGAAAGCCCGAAGGTTGCAGAGCGAGCATGGTCTTGGTATGCTGGTGGTGGATTACTTGCAGCTTATGGAGGGAAGGACCGCGACGGATAACCGCGTCCAGGAGGTTTCAGAAATTACGCGCGGACTCAAGAGCCTAGCGCGCGAATTGGACATTCCCGTACTTGCGCTCTCCCAGCTCTCTCGTTTGGTGGAATCGCGTACGCAGGCCATACCACGTCTTGCGGACTTGCGGGAATCGGGATCCATTGAGCAAGATGCGGATGTTGTTATGTTTATCTATCGCAAGGCTATGGATAAAAATTACAAACGCGAAGATTTGCCGGCGGAGGAACGCCATAGTGCCGAGGTGCACATAGAAAAGCACCGCAACGGCCCGACGGGTATTGTGCGTCTGTTCTTTGACGAAGAGAAAGTTACGTTTAAAAACCTTGACCGGCAGTATGCACATAACAATTCGGCGATGACAGCAGAAAACATGCCGGCGTTTTAATATGTATTTATAGAAAAGGGGTCAGGTACCTTTTACGGTATGCCGGCCGCGCAAGGTACACTGTTTTCCGCGACCTGTTTATTTCGGTCGTATAACGTATATCGTAATTCGTGCATTCTTATGCTATGCGGCTCCCCGAACCCCTTTCCAAACTCATTGAGCAGTTTACTATCTTGCCGGGCATCGGTCCGCGTACGGCAGAGCGGTTGGTATTTTGGCTGCTCAAGCGCTCACCGGAAACCATCACAAACTTTGCACAGGTGCTCACGCGCGCCGCACACGAAATTTTGTTCTGCCCGACATGCCACAATCTTACCGATCGGACGCACGAACAGTGCATTATTTGCGCGGACACCAAAAGAAACCACGCTCTCGTTTGCGTTGTTGCCGATATTCCAGACCTCTACGCACTGGAAAAAACCTCATCCTATGAAGGGGTCTACCATGTCCTTGGAGGCGTGCTCAACCCTCTTATGGGAATAACGCCCGATAAGCTGACCATCCGGCATCTCCAAGAGCGGCTTACCGATCTAAAAGTTACGGAGCTCATTTTTGCCCTCAATCCGGATACGGAGGGGGAGATTACCGCAACCTACGTGCAAAAATTCGTGGAGCGAAATGGATTAACCATTACACGACTCGCCCGAGGACTTCCACAAGGGTCGGATATCGGCTATGCCGATGAAATTACCTTATCGCACGCGCTTACGGACCGTCGATAGAAAAGGGGTCAGGTACCTTTTATTGAAGTCTGCATTGAGTATACCAACATCCCTTTTTTTCACGCACCCATACCGTTGTGGTATGGGTGCAAATAAAAGATAGTGTGGCTGGATGTGCTCAAAAAACACAATAAAAAAGCGGAGTTTACGTTCCGCGGATATGAAAAATGAATGGAAAACAGGTAGGTAACATAAAAGGTACCTGATCCCTTTTATACTATATCATCAATTCGGACTTTGGTTTCATGCTGGCGATGGCCAGTTGTTTTTTTGTAGCGCACTTTTGCCTTGTACTTTACCACCGTTACTTTATCTCCTTTTTGCTGGGAAATGATCTTTCCGGTTATTTTTTTTCCTTTAAGATACGGCGTGCCCATTTCCACGTCTTTTCCTTTCTTGTCGCCAACGAGAAGCACTTCGGAAAATTCAACCGCATCCCCTTCTTTTCCCTTGAGCTTTTCAATAACTAACTCCTGCTTGGGCGACACTACGTACTGCTTACCGCCCGTTTTAATTACTGCCAACATCATAGAGGTTTCACCATAAATACAACAAGGCGTACTCTACCACACGACATAAAAAGAATCAAGGGGGAAACAACACGCATAACATTCACGGACTTGCCCTATACGCAACCGTATCCCCTATCCGCACACCGTGGTGCGCAATGAATCCCGCGGAAACTTCCAGTACGCTGTCAACGGGTTCGGGTGGCGAAAAGGTTTGCGGACGCGAATCCTGTGTTCGCGGAGGCAGTACATCCGCTTGCAATCCCACCACGCGCCCGCCTCGCAACCAGATCACATCCAATGGAAAATGCATGTCCTGCATCCAAAAAGTATAGGCATCCGGTTTTTCAAATACAAAGAGCATACCGGCATCAGGCGTTAATGCCGCGCGCCCGGAAAGTCCTTGTCTGCGGGTTTTTTGGTTATCTGCAATCTCAACCGCAAGCTCAACGCGATCCGCAATGCGTACCTTTCCGGAAGGCAAATCCGCATGCGGCGCGCGTACGGTCGCAAATTGCAGTGCAAGCGCGGCAATGCCTAAGAGAAACGTTACCGCGTAAAAAAGCAGTACGGTTTGCATGTGACTGAAACCTCGGCGCAAAAACGCATGATGTAAATGTCCGAAGTCCCCTTGGCTCACTCGCGTATGGCGTATGAATTTCCGCACGATTACTACGCGCGCGACATCTATAATCGGCAACGCCATCACCATGAGCGTTGCGGTGACCTTGGCTCCGGCAATAATCGCGAGCAGCGCAAGTATATAGCCCAAAAACAGGCTTCCTCCTTCTCCTAAAAAAATTTTTGCCGGGTAAAAATTCCACAAGAGAAATCCAAAAAGCACTCCGGCAAAAATAGTCGCGAGTAAAGCCGTATCGTATTGAGGAACTTCGGCCATCAGCGAAATGGCAAACAACACGAGTGTCGCGAGCAGTGTTACGCCCGTAGCTAAACCGTCCAATCCGTCAAGCAGTTTGGTTGTATACATCATGCCCATGAGCCATACCAAGGTAAACAGATCTGCCCAGACGGTAATTTTCCAATGGATGGAGGGTGTTTGTACCAGCGTAATCACCAAGCTATCCAGGCGCAGTAAGCCGCCAAACGGGTTAGTAATAAACACTACGCCAATACCGCTTACCATGACCACAACCACCGCCGCCAAAGGCGCGATAAGCTGTTTTTTTGGGGGAAGACGGAAGCGATCATCAAGATAGCCGCCAATCATGAGTAACGCGCCTCCCATCGCCAACCCAAAAAGATGCTTGGGCAGTATCGTGCTTTGGTCAAAAATATCCAAGAAAAAATACGCGCCAAATATCAGCGCGACAAACGTAGCATACACCGCCGCCCCGCCCAAGAGCGGTGTGAGTTGTGTGTGTATACCGGGCTTTGCGCGCGTTGGGACATCAACAAGAGAATGTGCGCGAGCCAGGTCGCGCGCGAGCCAGGTCGCGCCGCATGAGCACAAGACCGCGACCAATCCTATACCAAGAAACATAGGTGGGTTTTTGTACGGAAAAACATTACGTATTTAACACCCCTCATCCACAAAATCATTACAGTTGTTATCCACGCCGTCGCAGGGTTCGTTAATTAATGAAAATGCTCCCGGGAAAATCGCCGGATTGGCATCATCGCAATCAGGGCCCCCTCTCCCAAGAGCAGCGTCTCCGCAATTCAGTCCGTAGCCGTCGTTGTCGTTGTCCACGCACGCGGCGGGCGCATCGCACGAAAATACCTGAAAGTCGTCAATATACACATCGGTTCCCGATACGGTGGTGTCGGTTCTGTTTGTCGAAACACCTATTTCAAATTTTCTCCTCCCATTTTTTTCTTTGATATTATCGTATGTTGGCAGGTAGGTAAATTCTTTGCTGTAGAGCATCCAATCTGCATACGTTCCTTTGTTAATAGTGCCAAGCCTTTTCCAGTAAGTCGGATCGCTATAACACCCGTGCTGCGCCGGATATTCCGCGCAACAGAAATTATCTTGCCCCGCGCCATCGCATACGTAGCCAAAGCCGCCATTGCATTTTTGTTGTGATGTAGTATTGCCGGCAATAAAGTACGTGTTTTCCACAAGACCCACATAATTACTATTTGATGTTGCACACGCCGTGGGCCATCCCAAGCTATAGGTAAACTGCGGAAGTAACGGACTGGCAAGCGTATGTGCTACGGGACCGGTTTTAAGGTAAAACTGCACAAAGTAGGTTTGTCCCGGATTCCACGCGAGATTGGATACGTTATAGGTTAGTCGCGAAAATGTTACGTGGTGCGTATTCGGCCATTGCAATGTTTCATCTTTCGCATACACTGCAGGACTAAGGTGCGTGGCATCAGCACTTGGAAAGGTGCAGGTACGCGCTACCGCATCCCACGCGCAATTTTGCCACGGCGCCGCCGCTATATCATTACACGTTGCCTCATCGCAGACACCCGGATAACTTTGTCCCGGATCTTGATGGATGCGTACACTCTGTGCGCCGCTTCTCGCAATGTCTTCATCCGCATCAATCATGCCATTGCCATTGACATCCACTTCCTGCACAATCCCAACGCTTGAGTGAAATTCCGCGCCTTTGCTCCAGTCAACCGGCACCCTGCCCACTCCACCTACCTCAAAATTGACATTGGTTAAGTAGCTTAAACCCGCGCACACATCGGGCGCAAGATCCGGACAACCTGTGGTGATTTTGAGATTGTCAAAATAGCACTTTGCCTCTCCGCAGTGCAAACCGATAAATCCTTCGCGATAGTCGGTATCGTCGGAAATCAGTGTATCTACTAATGCCGCGCCGTCATACATCTTGAATGTGAGATTCACGGACGTTATATCCAGTACCAGCTTATACGTGGTATTTTCTACAATCTGCACATTGCTTTCCGCAAGCAGGATACGATTTTCTTTGACTATGGATGGACACGCGTCGCTGGCTGCAGGACACGCCGCTTGCTGCGGGTTGTACGGATCAGATGCCAAAAACGCGTAGCCCGGGTCCGGCCCCCAGGTACCCAGGTTAAAAGGATCGTTGACAAAATCTATGCCAAAGCGCGGCGCGACATCTTGCCATTCAGTTGTGGTAACCTCAACCTCTACGCGCGTATTGCCGGTGGGATTGGTTTTAATGCCGGTAAAATACACTACCGCATCCGTATCGTTTTCGCACGTAATTTCCAGTTGCCTATTGAGCGTACCGGCGGAACACACGCCCCCCGGATCAAGGGATTTTTTATATTGGAAGAGCCCGCCCAAGTTCGCCATACCCCCATCCTGCACAGTAAACGTATTGGTATATTCGGTCGTCACGTCATCACTCAATCCATTGCAGTCATTATCCACGCCGTCCCCGCACATTTCCACCTTTCCGGGATGTTTATCCGCATCCATATCATCGCAATCCAAATTCTCGCTGCAGAAGCCGTCATTATCTTGGTCCGTGCAGGGATCGCAGGCATCGCCAATGCCGTCAGTGTCGGTATCCTGCTGGTTGGAATTGGGGATGAGGGGGCACTTGTCTTCGGTGTCGGGAATACCATCCGCGTCATAGTCGTCCAAGATAAGCCCCAGATAGTTATTACAGCTCGCCGCTATGGATGAGAGGTTCTCGTAGGAGCCGAGACGCCATGGGGCGTCGCTGTATTCCAAATTGACGAAAAGGTTGATGGATTGGCCGGTAGGGTCGGTTTGGTAGGCGTAGGCATAGGATTTGGCGGTTGGGCACTGAAATTCGGTATTTTCCTCACTCCAGCAGGTTTGGGGATTAAAAGGGTCGGCGCAGCCGGAAAGGGTGTTGACGGGATCCTGGGGTAAGGTGAAGTTGAGGTTTTTGGAGAGGGTGTTGGTCCAGGATGGCCAGACGGAGAAGCTGGTTTGGGGTACGTAGGTGCCGGCGGAGAGATCGGGAAATGAGCCGGTCTTTGCTTTTTGTTCCTGGAGCGTTTCCAGAATGGTGTGCAGGTCAGAGAGGCGTTTGACGTCTCTGGTGAGTTTGGACTTCTGGGCATCGCAAATGCCATTAGCTCCGCAGTCAAGGTCTTTGGTGCAGGCGATCTCGTCGCAGGTAGCTACATAAAGCTGCTTGATCTCGGCAGGGGTTAAGGCGCGGTTGTAGAGGCGGATGTCGTCCAGGGAGCCGTCAAAGAAGTCGGAGCCGGGAAATTGGGCAGGATAAATAGAGCCGATGTCCAGATTGCCGGTTTTGGTAGGGTTCATCGGATTAGCGCATGGTTGCGCGATGGGATTACCGGGTAGTGGCTCACCGTCAACAAAGAGACTGAACCTATACTGATTGGTCGGCTTATCCACAAATAATGTTCCCGCGAGATGGTGCCAATTTGCATCAAGTCCTCCCGGCATGACTTGATCTCCGGAGAATTGATTGAGAGACGCATCCTGCGTACAATCACCTCCACCGGCATCGGCAACGCGAACGGCAAAATGTATTTTGTTGGGCGAGCCCTTTGGATAATAGCCAAGGTAGAATTCGCTATCAGAGCTATTCCACTGTGTACTTACCATATTTTGATAATCATCGCCTTGTCCATTCGTACGCACCCACCCCGCGATAGTCATCGCTTCTTCGGGGTAGAGTTCGGGGCTTGCGGGTATTTCAACGTAGCTTTGGTCGGCGGGGGTAAAGACGCCCGAACCGTTGATTTTTCCTTCGGTGATAAAAGACATGGCGCGCGGTATGCCGTTATTGCCGTTCCCGCTTGCGTCTTGGGCGTTGCCGTCCAGCTTCCAGTGACCCACCAGTCCGTTGGAGAGATTGGGGGAGAACGTTGGATCGCAGGTGAGACAGGCTCCCTTCTCTTCAATATTGGTCGCAAAGGAAAAGTTGTCCAAGAGCTGGTTGTAGACGGCAATCATTTCGGGCGTGGCATTCTGGTCGTGGGAAATGATGTAGATGTTGGTGTAGGCGGTATTGTTCGCGATATCCACATTGGGCGCGTTCACGTAGACGGATCGGCCGTCACGCACGGCTTCAAAGCCGTCAAGCACCATGGACTGCGGATGACCTTCGGGATTGGGAGCAAAGGCATCATACCAGTCGGCGGGAGCGAGGTGGTTGGGATTCGCCATGACGCGAATACCGATGGCGGAGGAGGCAAGGGAGATAAGAGGTATAACTATGAAAAACAAAAGCGCGCCCAGCGCAAATGCGGGAAAAAATATTTTTCTGTTTGATGAAAACTCTTTAGATTCCCGCCTCCGCGGGAATGATCGTAGTTGGTGTTCCATGTTCTATGTTTGAGGTTGCATAATATCCGCGTACGCTTTCGCGCTTCTGCGAACTGTTCTTGCCAAACCTTTATCATAATCAATGCCTATCAGTCCAAACCGAGGAGAAAACCCGTGCTCCCATTCATACGCATCGGTTAATGACCAATAGAGATAGCCGCGTACATCTAATCCCGCGTCCAGTGCATGCCGCACTTCCCGCAAACTCCGCCTGATAAAATCCTCTCGTTGCGCATCGTTGCGGGTTGCAATACCGTTTTCCGTTATGTACATCGGCAAACGATAGCGGGACAGGTCCGTGAGCACGTCGTATAACCCCGCAGGGTATACTTCCCACCCCAAATCGGAAGTTTCGCGTAAGCGTTCTTTGGGATCGGCAAATACCGCCCCCCTCCACAAAGATACCTTTTTTATGCGCTCGTGAAAATAGTAATTTATCCCCAAAAAATCATGTGTTCCGCGTGTCATGCCATAAATGCGATGATTGCGCAGCCAATCATAAACTTGCGCAAAAACATTATCCAGAAGCGCGTGCGGACGTTCCAAATACCACGATACAGGATTATGCGCCACGCCCACCTGCGCCGTATGGCCTCCGGTATCCAGTATGGCATGAAGAGCGGCATAGGCCTGCTCGTGAGCGCGCGCCATATGTCGCATGACGCGCAAAAAAAGCAGCATGTTTTTTTTCTCCGGTGGCCAGACGCCGTTTACCCACCCCATCCAGCCGTAGATAACGGGTTCATTGAGCGTCAGCCAAAAATCAACAAGATCACCAAACTCTTCGGCACAATAGCGCGCATAGCGCGTAAAATAATACGCGGATTCTTTCGCTTCAAATCCTCCGCGCGCGGCAAGCCATGCCGGAAGCGTAAAATGCTGCAGGGTAACAAACGTAGTCATTCCGCAGCTCGCAAGCGTCGTAAGGACGCGCCGATAGTGCTTTACCGCGTCAAGGTTAAACGACCCGGGCTTTGGTTCTATCCTGGACCACTCAATACTCAACCGATGCGCAGTGTGTCCGAGTTTTTTCGCCAGTTGAAAATCTTCCCCATAGCGTCTGTAGTGATCGGTTGCAAGATTCGCCTGCGCCCTTCCCCGCGCCCCAACCTCCTGTTCCCATTGCCACCAGTCATTATCAACCGTATGTCCTTCCACCTGATGGGCGGATGAGGCGGCTCCCCATAAAAAGTGCTTCGGCCAGCCGCTTTGCGGATCGTTTTTAAATTTTTCTGATTTTTGAGACATGGGGATACGTAACGGCAAACGATACACGGAACGCAAAATTTATGAAGCCGTGCTATGCGGTTCGCGTTTCATTATGAGTACATTGTATCACAAAACATCCTCTTCCACAAAATACTCTTGCAAAAATTTTTTTATGGCGCTATACTGCGCCTATGTATTTACCACAGCAAAACCATCAAGCCGTTTCCGGATTGTTGCTTACTTTGTTAGCTCTACCCT
>Ga0210053_1002797_pt1 | contig 14693 bp, 7 predicted proteins | sample CryGeymeta201512_FD_185467 | JGI IMG/M metagenome (GOLD analysis project Ga0210053, IMG submission 185467) | Groundwater microbial communities from Crystal Geyser aquifers in Utah, USA - Crystal Geyser metaG 2015-12 (SPAdes) (version 2) | ecosystem: Environmental > Aquatic > Deep subsurface >... | reverse complement strand
ATTCATAACCATTTACTATCAATTCATCCACTTATCAACCCATCAACTATTCAACTTATCAACTTTTTGTGTCTTCGTGCCTTTGTGATGAGTAGTTACCAAAAATTTCCATTATCCCAAAGAAATTAGAGGTAATGTCAAAAGTTTCACTGCAAATTGATTAGTCGCATTTATTTTAAGAAACTTTAGCCGCCTTTTCCATGCCGACAGAAGATTTTTTATCCTGTCTTATGCCAATTTTCCAAATGCCCTTTTCAAGAAAAGCCTCTATAGTTTGGCGATTTGCTTTATTTATTAAATTAGAGTGTGATACTTTGTATGTTTTTGCATATTCAGCGAGCGTCATGATATGCGCGCCTTCCAGATACGCAAGCCTCTTGTAATAACTATTTGTAATCGCTTTGCCGATTATTTCCTCCATGATTTTTGTAGTGCCTTTTTCGTCAAACTCCTTAAACGCCTCGTAATACATTTTTCTATCAATAAATTTAATATTTACCGGCACAAAACCTCCCCGTATAAGCAAATGATTATTTATTACCCTGCCAATACGGCCATTGCCATCAATAAATGGGTGGATATACTCAAAGGTAAGATGCAGTAGTGCAATGCGTTTTATAATATTTTCATGGCTGTTTGCATGATACTCCGCAAGCATTTTTCCCAATCTTTCTACTACTTCTTTTGAATCCGGTGCTATGTGATTCGCAACCCTGACCCACTCACCGTCCTTGCGAAATCTTCCGGCAATATCATCCTGGATATTTGCTATGAGCATTTTATGAAGCAACAGAATAACCTCAAGGATAAGCTCTTGCTCTTTGGCTCTTGTATCGATATAAGAAACTACCCGCGCGAGATTTTTTGCCTCGAAAATTTCTCTTTCAGTTATGTATCTATCTAAATTTATTTGCAAAAGGATTTTCTCTGTTTCGGAAAGAGTAAGGGTGCTGTTCTCGATGGCATTGGAATTATACACCTGCTCGGCAACCTCTGCTTCACTCAATAATTTTAGAAGCGATTGCTTCCCGACAGACGCAGTATAATACCGCTCTCTCAAGCGATTGATTGTATTAAAAACATGTAATATTTTTGCCATAGTTACAGTATATACCTTTTTCACTCTTTTGTCAACATAATCGTGAAAATTTATAAAATAATAGCAAAATTCACGGTTTTGAGTTACTAATCCATCAGCACTTTTTTTGACGCAGAGTTCGCAAGAGATTACGCAGAGGTCGCAGAGAAGGATTTTTTTATCACGAAATCACGAAAGGATGAAAACACGAAAAGTAAATTAGTGCCTCTTCAAGATTGAATTCGTAGGTAGAAGATGTAGGGACAGGAGGTAGCACCTCCGGCAGGTTGTCCCTACGAATCACGAATCCAGCAAATCAAAAAAGGCATAAATTTCCATAGCTATTATCAATCTTTTTACACGAAGAAGCACGGAGAAAAGCACAGAGAACCACAGAGTTATAAAACATATTTTCTGAGGCATCCGTGGTGCCGTTTTCTCTTGAAACGCCAACACGATTGGCTCGCTCCAAACAACAGCGACATGGTCGCCTTGCTCCAAAAAATTCGACCGTGCTTCGCACGAATAAGGGGTAAAGGGAAAAAGGAGCAAGGGATAATTAAGTCCTGGCAATACGAAACCCGAGGTTGTTGTCGCGGCTGCCCGGCCTGCAGTGGTTGCGGGAGGCACACCGGAAGTAGTCGCGAAAGTCGTAGTTCCACGACCCGCCCCGCAGCACACGGTAATCGCCATTATTTGGTTCACTATGATTTTCATCAGGACTCAGTTCATAACTACCATACCAATTGTAGCACCATTCCCACATATTGCCGGCTATATCCAACACACCTTTAGGGGTCGCCCCCAGTGGGTAACTACCCACAGTTGATGTCTGCTTAAGTTTGCCCTCATAATAATTTACTCGTTTAGGATTGGGTTCCGGTGTCCTGCCCCAGGGCAGGGGTATCTTCTACCCTCAAACCCGCGAGCCGCAAACTCCCACTCGGCCTCAGTGGGCAACTGCATGATTTCTCCTTTGGACTGAGGCATCCGTGATGCCGTATTATCTTGAAACGGCGACACGGTCGCCTTGCTCCAAGTTAGTGTCCACCAGCGACAATATGCCATAGCCTCATACCAGCTAACCCCCACTACCGGCGTTAATGGTCGACTTTTGCCAAATTGCTCGCCCAACCAGTATAACGGTGCTTTCTCCGCGAGCCCTCTTAGAAATTTCCTGCCGTCAAACCCAAATCGGCTTTCCTCATCAAACCAATACTCCTCCTTTTCATAACCCCCGCCCTTAATAAATTCACCAAACTCCTTATTGGTAACCGGATATTTCCCCAGCCAGTAAGGCGACAGCATAACCGGATGGATGGGTTGTTCCCTTTCGTTTTCGTTGCTACCCATATTAAACGGTTTATCTGGCTCAAAATAGACCATCGGTGGGTTGGCGACATCGATTTTAGGTTCATCCATCAGCCCCAGGGCATCGCCTGAGGCAAGGAAGAGTTGGGGCTGGCGAGGGTTCTTATCTCTAAATTGCTGTAGCGATGATTTTATTTTGTCATGCAAATCGCATCGCGGCTGAGACTCTTCAAAGTCTGCCAGGCATTGAGCCGATAAGGTAATCAATGCGGGAGTATTTTGCGACAAAGCGATTTGATTTACCAACTCAACCAATTCGTTACCAATCTCAGAATCGTTATTACCCAACCGATTGAAAAATAAACGGATGACTTCCTGCCAGTGGGCAGGGTTTTCTAACATATTTTGAATCTGAGTTTTTTGCTCGGGTTCTCTCTGTAAACTAAGCCAATGTGCGACTAAATATTCTTGGAATGTCCGATGGACAAAAACATAGTGACCGCCGCGAAATGCCAGTAACCCAAATGACAGGTCGCATTTATTCATAAGATCTTTAGCTACTTGTTCCATATCAACAACAGATTTTTTATCCGCTGGAATGAAATTACTCTCTTGAAGTCGAAGCCGTAATAACTCAGGATTTAAGAACACTTCATTTTTTGTCCTTTGATGCGCGTAAAATGCCAGATCACGCAATACCCTGATAATCTGGTTATTATTCAATTCTATTATGGGGTTGATTAACGGATATTTAAAAGAAATTAGGTGGTCGGAGGTAGTTGTTTTTTGTGCCATTAACTGCTTAATACATTCCTCATACAGTTCTGCGCGACATTGGGGTAACTTGCCCTCTTTGTAATGTAGCACGGCAATTACCGTTAATAATAACGGATTAGAAGCCAGTTTCTTTGCTGCAGGCACATTATCCAATGCATCAAGAAACTTTTGAGCTCGGTCTTCACATTTTTTCTTTGTCTCATCAGGTAAATTAGCCGCAAAATATTTATGGGCAAAATCTTCAATTTGCGGTTGTTCTAAGTCTAAGATATAAAAATATGGTGTATTTAATTCATCTAATAGTTTATTTGTAATCGCCGCCGGCCGACTGGTAAGAGTAATACGCAATTGAGGAAATGAGTTTGATTTGACTATTTTCTGCACAATCTTAACCAATTTAAGCCGGTGCTCAGGATTGGGAATCTCATCTAATCCATCGAGGAAAAGCCAGACCTGTTGATTGTTGATGGCATTGAGCAATTGCCCGGCAGAGAATAATTCCGACTTATTGCTACCTTCGCCACTTCGCCAGAAGTTTGCGGCACAGGCTAATAAACAATGAATTCCATCTGTATAATCTGCCGCCATCTTCCCAAAGTCTTCCAACCTTAAATAGACAGGTAAGGGTGTTGTGTCTGTAATGCCAAATTCCTTTTGTAATGCAGACTCACCCTCAAAGCATCTCAGAGCCATATAGCGGCAAACAGTAGATTTACCGGCACCGGCATCACCAATTAGCAGATGAAATCGGGCTTTGTTGGGAATCTCTGCCAGAGGGCGGGGCACCCAGTTACTCAATGCCTGAAGAATATGTAATATCTGTTGCTGTTCCTTTTGATGACTACACTTGATTTCGTCAATGATGACCCCAATCTCACGAATATTTTCGGCATTGGCTTCATCCAGAATTTTGCAAGCAATAGTTTGAGAAAGCTGTTTATCCATCTCCTCAGTAGTTTCAAAGAGCCGTTGATTTTTCTCCCGTTCTAAACGAACCAATTCATCAACCTGCTGGAACAATAGTGGTAAATTTTTCTGCTGCCGTTCAGTAGGTTCCTCAATCTTTGCTGATGCAAGCAATTGAGCAAAGGTTCGCTCCTTCACTTTCAAAGCGACATAAACACTTTGGAGTTCAAGTTTGAGTTGAAGTTGTTCACCTTGACGAGTAGTTCCCAGATGTCCGTAATCCAGTTCATCCAGTCGATATTCTTCCCGAAAGGCACGCTCCAGTTTCCGGCAATCAATGGGAGTGGAATCGGGTTCTACTGATTGGATTTCAGGCTTTAGCCTTTCAATTTCTTTTGTTAGCCGTTGAATCGCATCTTTTTCGTCCTCAATCTCTCTATTCACATGTGCAGGACAATGTAAACCGCCCCATTTAGCCTTCTGAAGTTCTAAATGGCTAAGGTTCTTTTTGTGAATATCAAGCTGTTTCTTTAATCCGTTGATTTCTTCCTGAATCTCCATGTTTGTAGTTCCCTCACTTTGTAATATATTAGTAATCTTTATTATCAAAGCAAACTCCAGTTCTGAATTTCTAATCCTTCAATGTTTTTGAAATGACCTTCATTATTGGTCACAAGAACAAGATTATTTGACAGAGCACCACCTGCAATAAGGATATCAATATCATCAATCGGTTTCCCTACTTTTCGTAAATTAGCGTATAAATCCGATGGAATTATGATTGTTTCTTCGGTTAAAGGCAGAATGACATTATGCCTTGCAAACTCCAGAAACGAATCTAATTGTTTTAATGCGTCTTTGTGTTTTAAACCACTAAGAATTTCGTAGTAGGTAATAATACTTAAGTTTATTTTTTCGTACAAGGTAAGGTAGTTTTTGAAATTTAAGACAACATTATGATGGTTTCTAAAAAACAGGGATAGAATGTCTGTATCAACTAATACTGGTTTCATTGACTCGTCTCCTTGTAAAAGCCTGACTTCTACGCTGTCTGGTTTCTTCTAAAAAATCGTTAAATACATCTTCAGACATATCTTTCCAACAACCGGCAAATTGCATTATCTGGTCAATATTCACCTTAGGTTTTTGCAAACCTACTCGGAAATAATGAATAAAATCATACACCTCTGATAGTTTATGTTCTGGAATAAATTTAATTTCTTCCATTACTTTATCACGAATAACCACTTCTTGCATTTGAAATCACCCCTTTTTTATATAATACCATTTTTTTATGTTTAGTCAATTACTTTTTGCGTATCATCAATCGTTCTGCTAAGTTTTTCGATAATTCATCTGTTGACTTTTTCTTTTGTTTGTTCTTCATCTTCTCTGTCCGCAAATCTGATTTCTGACGCTTTTTTTCTTATATCCAATAACCTTGGTTTATCCTGTTCACCAAGATTCTCTAAGTGAATTTCTAAGCAACCCAAGTCGAAAGCAGTTTTAACATCCCGGCCAAATCCCAGAATAAATAGGGACAGCGACCATTTATTTAGTTTTTACAGGGCATTCTTCTATAATTTTCCCATTAATTCTCGTCCACCTAATTCTTCTAATTTTATCACAAACCCTTCGATTCCCACAGGTCATCCTGTCTATAGTACAAATTTTAATCCGCTCTATTATCTCCTTTTCTTTAACCATAAATAGATATTTACTCCAATCCAATATCTCCTTAACAAAAATAGTCGCTGTCCCTATTTATTCCAAAACAATAAATTTTGTATAATTTTTAGCTGTATAATGTTACTTTTTGCATGTTATACAAAAACAGGATAAGTACACATGATTAATATCACAACGGAGACATTGTTCCAATATAGTTCAAAACATGTGTTGAGCCTATCGGGAAATATATCCAAAACTTGAACCAACAGGTGATGATAAAAGAACTCCATGTAAGAAAAAATCTAAAGATATTAGTCAAAAAAAAGGGGACTAAAAGAATATAAAAAAATTGCAAAGAAACATGCAGAACAATGGAAGGGTAGGGGGTTCATTGGAAGAGGAGATGACCGATACCCTGAAGGAGATAGAGGCACAGGCAAGGGAAACGGGTCTGGATATATACTCAGGCGACGGCATAAATTGTGAATTTTCGGTGTGAGGATTAATCAACGAGAGCAATGGCGCATGTAGGGGTAGACTTATGTGTCTACCCGTGTATCTCCCGAATAAATGGGCGAACACATATACTCAAGTGGGGCATAAATTACGATTTTATAATCGTTCAGGTAGTCTGGATGTCTGGAAAATGGGGACAGGGGAAATGGGGACAGCACCCTATTTTTCTTTTAAAAATAGGGTGCTGTCCCCATTTCCCCTGAACGATTACCAATTACACTTCTACACTCTCTTCTTCAACTTCAACTTCATCTTCATCTGGCTGAACGCCTGTCACTGCCACATCTACTCCCACTTTGAAGAGGGTTAGAGGAATATCCTCTGTTATTTCGCTTCGTTTACACTCAAATTCTACAGCTTGATGTATTTTTAGTCCTGTACCAGCAGGAACAAGTCGTCCGATAATCACATTTTCCTTTAATCCACTCAAGTCATCAGACATCCCGCAAAGAGCTGCCTCGGTCAGTACCCTTGTTGTTTCCTGGAATGATGCAGCTGAGATAAAGCTGTCTGTACCCAGAGAGGCTTTAGTTATACCAAGGAGGATTGGTCTTGATTTAGCCGGTTGACCACCCCTTGCGATGACAGCAGCATTCTTATCTGCAAAAACAAATTTGTCCACCTGTTCACCAAGCAGAAAATCTGTATCACCATAGTCAAGCACTTCTACCTTGCGAAGCATCTGTCTGATGATAACTTCAATATGTTTATCATTTATATCCACACCCTGAAGCCTGTATACCTCTTGAACCTCATTAACTAGATACTCTTGAAGGGCTCTATCTCCTTTAATCCGCAGGATATCATGTGGCTCTATTACACCATCTGTTAACGAATCACCAGCCCGAACAATGTCACCATCATGTACTTTCAGATGTTTACCCAAAGAAATATCATAATCTTTCACATCAGCAGTGGCATCATTAACAATACTAATGGTTCTCTTGCCTTCGCCTATTTCCTTAAATTTAACCATACCAGCAATTTCTGCTACAATAGCCACATTTTTTGGCTTTCTTGCCTCAAAGAGTTCTGCTACCCTTGGTAGTCCTCCGGTAATATCCTTTGTTTTTATCAATTCTTGAGGAAACTTAGCTAAAATTTCACCTGCTGAGATTTTAGCCCCGTCATTTACTGCCAATCGTGCCCCATTAGGAATGATATAATTGGCAACAGGTACCCCATCTGTATTTACTACCATTAGTGTGGGTTGAAGTTGTGTTTCCCTGTCTTCCATGATTTCCTTTCGATAGAGACCAGTATTAGCATCAAATATTTCGCAAAGTGTCCTGCCCTGGACAATCTCCTTATACCGTACTGTTCCTGAAATCTCTGACAGAATCAACTCATTATATGGATCAAACTCAGCAACCACTGTGTTTTTTGGAACAATACTCCCTATCTTTGGAAATATATGCGTTCCAGTTTTCACTGAAATAGATTTTTCACGAGCAACAATATAAATCTTTTCATCCCCAATTACCCTGATAATCCCTGATGTAGATGCAAGTAATGGCTTTATTCCTTGATTTTTATCCAACACATCAGCAATTTTATCTCCAATATTTACCCATACCCCATCAAAAACAACTGGAACAAAACCTGATTCCAGATCATATTCAGTCATTATCTTCCTTACAGTCAACTCCCCCTGTCTATAGGCAACACAAGAGCCATCCTCTAATTGAATAAGCCGTTTTGGCAAGTCAACCAGTTCTACAGCATAAGAAAACCTGATCTCTCTTTCCTCAACCTGACGATAAGCTGTACCACCGATATGGAATGTTCTCATAGTAAGCTGAGTGCCTGGTTCTCCGATACTTTGAGCAGCAACAATCCCCACAGCCTCTCCCATATCAATCAATTTGCCTGTAGCCAGGTTTCGACCATAACACTTGGCACATACACCCTTTCTTGCCTCACAAGTCAGAACCGTTCTTATCTGTATCCTTTCAATCTCTGCCTCTTCAATAGACGGAATTACTGACTCATCTATTTCCTCATTTGCCTTAACAATAACCTCTCCGGACATAGGATTAATGACATCCTCAAGGGTTACTCTTCCTAAGACTCTCTCTCCCAACGATTCAATTATCTCATCCCCTTCCATTAATGCCTCAATAGCCACCCCGTTCATTGTACCGCAATCATCTAAGGTAATAATCACATCCTGAGACACATCAACCAACCGACGGGTCAGGTATCCAGCATCAGCTGTTTTTAAGGCAGTATCTGCTAATCCCTTTCTTGCCCCATGGGTTGAGATAAAATACTCTAATATGGTTAACCCTTCCCGGAAATTGGATGTAATTGGAAGCTCTATTATTTCCCCTGAAGGCTTGGCCATCAACCCTCTCATCCCAGCCAACTGCCTTACCTGTTGTTTACTTCCACGGGCACCAGAATCAATCATCATATAAACAGGATTAAACCCATCCTGATCCCGACGCAATTTCTCAAACATGATATTAGAAATCTCTTCACCAGCAGTTGTCCAGAGATCAATGATCTTATTGTATCTCTCTTCATCTGTAATTACACCTAATTGATATTGTCCGATTATTTCCTCAACTATCTTTTTGTTTTTTGAAACAATCATTTCCTTTTCATCAGGCACCAGAATATCCGTCATCCCAATAGATACCCCATATTTGGTTGCATACTCAAATCCAGCATCCTTGATTGCATCTAATGCCTTAACCGTCCGATGAATACCATATTTCCGATAGACCTCAGCTACTATATTACTCAAGAGCTTTTTATCTATCTTTTCATTGACAAACTCCATATCTTCCGGCAGAATTCTATTAAAGACAATCCTTCCAACCGTAGTTTTTATCTTTTGCCCCTTGATTCTAACCAGAACTAAGGCATTCAACTTGATATACCCCTGATCATAAGCCATAAAAGCCTCATCAGGGGATGCAAAGAATTTACTCTCATCCTCTATTCCTTCCTTTGTCAAGCAATAAATACCCAGCACAATATCCTGGGTTGGGGTAGCAATAGGTTTACCATTTGCCGGAGAAAGCAGATTATAAGCAGCCAACATCAAGACCCTGCATTCAATCTGTGATTCTATTGAAAGTGGTATATGGACAGCCATCTGATCACCATCAAAGTCAGCATTAAATGCTGAGCAAACCAATGGATGTATCTTGAGAGCATCCCCTTCAACCAGAACAGGCTCAAACGACTGAATACCTGCCCGATGAAGTGTGGGGGCACGATTTAACATTATGGGATGACCGGCAATAACCTTTTCTAAAATATCCCATACCTCAACCCTTTCTTTTTCAACCATTCTTTTAGCATTCTTGATATTATGGGCAAAGCCATTTGCCACTAATTGCTTCATAATAAATGGCTTAAATAATTCTAACGCCATCTTTTTCGGCAATCCGCATTGATGAAGATTCAAGGTAGGCTCAACCACAATCACAGACCGTCCCGAATAATCTACTCGTTTACCAAGAAGATTTTGTCTGAATCTTCCCTGTTTACCTTTAAGCATGTCAGACAAAGACTTTAATGGTCTATTCCCTGACCCTCTTACCGGTCTTCCCCGACGGCCATTATCAAAGAGGGCATCCACTGCCTCCTGAAGCATTCTTTTTTCGTTACGAATAATGATCTCCGGTGCCCTTAGCTCCATTAATCGCTCTAATCTATTGTTTCTATTAATTACCCTGCGGTACAAATCATTTAAGTCTGATGTTGCAAACCGTCCACCATCTAATTGGACCATTGGCCTGAGCTCTGGTGGAATAATCGGGATAACATCTAAAATCATATACTCCGGCTTATTTTCTGAATGACAAAACGCCTCCATAATTTCCAGCCGTTTGACAATTCGTTTGCGTTTCTGCATGGAGGTCTCATCTCTCATACCCTTTCTCAACTCTTTGGCTGATTCATCTACATCAATCCTCTTTAATAACTCCTTGATAGCCTCAGCACCCATCCCTACCTTAAATTTATCCCCATACTTTTCACGATAGCTTCGATATTCATCCTCAGTAAGTACATCTCGTTCTGCCAGAGGGGTGTTGCCTGGATCCATAACGACATAACCCTCAAAATAAAGAACCAATTCTAAATTCTTTACAGTAACATCTAACAGTAGTGCCATTTGAGAGGGAACCCTCTTAAAATACCATATATGTGAAACAGGACAGACCAACTCAATATGCCCCATCCGATGTCTCCGAACCTCAGAGCGGGTAACCTCTACCCCACATCGGTCACAAATTACACCTTTATAGCGAATACTTTTATATTTGCCGCAAAAACATTCCCAGTCCTTGGTTGGTCCAAATATTTTCTCACAAAAAAGCCCATCCCTTTCTGGTCTAAAGGTTCTATAGTTGATTGTTTCTGGCTTCTTTACCTTGCCATGTGACCATGACTTGATATTATCAGGGGATGCCAACCCAATTGCTATAGAAGAAAAATTCATCATTCCTTCGCTTTTTTGTTCAAACAAAGAATCAAAGGTCACTTTTTGTTTTTTTTCTTGTATGTCAAATAATTCAACTGGTTCCAATCTCGTTCCTCCTAATTTTAACGGAAGACGGACATTCTTGTCCGCCATTTGGCTGGTTAGAAAACCCGCCCTCCATTTGTCGGTTTCCCCTACCCCATATCTGCCAAATCATGCATCTCTCTATCTCGCAACATTTTATCTGTTTCCTGTGACCGTCTTGTCTCAATCATGTTACTTATTTCTAATACCCTGTTCTTCTCATCCAATATCTTCACATCCAGACACAACCCTTGAAGCTCATGAACAAGCACATTGAATGATTCAGGAACCCCAGGGTTAGATGCATTTTCACCCTTAACAATTGACTCATATATCTTTGCCCGACCCATAATATCGTCTGATTTAACTGTCAGGAATTCTTGCAGGACATGGGATGCACCATAAGCCTCAAGTGCCCATACCTCCATTTCACCAAGCCGTTGTCCACCAAATTGAGCCTTTCCACCAAGTGGCTGTTGGGTAACCAATGAATATGGACCAATAGAACGGGCATGGATTTTATCCTCTACTAAGTGAGCTAATTTAAGGATATAAATATATCCAACCGTCACCTCTTGTTCAAATTTTTCCCCTGTTTTTCCATCATAAAGTGGCATTTTTCCATTTGCAGGAAGTCCAGCCCTGACCAATTCTTGTGCAATCTCAGCCTCAGTAGCCCCATCAAAAACAGGACACGCATATTTTACCCCCAGTTTTTGAGCTGCCCAGCCAAGATGTGTTTCCAATACCTGTCCAATATTCATTCGTGACGGCACAGAAAGGGAGTTTAATATTATATCCACAGGCGTACCATCTTCCATATACGGCATCTCTGCCTCTGGAACAATTTTGGCTATAACACCCTTGTTTCCATGCCTTCCAGCCATCTTATCACCAACGGTAATTTTCCGTTTATTTGCCACATAAACCTTTACTAATTCATCCACACCAGCCGGCAGATCATCGCCAGCCTTTGCAGAGAAATATTTAACATCAATAACAATCCCTTCATTTCCATAAGGCATCCGAAGTGATGAATCCCGTACCTCTCGAATCTTCTCGCCAAAGATAGAATGAAGCAATTTATACTCAGGTGTAAGCTCTGTTTCTCCCTTTGGTGTAATCTTTCCTACCAGAATATCCCCGGATTTAACAAAAGCACCAATTCTGATAATACCATCATTATCAAGGTCTTTCATCGCCTCATCCCCAAGGTTAGGAATGTCACGGGTAATTGTCTCAGGTCCAAGCTGGGTATCCCTTGCCTCAACCTCAAACCTTTCAATATGAATAGAGGTAAAAACATCATCCCTGACAAGCCTTTCAGAAAGAATGATAGCATCTTCGAAGTTATAACCATTCCATGGCATAAACGCCACCAGAACATCCTTACCTAAAGCAAGCTCTCCACCCTGTGTGCCGGTTCCCTCACTGAGCGGCTGCCCTTTTGTAACCCTATCCCCTTTCTTTACAAGGGATCTTTGATGAAGGCAGGTAGCTTGATTGGATCGCTTAAACTTTGTCAGGTTATAATGATACTCTTTACCATCATCTCCTGACAGAATAATCTTTGTAGCTACGCTACGGCTGATTACCCCATCAACATCAGCAAAGGCAACTATTCCTGAATCCCTGGCAACGAAATACTCCATCCCGGTACCTACCATTGGTGATTGGGTATAAAGAAGTGGAACAGCCTGTCGCTGCATGTTTGAACCCATCAGTGCCCGATTAGCATCATCATGCTCTAAGAATGGAATCATTGCAGTTGAAACGCTAATTATCTGCTTTAATGCTGCCCCAGCATAATTAATCTGACCGGGCGGAACAAGGGGAAAATCATCCTTGAATCGTGCTGGAACTACCTCACCCAGCAACTTTCCATTTTCATCTGTAGGAAGACCTGCCTGAGCAATAATACATTTTGTTTCTTTATCTGCTGACAGATATTCAAATTCATTGGTTAGCACACCATCAATTACCTTGCGATAAGGGGTCTCAATAAACCCATACTTATTTATTTTACCATAAATAGCCATGGATACAATCAACCCAATGTTTGGTCCTTCTGGTGTTTCAATTGGGCATATTCTTCCAAAATGTGAATAATGCACATCACGAACCTCAAACCCGGCCCGTTCCTTGGATAACCCACCCTGTCCAAGGGCAGAAAGCCTGCGTTTATGAGTTAATTCAGCCAGAGGATTGGTTTGATCCATGAATTGCGAGAGTTGGTTTGAGCCAAAGAACTCATTTATAGAGGCAGTAACAGGCTTTATATTCATAACCGACTGAGGGGTCATGGTTTCAATATCCTGTATGGTCATTCTTTCCTTAATGCTTTTCTTAAGTCTGGAAAAACCAATACGAAGCTGATCCTGCAATAGCTCGCCTACAGGTCGAACGCGTCTATTCCCCAGATGATCAATATCATCAATCTCTCCTTCTTTTAACACAATCTTTATGAGGTATTTAAGGGATTCAATAATATCCTCATGGGTCAATATCCATTGATCCAGAGGAATATTCAGATTTAATTTTTGATTTATTTTGTATCTTCCTATTTCAGACAGGTTATATCTTTCCGGGTCAAACAGCAGCTTTTCAAAAGCCTGCTTGGCATTATCCTGAGTTAGCGGCTCACCTGGTCGGAGTACTGCATATAATCTAAGCAAGGCATCATCTGTTGAGACACTGTTATCTTTTTCCAGGGTATTCAAGAGGATTGTTGCCTCTATAGACAAAGCCTTGACCTCAGCTACCCCTGCTTCCTGTAATTGTTCTATAACAGCCATGGTTATCCTTGTCCCAATAGGGAAAACAATGGATCCAAATTTCAACTGCTCTACTAATCTCATTTCAAGTAATTTTTCATCTACAGGCAAGGATTTTATATCAGGGTAAAACAATTTTATAATCTCACCTGTTGCTGAGTACCCCATAGCTTTAAGTAAAATTGTAGCCGGCAATTTTCTCTTTCGACCCAATCGGACATTAATAACATTATTAGAATCAATTTCAAACTCTACCCATGCCCCACGATAGGGGATAAGTCGACATGAATATAATTTCTCTTGAGAATCATAGGAAAACAGTATGCCTGGGGATCTATGCAACTGACTGACAATAACCCTTTCTGCTCCATTAATGATAAAGGTACCCCTTTTTGTCATCAATGGCATATCACGCATAAAAATCTCTTGCTCCCGTATCTCACCAGATTGACGATTTATCAGATGTAATTTTACCCTTAATGGCACACCATAGGTTACATCCCTATCACGGCATTCTTCTTCTGTATATTTTGTTTCTCCGAGTGTATATCCGATAAACTCTAAAACTACACGATTATTAAAGTCAGCAATAGGAAATGTTTCTGAAAACACCTGCTGTAGTCCTTGCGGCTTTCGTTTGTTTGAATCAACATGTTGCTGCAAAAACCATTCATATGAGTCTTCCTGAATGGCAATAAGTGGGGGGATATCAACCACCTCTTTATACTTAGCAAAAGATAAACGAGGGGTTTTTAACATTTCCTCCATATAATTCTGCCTCCATTATTTGTAGGGGCAATCACTTACGGTTGCCCTTCTGATTCAATTGACAATTTCAGGGCATAAGAATACCCCATGCCCTGAAATTTTTCCAAATTTTGTATAGTTAAACGGTGAGTAGTCTGCCCTAATATCGACCTGTGCAAGCGAGTTTTTTAACACAAAGAACGCAAAGATTACGCAAAGTTCGCAGAGTTTGAAAAACCTTTATTTCTTCTCGCAAAGACGCAAAGATCACAAAGCTCACTTATTTCTTCTCGCAAAGCCACAGAGATCACAAAGACATATGAGATTTTTCTTCTTTTCTGTCCTTTGTGTGCTTTGTGTCTCTGCGAGAAGAAATTCCGATTGCACA
>Ga0210053_1002792_pt1 | contig 14721 bp, 11 predicted proteins | sample CryGeymeta201512_FD_185467 | JGI IMG/M metagenome (GOLD analysis project Ga0210053, IMG submission 185467) | Groundwater microbial communities from Crystal Geyser aquifers in Utah, USA - Crystal Geyser metaG 2015-12 (SPAdes) (version 2) | ecosystem: Environmental > Aquatic > Deep subsurface >... | reverse complement strand
TTGTCAGTGATGGACTTCTTGACATCCTGCGGGTTAACCAGTCCATACTTATCTACGGGAAGGTAGGTTACAGTGAATCCCCTTTTCTCCAGAAACTTACAGGGCTCTATCACAGCGTGGTGCTCGATGGAAGTGGTAATGATGTGATTTCCTGCGTTTTCATTGGCATAGGCAACACCCTCTATAGCAAAGTTATCTGCCTCTGTCCCCCCGCTGGTAAACACAATTTCCTCACTTTGGGCATTAATAAGGCTGGCGACCTTATTCCTTGCTTCTTCAACGGCTTTCCTTGCTTCCTGGCCATAGGCATAAGGAGTTGAGGGGTTGCCAAAAACATCGGTGAAATATGGCAGCATTGCCTGTACCACCTCAGGGTGTGTCGGTGTGGTAGCGGCGTGGTCAAGATATATCCTGTTCATCCAAGTAGTGTGTTATTAAAACAAATATAGGCGGAAAGGGGCAAATTTGCCCGAGTTATTGACAGAGTGTTTACTAACCTCACCCCTTTAATCCCCCTCTCCTTCAAAGGAGAGCAACTGTCTTAAATTAATGACAAGGACCGAAAATTTGAGAAACACCGAAATTCCAGGAAGTCTGGTATTTAAGCATAGCATTCAAGATAGTGAGCAATTTACGCATGCATGCAGTAAGAGCTACCTTGGTGGCTTTCCCAGCCTCACGAAGACGCTCGTAGAAACGTCTGATAACCGGGTTATACCGTGTAGCAACCAGGGTCGCCATGTAAAGAGCAGTTCGCACTGTAGCACGTCCTCCCCAGGTGGTACGTTTACCCCGCAATGTACCACTATCCCGGTTGAGAGGTGCTACACCGACCAGGGCTGCTATCTGCTTCCGGTTCAATGTTCCCAACTCAGGCAGCTCGGCCAAAATAATTGCCGAAAGATTAGTACCTACACCCGGCACACTCTGCAAAAGTTCATCCTTCTCTCGCCAGATAGGGCTATCCTTGACCTTTTGTTTTATATTTCTATTGATTTCGTTCAGCTCCTTCTCCAACCAGTTAATATGAGCACTGATGCCTGGTTTTACGGTCTTACCGGCTGTGTTGAGCCGATTCTTCTCAGCGGTTATCATATTTATTATCTGTCGCCTACGAGCTGTGAGAGCACCGAGTTCCTGAGCTTCTATATCAGGCATGGGATGAGGATTTGGTTGAACGGTAGCGGCAAAACGTGCGATTATCCTGGCATCCAGAATATCGGTCTTAGCCAGCATGCCTACAGATTTAGCAAAGTCCCTTACCTGGCGTGGATTAACTACCGCAGTTGGTATTTTGGCGACTACAAGCTCAGTAGCCAGAAAGACTTCGAACCCGCCAGTCGCTTCCAGTACAACAAGCTCCGGAGAAAGTTCCTTAAACTTCGATACTGCCTTCGTAATACCAGTTTCGTTGTTGGGAAAGCTCCAGTGCTGTTTATCTCCGTGTACTGCCACATCCAGCGTATCCTTGCTAACATCGATACCTACATAGATTTTCTTTTCCATTTTTTCTCCTCCTTTCTCCCTTTTACCCTTCCTTGCAATATACGGGCTTGGTTAGCCCACGCAACTGTTCGGGCTTTCGGGGTGATCGGGGAGACGACCCCCGCTCTCCTGCGGTGTTCAATCACCCAGGGGGAATCGGTCTATCTCCCCATTATCCATATTACTACTTTCTTAAGATACAAGGGGGAAGAGATTTATAGAGAGGGGTTTCACCCCTCTCTTACCTACACTCCCCTTCCCTTAGCAAGGGAAGGGGGTCAGGGGGATAGGTTGCTAAACAATCTCTCATGTCCATGTTGCTTTAGTAAGTTATCTACTGCACGGGGAAGATCCTCATCGACCAGAAATCGCATAATCTTTTATACTGGGAGAGGGTGTACTTCCTCTGCTTCAATTAATCGAGCAGCATAGCTAAGAGCGGCAGTAATATCCTCTTCAGTTACCTCATATTCCCGCATAACCTCCTCCTTTGTCATACCCCCAGCTAACCCATCTATAATACGAATAATAGGAACTCGCGTCCCACGGATAGTGGGTTTGCCGTGACAAATCTCAGGGTCGATTATAATTCGTTCATTCATTTTTCCCTCCTTCTAACTATCATCCAATAGACGCCAAATATGGATTCACGTTTGCTTAACCCCCATTCTTTGTCCACCATTTATTATACTACAAATTGATTGCACCAAACTCTAGCCTGTCCAGTGCTTCAGCCTGCTCCATATTCTCTATATTGATATATCTCATGGTTGTATTAAGACTTTTGTGACCAGCGAGTTGCTTTATCACGAAGGGTGAGACTCCCTTTTGATGTAGTCTGGTGCAGAAGGTATGCCTCAAGAGGTGAGGACCTTGCTTGCCTTTATTGATACCTGCCAGTTTTAAGTATCTTCGCACCACCTCATAAACATAAGTGCGACCTAGATTCTGTCTCTTGGTTCCTACAAAAAACCTGCCATTTTGACTCTGTGGTAAAAGTCTTCTGTCGTTGCGAGCGAAGCGTGGCACGTATATTGATGTAGGATGTATCATGTAGTTTGGAGAGCATTTGGGAGACCTCTATGAGCGTGGCTGGGGACATATGTACCTCTAGGGATTGAATGGGCGCTCCCGCTTGATGACCTCTGATAAGTAATACGGTGGCTCCGATAACAGGAGACTTCTGATTTAGTACGTGCATGGTGGCACAGCGGGAAACTTCCAAAGGCTCGGAAAAAGTAAATGAAGGAGGTTATAACAATGGTCAAGTATCATATAGGAATAGATGTCAGTAAACGTAGACACAGGGCTTGTATTCATAATCTAGCTCAGGATTCTTACTCTGGAATATTTTCTATTGAGGTTAACCGCCAGGGATTCGAGAAGCTCATAAACACACTGGAGAAGTTATCCACAAACGAAGAGGATTTTCTGATAGGCATAGAAGCCACAGGGAGTTATGGAGACACTCTTAGCTATTATCTTCTTTCACGTGGTTATAAGGTAGTAGGAATTAACCCCTACCAGGCAAATCAATTCCGCAAAGCACAGGGAAAGATAGCCAAGACTGATAGTATTGATGCTCGCTCCCTGGCAGCTCAGCTTGCCCTGGGAAACCATAAAGCTCTGGCTATTCCTGATCCGGTGCTGGATAATCTCAGGGAGTTAACCCGCTTTCGTGCTGACATGGTGAAGGACCGTAGTGCCCTGGTGAATCAACTCCATGAGACCCTTTCCAGCATCTTCCCTGAATTGGCTACAGTCTTTAGCCAGCTTGATTCACCCAGTTCCATAGCACTTCTTATAGCCTATCCTGGTCCGGAATATATCTCTCGTGCCGGGGAAGCGAAGATAGCTGAAAGTCTAAGGGTTGCCAGCCGAGGTAAGATGGGAGAGACTCTGGCTAAGAGCTTGGTAGAAGCAGCCCAAAGTAGTATTGGAGTGCTTCAGAGGCAGCCAGCCCTGGCGACTAAAGTGTCCATATTGGGAGAAAGACTCGTATCTTTGTCAGCAGCTATTGGGAGGGTAGAGAAGGAGATAGCTGACCTTTTCCACAAGTTGCCATATAAGCCTGAAGATTTTCCTGTAGGGGATATATCTTCTCTGGCTACACTGCTCTCAGAGATTGAAGATATCCATCGCTTTCCTACCTTGAAACAGTTTCTGTCCCATTTTGGCTGGTGTCCTCAAAGTTTCCAGACTGGCAGTTATAACCGGGAACATCCCAGAATGAGCCACGCCGGTAACAGATATGTAAGAAGGATTATCTGGATGCTTTCCATTGTCGCTATCAGAACTGTCCCGCGTTATCGTGACTATTTCCAGCGACGAGTGAATGAAGGCAAGTCTAAAATGCACGTCATTGTAGCAGTGGCTCGTAAGCTTCTATCAGTTCTCTATGCTATTCTGAAGAATGGTATACCTTATGACCCTGATTGGGAGGTGAACCGCCATTTTGCCATGGCAAGGCATTGACATCAATATAGTAATCAATCTCACATGAAGGCCATTATTACAGCAACGAGATTGCGGAGCTTGTTCCGAGTGAAATGAGGAATCTGTTGCTCCGAGTTTGCTTCGGCTCCGCCTCGCAACCGCTATCACTCCTCGCAATGACAGAAGGAGGAGGCTAATATGTGACTAATCATATGAACGAGTACAGGAACTTTATACAAGGTTACGCCAAGGATTATAATCATCAAGGAGGTTAACCAAGAGGCTAGCGAGCTAAATTAAGGAAAAATAAGATTATGCTGACAATAACCCGCTATGAAGAAGTAACCCAGATCAAGATGAGCCTCTTCTCTGAGAGTCATCCTCCTTTATGTGCCTGCGCCTACCTGGTAGACAGCTTGCTAATAGACAGCGGCCCTGATTGCACCGGCAAGGAACTAGCCGATTTCCTGAAAGATAAAGGGGTAAAGCTCCTGGTCAATACTCACTATCATCATGACCATATCGGAGGTAATGCCATCCTTCAACAAAATTATGGTCTGGAGATACTTGCTCACCCAGCAGCGATAAGTAGAATAAGTCAACCACCCCAACTATATCCCTATCAGGAAGCAATCTGGGGACATTCATTACCCAGTCAAGCAAAGGAAATTGGTAAGCTGGTCAAAACGCCACACTTTCAGTTTGAGGTAATCCACACACCGGGACATAGCGATGACCACATTTGCCTCTTTGAGCGCAGCAAAGGATGGCTTTTTTCGGGGGATTTAGCCACCGTCACCCATCCCAGGTTAGCCAGGGCTGAGGAAAATCAATGGGAAACCATAATTTCACTTAAGAAAATCAAAGAATTGAGACCGCGGGTGCTATTCACCGCACCGGAATATATAATCACTGAACCATCAACTATGCTGGAGAAAACTATCCAGTACCTCGAGGAAACAGGACAGCGCATTAGAGCTCTGTCTGGTAAAGGTCTATCTCCCGCTGAGATAGCAAAGCAGCTCTTTGGTGAAGACATTGCCGCCCAAATTACCGAAGGACAGTTTTCCTCGGAAAACTTTGTGAACTCATACCTTAAAGTGGATTAAAAGCCTATAATTATTTTATGGCTGAGGTAGGTTCCTCGATAGCGCGGCGACAAATATCTGAACTTGCCCCAAGCGATATCGAGGCAATCAAGCATTTAAAGCAGGCTATCTCCCAGGGTAAGCACTGGTATCCAGCCTTACTCGAAGCTATCAGGCTATGGGACAGCATTGAAGAGGATTATAGCGGGCGTCATTACCAATACCTCATCGCTAATGAAGCTTTTGATTGGTTACTCCTTGCTGAAAGACTATGTGAAGGGATTCATCACCTCATTCCGCAGCAGGAGCGAATTAACCTCCTTTTCTTCGACCAGCCACCAATGGAATTAAGCACAGATGAATTCAAGAAGCTGATTGGCAATGCTAAATATCAAGCTTATCTCAACTATCTTTATGGAATCTTCATGGAGAGACTCCTCATTTTGACCATCGCTGAAGAGATTCGCAAAAGAAAGCGAACTGCTGGTTTAGTCAACGAAGGAAACACAATTGATGAGGCATATCAACAACTTTATGGCGATAGCGAACAGGAATTGGCACAGCGTTTTAAAAGAGAGAAATGTTATCTCCGACGCAAATCTATGAGCTTAAGCGAGCTCAACGAGTTCACTTACTGGTTGTTTAAGAAAAGATTGCTCTGTAATGATAAGTCCCGCGTTGCCAGCGATACTAAAAAGGCATTGCTGGCGTTGCATCACTATTTAGAACGAAAAGGGCAAACATCTCAAGAACGAAGCTGAGAAATCTCCGCCTTCACCCGCTCAAGCTTATCCTCGAGTTCAGTAAGTCTTTGCCTTTCCTTTTCCACGACATGCTGCGGTGCTTTAGCTAGAAAAACATTATCCCGCAGCCTTGCATTGAGCTGAGCTATCCTCGCCTGAGTCACTTCACTTTCCTTAGTCAACCGTTGTTCCTCAGCAGATAGGTCAACCAAACCTGCCCAGGGCAAAATTACCTCGGATTCCTTCAGCACCAGAACAACTGCCTTCCTACCCTGTATGGTTATCTCCCTTTCCTTCCGATGAGCAATGGTTAACGGACTAACTCGTGCTAGCATCGCGATTACCTCAGCTTGCGCAGAGATTTGAGGCAAAAGCTTATCAGTATAAACCAGCGCCTCAATCTGCTTAGCTGCTTCTACCTTATATTGAGCACGAACGTTACGGATAGAGCGAATAATCTCAATCACAGAATCCATAGCTTGTTCCGCTTCAGTGTCCATGGCATCCCTATCAGCGACAGGATAAGGAGCTATCATAATGGAATCAGACATCTGCTTTTTCTCGGGAAGACGCTCTTTTACATTTTGCCATAGCTCTTCAGTAATGAACGGCATGAAAGGATGTAAAAGACGCAACGAGCACTCCAGCACATTCACCAGAAATGGCAAAGGTGACGCTGTCTGCTGAGCGTCGTGGAGACGCATTTTAGCAATTTCGACGTACCAATCGCAGAACTCGCCCCAGATGAAATCATGGATTTTCCAGCAGGCTTCTCCGAATTCGAACCCCTCCATTAGACTGTTGACTTCGTCTATCACGTTATTAAGGCGGCTAACAATCCAGCGGTCTTCTATCCTGAGAGCTGTCAGCTGAGAGCTATCAGCTACTACCTGAGCATCCACGCTCTGGAAGATAAACCTGGCAGCATTCCATAGCTTATTAACGAAATTACGGCTGGCTTCCAGCTTTCCTTTGCCAAGATTCATATCGTTCCCCGGCGTGCTATTGCTGGCAAGGGCGAAGCGTAAAGCATCGACACCACATTCATTGACAGCCTCGGCAGGATTAATAACGTTCCCTCGCAGCTTGCTCATCTTTTCGCCATGTTCGTCCCGAATTAGCCCGTGAAGGTAAACAGTGTGGAAGGGTATCTTCCCGGTATTCTCCAGCCCCATCATAATCATCCTTGCCACCCAGAAGAACAGAATGTCATAGCCAGTCTCCATCACCGCACCGGGATAGAAGTAACGCAAGTCTTCAGTATCATCTGGCCAGCCGAGCGTGGAATGCGTCCATAGCGCTGAGCTAAACCAGGTATCAAGAACATCGTTATCCTGAACAATCTGGCTTGAGCCGCAATGTGAGCAATGAGAAGGAACATCAACAGAAATAGTCAATTCATTACAATCATGACAATACCACACCGGAATACGATGTCCCCACCACAGTTGCCGGCTAATACACCAATCCCTGATGTTTTCCAGCCACTCAAAGTATATTTTGGTGAACCGCTCCGGTATGATGGTTATGCTGCCATCTTTAACCACCTTTATCGCCTTTTCCGCTAAAGGCTTGGTGCGAATAAACCATTGCAAGCTAATCCGGGGCTCGACCATTGTTTGGCAGCGAATACAATGCCCCACAGAGTGAAGATAAGGCTCAACCTTCTCCAGTAGACCTCTATCCCTTAAGTCAGCTAACACTTTGTCTCGGCAGGCGAACCTTTCTAATCCGTGATATGGTCCAGCATTCTCATTCAGGGTGGCATCGGGATTCATAATGTCCACCAGCGGCAGATTGTGCCTTTGCCCTATTTCAAAATCCGTAGGGTCATGCGCCGGGGTTATCTTCAACGCTCCGGTACCAAAGGATATATCCACAGCATCATCCGCAATAATGGGGATTTCCTTGTCTATGATAGGAAGCATTACTTTTTTACCCACTAAATCTTTATAGCGCCCATCTTCAGGATTCACCGCCACCGCAGTATCACCGAAGAAAGTTTCCGGTCGGGTGGTGGCTACGGTGATAAAACCACTCCCATCTACCAGAGGATAACGGATATAATAAAGATGTCCGCTAATCTCCTTGTGCTCCGCCTCCAGGTCAGAAAGTGCAGTCTGACATCGAGGACACCAGTTTATAATTCGCTCCCCGCGGTAAATCAGCCCTTTGTTATATAAGTTGACAAAGGCAGTGCGGACTGCCCGGCTCGGACCCTCATCCAGAGTAAACCGCTCACGCTCCCAATCGCAGGAAGCCCCCAGCATCTGATGCTGGAGGTTGATGTTCCGCCGGCTATCATTTGCCCATTTCCAGGCCATCTGGAGGAATCTTTCCCTCCCTACATCCCTTCTGGTTAGCGATTGCCCCGCCAATTGCTGCTCCACCACTACCTGTGTGGCAATGCCAGCATGGTCGGTCCCCGGCAACCATAATGTAGGTTGTCCCTTCATCCGCTGCCACCTGACCATAATGTCCTCCAGGGTAGTGGTAAGCGCGTGTCCCAGATGGAGCTCGCCGGTAACATTCGGCGGTGGCATGATGATAACGAAAGGCTTCTTCTTTGGGTCTATTTCAGGGGTAAAGTAGCCTTGCTTAAGCCAGAAGTTGTACCACTTCCGCTCTATTTTACCTGGCTCATAAGCTTTAGGAATTTCAGACATGGCATTCAATGTTTCTAACCTTGCCCGGGGATAAGTTGCTACGCAAGCCTCTTTAATTATTTCTTTAAGAATTCAACGCGATATTTCTCCTTCCCCTCAATAGGCGTAATCCTAACTATGTCACCCTCCTTAACTTGATACGCCTTGAACCACTCTCCAAGCGCAAATTCATGGTACTTGGGATTGAAAATACGTTGTATGATATTCTCATCAGTCCTTAATTCGATTTTCGTGTAGAAGTCTGGAAATAAATCCCATCTCTCTTTCGGGATGTGAACATTACTGTTATCCTTTATATGGGAACGCGTTACGGCGATTTCCACACTGTTCATGTCATTCTGCCTCTTAGATAAGATTGCTGCCACTTTGTCCAAAATCTTTTCAGCTACTTCTCGTTTGGGCAAGAGAGGTAAGCTATCAACCTTGCCTTCTCGGTCAATTATGGTTACCTGATTGCTATCAGCACCAAATCCGCTATCTTTAGCGGTAATGTCATTAGCCACAATAAGGTCAAGCCCCTTTTGCTGCAGCTTTTGTGTGGCGTTTCCCACCAGATTTTCACTTTCCGCAGCAAAACCTACCTTGATAAAATCTCCTTTAACCTCACTCAAAATATCCGTGGTGCGTTCCAACTCCAGGGTTAATCCAGTACCTTTTTTCTTAATCTTTTCTTTAGCTGTGCTCTTGGGGCGATAATCAGCTACCGCTGCAGCCATAATCAAAACGTCAGCTCGAGGAACAGCATTTTTCACCGCCTGAAACATCTCTTCAGCAGTGCAAACATCGATTACTTCAACACCAACAGGCTTGGTGAGCAAGGTGGGACCGGTAATCAACGTTACTTTAGCCCCCCGGTCACGCACAGCTTCAGCAAGAGCATAACCCATCTTTCCCGAGGAGCGGTTACTGATAATGCGGACCGGGTCAATAAATTCCTGCGTGCTACCAGCAGTAACCACGGCATGTCTATCGGCAAAGCTCCCGGGGACGTATCCACTCCTACCCAATACTTGAGAAATAACACCTATTATCTCCTCGGTATTGGCAAGCCGTCCCAGACCTTCCTTTCCCGAAGCTAACTTGCCGAACCTTGGCCCCACAAAGATAAAACCACGCTCCTTCAGTTTGGATACATTTTCCTGGGTAACAGGGTTTTCATACATATTAACGTCCATGGCTGGTGCTATTACCACAGGCGCCGTGGTTGCCAACACCGTGCAGGACAGCACATCATCGGCAATGCCAGCGGCTAGTTTGGCAATGATATTAGCCGTTGCTGGGGCAATGACCACGACATTAGCCGCTCCAGCCAGAGAAATATGGGTAATATTAAACTCAGAGGAAGCATCAAACATGTCAATCACCGCAGCCCTACCGGTGAGAGCACGAAAGCTAAGTGGAGCCACAAATTTGGTGGCTTCCTTGGTCATAACTACATCCACATTTACCCCTGCCCTGCTCAGTTGATTGGCAATGTCGACTGCCTTATAGGCAGCGATGCTCCCGGTTACCCCAAGAACTATTGTTTTCCCTTCAAGCATGATGCTCCTTTAAAAATTAAAATTCTAAATTCTAAGCTCTAAACCCTAAACAAATCCCAATATCTAAATCCAAAACTCAAAACTGTTTTGGTCATTTAGATTTTGAACATTTGATATTGTTTAGTATTTCGGATTTAGGATTTCGAGTTTTCTTTTTTGTTCATTTCATAGATAAAACGCAGCCCAACTAACGACAAATCAGGATTTATTACCTTTATCCGTGGCGTTGCCTTAGCAAAAAGGTGGGCATATCCTCCCGTAGCTATCACCTTCACTTTACTCCCTAATTCCTGTTCTATACGATTAATCATACCCTCAACAAGCCCGATATATCCAAATATTATACCTGATTGCATCGCAGAAATTGTATTCCGGCCAATAACCTGCGTGGGGCGAACTAACTCTACTCGGGGTAACATAGCAGTGCGGGAGAATAGCGCCTCAGTAGAAATGGTGACTCCCGGTGAAATGGCTCCGCCTAAATAGTCACCTTCCTTAGAAATAACATCAAAAGTAGTAGCAGTGCCAAAGTCAATAACAACCGCCGGGCCTCCATAAAGATGATGAGCAGCAACAGCATTCACCACTCGGTCAGGGCCGAGTTCTCGGGGATTATCCACGGAAAGGCGTATCCCTGTTTTAACCCCAGCTTCAACTATCAAAGGGAGAATATTCAGGTATTTCCGGCATACCTCCTGCAAAATGGGGACCAGCGGTGGGACAACACTGCACATCACTCCCTCGGTGACTTTCGATATAGGCAACTTTTGCTGCTTAAGAAAGGCGAGCAACAAAGTACCATATTCATCCACCTCGCGCCGAGTCGTTGTGGCTAATCTCCAGGTAGCCTTAAGCTCCTCGCCATCAAATATACCTATGGCGATGCTGGTGTTTCCAATATCAATAGCCAGTAACATAACAGTTAACTCTCCTTCAATGCTTTGATTACCCTGGGCAAGGCGGGCAATAAATCAGTGGCAATTACCCCGGCATCACCCAGCTCCTCTGCCACAATCTCCCCTGCCCGGGAATGAAGATACACACCACAAGCAGCAGCATGAAAAAGGGAAAGCCCTTGTGCCGCTAATCCAGCTATCACCCCGCTAAGGACATCCCCTGTCCCCGCTGAAGCTAAAGCAGGATTCGCAGCATTATTTACTTTAGCTGCCTCACTTGGCACAGCCACAATCGTGTTAGCTCCTTTAAGCACAACGGTTTTCCCCCATTCCCTTGCTGAGCGTTGCGTTATTGATAACCTGCTTTCCTGAACCTCTTTTGCCGAAATTCCCAACAATCTCGCCATCTCCCCGGGATGTGGCGTAAGAATAGCATCTCTCCTTAATTTTCGCCACCACTCAGGTATTTGAGCTAAGGTATTCACGGCATCAGCATCCAGAATTAGACAGCTGACAGCTGACAGCTGAGAGCTATCAGTTAGCAAAGACTTAATGAATTCCACCGTCTCAGGATGCTGTCCCAATCCACAGCCAAGAAGCAATACATCATAATTGCCAAGCTCCAATTGCAGCGTAGATATTGCCTTTGAACCGAGCACTCCTGTTTTAGCTTCAGGCAGTGGGATGTAGGTTATCTCGGTCAATTTAGACGCCAGGATGGGTTGAAGGCTGCTAGCCGTAGCCAAAGTCACCAGTCCAGCACCCACTCTGGCAGCACCCATACAGGCAAGGTAAGCAGCGCCGATGTAGTTAATCGAGCCAGCAACGACCAATACCTTCCCAAAACTACCCTTATGGGCATTTAAAGGACGCTGGGGCAAAGCTTCCCTTACCCACTGCTCGGTTATCAACTCTATATTTATATCCTGAGCTAAATCTTGCGGAATCCCAATGTCAGCAATAATAAGTTTGCCTACCTTCTCAGCGCCAGGAAAATTGAATAATCCGACCTTGGGAAAACCAAAGGTAACCGTGATGTCAGCGTATGGGCAACTCGGGTCTACTTCACCGGTATCAGAGTTGAGCCCTGAGGGTAAATCAACAGCCACTAAGACAGGCTTTGACTTCCTTCCCTTAACCAGAGAAACTTTTTGCAATACTTCCTTGAATATCCCTTCGATAGGACGAATTTTACCAATGCCAAAAAGAGCATCAATGATGACATCAGCCGAGGATATGGCAATACCAAACTCAGCCAGATTCCCACCTTCATAAGCATGGATAATAGGTATCCCACGTTGTATAGCTGATTTAAGGTTCTTATCATTCTGCGCTCTGGGAGCACAAAGGCAAATATCGACTTTAGCCCCCCAGTCACGGAGATACCGACCAGCTACCAGGCCATCACCACCGTTATTGCCCGGACCGACCAGAACCAACACCCTTTTACCAATAACGCTAGGTAATACTTGACTAACCTGTGTAGCTACAGCCCTGCCGGCATTTTCCATAAGCATTTCTAATGAAATGCCCCGGGCAACAGCTTGATTTTCAATTCCCTGCATCTGGTCAGCGGTGACGATTTTCATTTTTCTTCCCTGGCAAGCTCGTTCAGCTCCTTACTCATCCTCTGCCAGTGAGTACCCTGCCAATAGATACGGTGACATACTGGACATTCCATATAGTGGTCCTGGGTCTTAAACACGTAGGGGGGAACTAATTTTTGTACTTCCTCCCGGCTTTTCGGCATTAGCGGTTGGTTACATTCCAGACAAAGAGAAAAGGGGTTACGATGATAATCCAAATTTAATTTGGCAACCACTTCCTGCAATTGAGCTTTGGGGTCATCTTGTTTAATCAATATAGCTTTCAGCTTGCCACTGGCAACCAACCGCCTTTCCATAATTTGAGTGTCTCTGGTCAAAATCGTCCTGCCCTCTTTAACCGCAATTTTAATCAGTTTCCCATCGTCCCTTTCATCAAAAAACAAGGTATCATAGCCAATAATCCTGAGCCATTTAGCTAATTTACCAACATTATTATCTGCGATGAACTTGATTTCCATAACAGGCCTTGGGGGTAAAAAGATTAAGTGGTATGTTTAAATCCACCGCCTTCGACGCAGGAAAACAAGCATAGCAACAACAATGCCCACCTGGATAAGAAAGCAGAGGGCAAACAATAACGGATTATGCAACCAGGGCTCTGGAATCAGGTTCGAACCTTCTAGGCTGGCTATTACCTCGACGGGCATTATAATAGACATGAAAATAGTCAAAATTCGCATTACCTCCTGAATTCGGTGCGAGGTTAGCCAGTTGCTAGTATCAACGAGCCCGTCGACGACTTCTTTGCTATCTTCAAGTCCATCCCAGATTTTACGAGTATGGTCAGCAATATCGCCAAAATAAGCTTCCTGGTCTTCTTTAAAGAAAGGATATTCCTCCCTCTCCAGCATCTCAATTACCGTTATCTGGGGATGAATAACTCGCCGAAAGGAAATAAGGTCATGCCGAATCACGGAGATCTTCTGAACTGTCTCCGGAATAGCTTTAGCGAAGATAACATCCTCTATAGCATCAATGCTCTCGGTAATCTTGCCCAGGATGGGGAAACAATAGTTAACCAACCTATCGAGAATATGATACAACAGAAAACCTGAGCTTCGCCCCAAATAAGTGCGCCGCTTCTCTTCGCTAAGTTGGCATTCCGTAAAGAACTCAGCCAATGGCTTGAGGTCAGCAGAGCAATGTACCGTGACGACGTAATTCTCCCCGATGAAAACATCTACCTCGCTCGGCCTGGTTATCTGACTTTGCTTATCAAATACCGGAAAATGAAGCACGATAAATAAATGGTCATCATATTCGTCGATTTTAGGACGCTGTATGCGGCTGACGATGTCATCCAGATTAAGGGGATGGAATTTGAAATGCTGCTTCAGAAACTCAACCTCAGCAGCAGCGGGCTTTTCAATATAAACCCAGGTCAACTTACCTTCGGTAATTGATTGTATATTTAATTTCTTTTCCCCAGTTACCGCCATTGGTGTTCTCACAAATCCCGAAATTTTAATTAAATAATAAATCTAACCAGGTGATATTTACAACACCATTGCTTAAAAAACCGACGTCTAGCAAAGCCATGCCATTTCTTTGCTTCGCCAAATTTCCTCTCCACCTTCGGGGCGATTGTTATTGGGCCTTATGTCCATAGTGGTTTATTTACATCTCGCCATATTTAACCCTCCGCAGCTTCTGCTTAAGTATAATGCCTTTGAGGCTATCTGGCTAATTCCATGTCACAGAAGGATTTTTAGGAATTCCTGAACAATCTCAGCACACTCCCTTGACAAAGATGAACCCACCAAATAGAATAATGAATAGAATTGAATAGGTAAAAGGCTAGGAACAGGACTAGTATAGTCTGAGGCGGAGTTCAGAGAGTCGGGTAAGGTGGGAGCCGATACTTGCGCAAGGCTAGAATGGACCTGGGAGCCGCAAACCGAAAAGCTATGAAGCTGAGTAGGCTTTGCCGGTAAAGCACCGTTAAAAGCTCAGGGTATCGCTCTTAAGTTGAGCCGTACCTGAAAAGAGATAGTCGCAAGACTGAAATAGGGTGGCACCGCGAAAGTTAAGCCTCTCGCCCCTTGGCGAGAGGCTTTTTATTATGGGTATTATGGGGAAAAAGATATGTATTATCCAACGCTAGAGGAAGTTCGCCAACTAGGGGAAAAAGGTAATCTGGTGCCAGTTTACCGTGAGATTCAGGCTGACCTGGAGACACCAGTATCTGCCTTCCTCAAGATAGCTCATGGAAATTACTCCTTTCTTCTGGAGAGCGTTGAGGGCGGAGAGCACCTGGCT
>Ga0210053_1002791_pt1 | contig 14722 bp, 11 predicted proteins | sample CryGeymeta201512_FD_185467 | JGI IMG/M metagenome (GOLD analysis project Ga0210053, IMG submission 185467) | Groundwater microbial communities from Crystal Geyser aquifers in Utah, USA - Crystal Geyser metaG 2015-12 (SPAdes) (version 2) | ecosystem: Environmental > Aquatic > Deep subsurface >... | reverse complement strand
TTATCTGACCGGCGACCTTGCAACGCGCCTGAGCGAATGGCTTCCCAGTATTTGCATCGCTTTTGGCTGGAGACTGGAGTTCATGGCCGTCCGCCCGGAGTACATGCAGTGGGTGGTGAGCGTGCCGCCGAACACCTCGCCCGGTTATCTCATGCGCATCATGCGCCAGCAAATTTCCGGGAAGATTTTTGCGGAATACCCGCGCATGAAAAAGGAAAATCCCTCCGGCGACTTCTGGGCGCCCGGTTATCTGATCATGGGCGGCGCCCAGCCGCATCCGCAACAACTGGTCAGGGATTACATCAAGCAGACGCGCCAGCGGCAGGGTGATTCCCAGCCGCGCAAGTAGACGCGGACCAACCTGCCTGTGCGCGGCGCAGGGCGCGAGGCATGCCTCCCACCGCTCTGCGTTTTTTTGTTTGGGTACGTAGACAGGTATAAAGGTACACAGGTATACACGTACACACGTTTCATTCTACCCGCCGCCCTGAGCGGAGCGACCGAGTGCAAGTCGAGGGAGCGCAGTCGAAGGGCAAGTAGATTCAAACAATTCTTGCTCATGTAACCCGTCCTTCGACTGCGGTCTTCGTCTCCGCTACGCTCCGCTCAGACCTCCGCTCACGAAGTCCCGATGCTCTTTCGGGAGGACGGCGATGAACTGATGACTGATCACTGATAACTGATCACTGATAACTGGAACTCAACATGCCTCCTACCCTTTACCTCATAGACGGCCACGCGTTGGCCTACCGCATGTACTTCGCCCTAACTGCCGGCGGATCGGGAAGCGCGCGCTGGCAGACATCGAAGGGCGAGCCGACCGCAGGCACCTACGGATTCGCGCGCGAACTCGTCCGCATTCTCGAGCAGGAGAAGCCCGAATACATCGCGGTGGCTTTCGACACGGGCAAGACCTTCCGTGACAAACTCTATCCCGCCTACAAGGCCACGCGCGAAAAAATGCCCGACGACCTGCGCCTGCAGATCGAGCGCATCCGCCGGTTGGTGGATGTCTTCAATATTCCGCGCCTCGAGATGGAAGGTTACGAAGCGGACGATGTGCTAGGCACAATTGCGCGTCAGGCCGCCGCGCAGGGGCTGGGCGTGAAGATCATCACCGGCGATCGCGACCTCCTGCAACTCGTGGATGAGCGCGTCGCCGTCTACGTGGCGGGCGACGACAAAACCTTCATCACCCCCGCAGACGTGCAGGCCAGCAAGTTCGGCGTGCGCCCGGAGCAGGTGGTGGATTACAAAGCCATCGTCGGTGACGCGTCCGACAACATCCCCGGTGTGCCGGGCGTGGGCGAAAAGACCGCGCTCGGCTTGCTGACTAAATTCAAGACACTCGATGAAATCTACGCCCACCTCGACGAGGTGGAAAACCGCTGGCGGACGAAACTGGAGCAGGGACGCGACTCTGCCACCCTCAGCCGCGACCTGGCGACGATCCGCACCAACCTTCCGATCCGGCTTGACCTGGAGCGGGCGCGCGCTCACGACTTCGACGCGGCGGCTGTGACGGCCTTCCTGACCGAGTTGGAGTTCCGCACGCTGGTCGCGAAGGTCGCGGCGCTGACGGGCGCGTCAAAGGCCGCGCCAGCCTCGGGTCCCGCGCGAGGCAAAGGCCAGTTGTCGCTGTTCGAGTCGCCCGCGGAGTTTGTCGCATCTCCGAAGATTGAGTCATCCATCGAAGTCCAAATCGTGGACTCGGCGGAGAAGTTGTCCGTGCTGGTCAAAGAGTTGAACAAGGCGAAGGTGATCGCGTTCGATACCGAGACTACTTCGACTGAGGAAATGAAGGCCGAGATCGTTGGGATTTCACTTGCGATCAAAGAGGGGCAGGGGATTTACATTCCCGTTGGACATGTGAGCGGGGGGAATTTGCCGCTCGATGAGGTGATCGAATCCCTGCGCGCCCCGATGACGAATCCGAAGATCGGCAAGGTGGCGCACCATGCCAAATATGATTTCATCGTGCTGGCAAAATTTGGACTGCGCGTCGCGCCGCTGACGTTCGACACGATGTTGGCCGAGTTCATCGTGGACCCGTCCTCGCGCAACATGGGCTTGAAGAATCTCGCCTTCGCGCGCATCGGCGTGGAGATGACTCACATCGAGGATTTGATCGGCAAGGGGAAAAAGCAGATCAGCATGGCGGACGTGTCCGTGGATGCCGTCGCGCCCTACGCGGCCGCGGACGCCGAGTCCACGCTGCGGCTGTTGCCGGTGATGCAGACGGAAGTTAAACGAGTGAACGGCGAGAAATTGATGGACGAGATTGACATGCCGCTCACGCCGGTGCTGGCAGAAATGGAAATGATCGGCGTTCTTATTGATCCGTCTCATTTCAAAAACTTGGCGAAAGAATTGGGTCTACAACTTGCAGAGATTGAAAAGCAGGTCCATGGTTATGTTGGCAGTGCGTTTAATCTAAATTCTCCCCAACAAGTATCTGATGCGCTGTTCAACAAATTAGGTTTACAGCCTGACCGTGGTCGTAAGACTGCCACTGGTTTTTATTCAACAGCTGCTGGCGTATTGGAAGAAATGGTTGGTCAACACCCCGTTGTGGAATTGATGCTCAATCATCGCGAGCTTGCCAAACTAAAAAATTCCTATGCTGATGCCCTGCCCTTATCCGTTGACCCAAAGACAGGGCGTATTCATACTTCCTACAATCAGATAGGTGCGGTTACAGGACGGTTATCATCTAATAATCCAAACCTGCAACAAATTCCTACGCGGACGGAGTTGGGGCGCCGCGTCCGCAACGGGTTTATCGCGGACAAGGGCAACGTCCTGCTTTCGGTGGATTATTCGCAGATCGAACTTCGCATCGTCGCGCACATGGCGCAGGACGCGGGGATGCTGGCCGCGTTCCGCGCAGGACAGGATATCCACGCCACGACCGCCGCCGCGATCTACAATATCCCGCTCGAACAAGTGACCAAGGATCAGCGCCGCCATGCCAAGGCCATCAACTTCGGTTTGATCTATGGCATGTCGGCGTTTGGGCTGACGCGCTCCACCGAGTTGACGCTGGCCGAGGCCGAGGATTTCGTCAAGGAATACTTCCGGGAATTTCCGGGTATTAAACAATATCTCGACGGCATCCGCAAATCCGCAGCGGAGACCGGTTACGTGGAAACCCTGTTGGGACGCCGCCGCTACTTCCCCGCCTTGAAAGGACAGATGAACCGCAACCTGCGAAACCGCGAGGAGCGCGAGGCCATCAACGCGCCCATCCAGGGTACCGCGGCGGACATCATGAAGATTGCCATGTTGAAAATCCCCTCCGCGCTGAAGTCCGCTAATCTCAAAGCGCAGATGCTCCTGCAAGTCCACGACGAACTGGTGCTCGAATGTCCGCGCGGCGAATTGGAGGCGGCCGTGCGCGTCGTCAAAGAGGTGATGGCATCCGCCTATCGGTTGGATATCCCACTCGAGACGGAAGCCCGCGCGGGTCAGAACTGGGGCGAGATGCAGGTAGTTGGGTAGTTTGGTAGTTTGGTAGTTGGGTAATTTGGTAGTCGAGTGATCGAATAGTCGCTTCGTTCATCCCGCAGTTGAACTGCGGGATGAACGAAATCCCGAAGGGATGAAATGATTGTAGGGATGAAATAATTGTAGAGTAAAATAGAGCCATGCCCGGACGCGAAGATACATTCCAAAAATACATGAACGACGGCCATTCGGCCGCCTGGGACCAGCAATGGGAAAAGGCGGCGGCCTCCTATCGCGCCGCCTTGCAGGAAATCCCCGACCAGCCCAAGGCGCTCAATAACCTGGGGTTGGCGTTGCATCAACTCTCCCGCTTCAGCGAGGCGCTGGATATTTATAAACGCGTGGCGCAACTTTCCCCCGAAGATCCCATTTCGATGGAACGCATCGCCCAACTTTGCGAGCGGCTGGGTGACTTGAAGAGCGCGGTGGACGCGGCCATGCGCGCCGCGGATTTATACATCAAGCAACGCGAAGTGGAAAAGGCCATTGAAAACTGGGTGCGCGTCACCACGCTCAATCCCGATCACATCATGGCGCACTCGCGCCTGGCGCTCACGCACGAACGGCTCGGCCATATCAAACCTGCCGTTGCTGAATACCTGGCCGTTGCCAGCCTGCTTCAGCGCGCGGGCAACCCGGAAAAAACTGCCAAGTTGATCAACAAAGCCCTGGCGCTTTCGCCCGAAAGCGTGGAGTCCCGACAAGCGCAGGCCTTGTTGAAATCGGGACAGTTACTGCCCAAGCCAGTGCGACAGAAAGGCGGGACGGGGCCGATCCGCATGTCGCAGGTCAAGGAATTGGACGCGCCGCGGCAACCCGTCTTGAGCGGCCTGGACCCGGTGGCGGAGGCGCGTCAAAAGTCGTTAACGCGCCTGGCGGAGGCTCTCTTCGAGTACAACGACGAGAGTCCCGCGGCGCAGGAACGACGCGGTTTGCAGGCGATCATGAGAGGCACGGGACAACTGTCCCTGCAACAGGCCGAGCAGACCAAGGTGGTGATGCACCTCGGCCAGGCCATCGACTCGCAGACCAAGAACCACGATTTGCAGGCGGCAGAGGAACTGGAAAAAGCGCTCGAAGCGGGCTTCAAGCATCCGTCCTTGTATTTTGACCTGGGGTTGTTGCGATTCAAAAGTGAACGCCTGGAAAGCGCGCTTCGCAATCTCCAGTACTCGGTCAAACATGCCGATTTCGCCCTGGCCTCGCGTTTGTTGTTGGGGCAGATCATGATCCGAATGGGGCGCACCAACGAAGCCTCGGTGGAATATCTCGAGGCCCTGAAACTGGCCGATTCGTACGTGGTGCCCGCGGAATTATCCGACGAGATCCGCCAGTTGTATGAACCGATCATCGAGGCGCAGTCCATCCAAAAGGATGAGAGCGCGCTCAAGATTATTTGCGAAAATATCCACAAAATGCTCCTGCGTCCCGATTGGCGCGAGATCCTGCTCAAGGCGCGCGAGCAACTTCCCAAGGCGGAAGGCGATGTGCCACTGCCGTTGGCTGAGATCGTCATCCAGGCGCAGAGCAGCCAGGTGCTGGAGAGCATCAACACCATCCACACCCTGGCGCGCAGTGGACGCCTGCGCTCGGCCATGGACGCGGCCTACGAAGCCCTGACCTACGCGCCTCAATACCTTCCGCTCCATACGTTGATGGGCGACCTGCTTGTGCAGGAGGGACGCACTCCCGAAGCGATCGCCAAGTTCACCACGGTGGCGCAGGCCTACAGTGTGCGCGGCGAACCGAACCAGGCCACCAAACTCCTGCGGCGCGTCATTGAACTTTCGCCCATGGACCTGGCCGCCCGTTCGCGGCTGATAGATCAATTGGCAGCGCGTGGACAGGTCAACGATGCCGTCAACGAATATCTCGACCTGGCGGATATTTACTATCGCCTGGCCGAACTGGATACGGCGCGCAAGACGTATACCACCGCCCTGCGGCTCGTCCAGCAGGGGAATGCGGACCGCTCGTGGAACGTCCACATCCTGCAACGCATGGCGGACATTGACATGCAGAGGCTGGATTGGAAACAAGCCCTGCGCGTCTTTGAGCAGATCCGCACTTTGCGCCCCGAAGACAAAGGCGCGCGTAAGAGCCTGGTCGAACTGAACCTGCGCATGGCCCACTCCGAGCAGGCGCTGGCCGAACTGGAAAATTACCTGACCTATCTCGAAAGCAACCACAAAGGCGAGGACGCGACTTCCTTCCTCGAGGAATTGCTCATCGAACATGGCGACCAGCCCGCCTTGCGACGCGCCCTGGCAGGACTTTACCAGCAGGCAGGCCGCACTACGGATGCGATCGCGCAGTTGGACAAGGTCGGTGAGTTCCTGCTCAATAAGGGTGAGAAGGATGGCGCCATTGCGGCCATCAACCAGATCCTGATGATGAATCCTCCCAACGCGAATGCCTACCGCAACCTGCTGGCGCAGGTCAGCGGCGGGTAATTCGACTTTTGGAAATCGAAAATGCGGCTGTCGCAATGACAGCCGCATTTTTCATGGATGAGGCGGCGGGGCGCTATTTTTTTACGATGATCTTGATATACGGGTAGCAAAGCCCGCCCTGGACTTTAAACGTCATCGTATAGGTTCCGGTTTTCTTGGGGGTTTTGGCGTCGAAGATGAATGGCCCCACCATTTTCCCGGGATTCACTTGGGGCAATTCATAGCGCGTGTTGGCGGTGAGCATGTTGGCGCCGCTATCGAACAGCAGGTCGGCGCCCTGTTCCCATTTCTTTGTGCCGACATTCATCAACCGGAACTTCACGTCGAAATCCTTGTTCGGCTTGAAGACCGTATTATCGGCGGGAAGCTTGTTGATCACACTGCACGCGTAGGGCGCGGGGGTGGATGGCGCGCCGCCTCCGCCAATGGGGCGGGGCGTGGTCGTGGGAAAGGGGGTGAGCGTGGGGAAGAGGCTGGCGGTTGGGGTGGGCAGGGAGGTCTCTGTGGAAAGAAGGGTGGGAGACACCAGCGCGGCCTGTTCGGTTTTGTGCGCCGAAACGGTGAGTGCGACGGATGTGGAGATTTGCGCCTTAATTTCCTCCGCGCTGGGGCCGCTGGGCTGCGCGCTGGCTGGCGCGCAGGCGCCGAGTAAGAATAATACAATCAGGTTGCTTATGAACAAGCGAAAAGTTGGACTTAACATGGAGGCGCTCCTCGTATAACTACTTTTTCCTCGCAACAAACTTGCCCTTTTTCTCCGCCACCGCCAGCGGTTGTTCCACTTTGACGGGATAACTTACCGATGGGTTCGTCCGCTCCACGGCGCGGGCCAGCGCCACGTTGACGAATTGGTTCAGGCTCACGCCCTCGCGTTCCGCCGTCTCAACCAGTTGGCGGTGCAGGGAACGCGGCAGGCGCGCCACGAACTTGCCGCTGAATTCCTCATCCAAATTGGGTTCGGGAATATCATGCTCTTCCTCTAAAGATATTTCCAGCCAACCGCGCATGGCATCATGGATCATTTCAACGGCTTCTTCAACAGTGTCGCCCTCGCTCAAGCAGCCTGGTAGTTCTTTAACTGCCACACACCATCCGCCTTCTGGTTCTGGAATTAATTCAATGGTGTAGGGTAAATTCATGTAGTAATCAATTGTCTTTTCCATTTTATTTCTCCTGCTCATCGAGACCGCCGCATCTCTCTACCAACCTCAAAGCGCGTTTAACGTAAACGAGTTTAATGGGTCGGTGATATGGAATGGAGAGCGGGTCACAATTTGGTTTGTAGTAGTAATGATGGCTTGTTCCACTTCTTTGGACGCGAGGCATAAAGCCGCACCATTGAAGCAATTTGTCCAAATCCTCAAAGCGGACATTATTTGGATTGATCTTGATTTTCTCGTAGAGTTTGCGTTTTTGACTCATTTTGTCCATCCTGCTTGATAGTACCATATTCAGTACCACCTTGAAAAGGGGCGGATTGACCCTTCCGAGCCAATCCGCCCACCAATTACCATTTACCATTTACCAATTACCAATCACCAATTACCAATCACCAATTACTTGAGCCGTTCTGCCACGATCTCCGCCACATCCTTGACTTGCATCGAATCATTGTCCGCTTTGGACGCGTCGTTCATCATCGTCAGGCAGAATGGACAGCCGACCGCGATCATCTTCGCGCCGGTGGATTTGGCCTCCGCGTAGCGCGCCTCGTTGACGCGCCCCGTGCCAGCCTCCTCTTCTTTCCACATTTGCGCGCCGCCCGCGCCACAGCAGAAGGATTTTTCTGAATGACGCGGCATTTCAATGGTCAACACACCAGCGGAGTGTAGCGTGTTGCGTGGCGCGTCAACAATCTTATTGTGCCGCCCCAAATAACACGGGTCATGGAATGTCACTGAATACTGATCACTGGTCACTGATAACTGTATTTTCCCTGCTCCCACAAGTTCATTGATGAACTGCGTGTGATGGATCACTTCGTAGTTTCCGCCAAAGGCGGGATATTCATTTTTGAGCGTGTGCAGGCAATGCGGACAAGTGGTGACGATGCGCTTTGGTTTAACCTCGTTCAGGATTTCCACGTTCGCGGAAGCCAGCCCGAAGAAAATATCCTCGCGGCCCGCGCGCCGCGCCGAGTCGCCGGTGCATTGCTCGTTCTTTCCCAGCACGGCATAATTGACTCCCGCGGCGTTCAAAATTTTTGCGAAAGCCTGCGCGGTCTTCTGGGCGCGCGCATCGGTGGCGGGCGCGCATCCCACCCACCATAAAATGTCGGGGTCGCCGTTCTGTTCGATGGTCGGCACTTTCAAGCCGTCTGCCCATTTCATCCTGTCCGCCTGCGAAACATTCCAGGGATTCATGTTGCGTTCCATGCCCTTGAAGGCCGACTCCAACTGTTTCGGGAACGCGCTCTCCATCATCGAAAGATTTCTGCGAATATCCAAAATATCGCGCATCGGCTCGTTGCCAACCGGACAGATGTCCACGCACGCGCCGCAACTTGTACAAGCCCACACCGCTTCGTCGGAAATCAAATTTTTCAATTCAACATCCGTCGCGCCGCCATCGTTCAAGTGATAGCGTTTGTTGATTTCCAGCGCGGCGGGACTGAGCAATTTGCCGGTGTTGTACGCGGGGCAGACCTCCTGACAGCGGAAGCACATGATACAGGCGTAACTGTCCATGATCTGTTCCCAGCCCAGGTCTTTCATCTTCGCCGCGCCGAACTGCTCGATGGACTGGTCGTCGAGATTAATGTAACTCAACTGCCCGATGGATTTGCGTTCGGGCTTCAACGCGAAATTGATCGGCGCGAAGAACAGGTGGAGATGTTTGCTGTAGGGGAAGTAGGGCAGGAACGCGACCACCGCGCCGATGGACAGCCAGAAGGCGACGCGCTCTCCCACGATCAACGCGCTCGCATCCATCCCTGACCATAGGCGGGCCACTGCGGAAATGGTCGGTTGCCACGGGTCGGCGGCTCCCGTCCCCGCCACGTAAAAAGATTCGCCCAACAACCGCATCGAGTTGTGCAGAATGATGAACCCTGCCACGATGGCCGAGTCGCGCAGGATGCCGAATCTCGCTTTCGGGTGCAGGAGAGTCGTTTCACGCGTGGACAGCGTCGCAGGTCGCAGGATGAAGCGGCGGACAACCATCGCCAACATGCCGACCAGGATCGCTACGTTGGCCGCGTCCGCCAGCAGGCGGTAGGCGTCCCCAAATAGTCCCGCGTGATCGAGGAATTTGAATCCCGTGTAAGCGTAGATCAAGTCCGCGAGGTTGATGAGCAGGAAGGAGAGGAAGCCCCATCCAATCAGCGCGTGCAAAATGCTCGGCCATAGGCGGAAACGAAAAACGGGCTGGAACAAACCCACCTTGAGGATGAGTTCTCCAATCCGTTTTTGGATGAGCGGCCAGGCGACTTTGCCGTGTCCGCTGGCGATGCTTTTGAGGATGCGTTGCACGCCCTTGTAGGTGAAATAGAGCGAGACGAGGGTGGCGAGGACAAAGAGGATTTTTTCTGCGAGAGTGAGCATGGTTCCTCCGGGAGTTCTCCTGTTCTGCCAGCAGTTCAACTGCTGGCAGAACAGGAGGGGATACAGACTTTGTTAAGTTTAGCACAAGTTTGGGAAATAAAAAAATCAGCCAATCACAAGAATTGACTGATTAAACTCACCTGCTAAATCCAGTAAATCACGAATTCGATTACAACCATCTTTTACATCTTGTCATTGCGAGCATACTCGCGAAGCGATCCCCTGTATCGAGGAGATTGCTAGCGCTTTTCATGTACCTGTCAATCTACATTATATGATAACATTTCTTCCACCTTTCGCGTGTAGAGAAATCCATGAAGAAAACCATTCTCGCGGCATTCCTGTTACTGTCCGCCTGCCAAAGTAGAGCGTCCCCGGCGGCGCGGGCGGTGGAGTTGTTTTTGCAGGCGCTCGCCGATAAGAACGAGGCCGTCATGCTCTCGTATACCTGCCCAGACTACGAAATGGACGCGCTGCTCGAATTCGATTCCCTGGCCCTTGTGCAGACGACGCTCATGGGTGTGTCCTGCAAGCAAAGCGGCACGGATGGCGACGCCGCGCTGGTCACCTGCCGCGGCAGTATCGAGGCATCCTACGGCGGCGAGGTTCGCAGTTTTGACTTGACCGAGCGAACCTATCGCGTGGTGGATTCGGGAGGCGACTGGTTGGTATGCGGATATACAAAATGACTCGCGTCCGACTTGGACCCTGCGCCGGATTTCTGCTTCTCCAAGTCATACTATCTGCCTGTACTTCTTCCCCTCAGGCTTTCATACCGGCCACGTTGACCCCAACATATTCTTTACCACGTCGCCTGGCGTTACCCACGTTCACGGACGCGCCACGCACGCCCACCGACGCAATTATCCCCAGTCTCACGCCGTCCGCCACGCCCACGCTCACACCCAATCCGACACCCTCCCCCACCGAGACGGTCTCACCGACTGCCGCGGGACCCGACCCCACATTATGGAGGAACTGGCCGGTGATTCCCATCGTTGGCAAGCATGCGCGCGAGGTTTATGTCCTTGGCCAAACGCTTGGCAATGCCTCGCAATCCTTCTCGGTCTTTGGTGATTGTCAGAGCGAGCCGGGTATTTTCCTCGGCCCCTACGCCGCCGACCCGGCCGCGTTCGAAGCTTTACCCCCAACCTTGCAGGAGACCGTGAGATACTTTGAAGGGTCACTTTACCGCTTCAGCCCGACTGTCAAAGCAGGGACCACTGCCGCGGCATTGTTTTGGCCGGAGTGGCATGGAAACGAATACGGTTGCGAGCACACCGAAAGCCCGTTAGATTGCGAGCTACACCGGCACAATCCTTCCTTTGTATTGATCATGGTCGGGACACATAATGAAGACAGCCGCAACGAATATTACATGCGCATGGTGTTGGAAACCCTACTGGAGCGCGGCATCGTGCCGATCCTGTCCACCAAAGCGGACAACATCGAAGGAGACGATCACATCAACCTGGAAGCGGCGCGCCTTGCCGTTGAATACGATCTTCCCCTGTGGAACTTCTGGCCCGTGACCGGTAACTTACCCAATCGCGGCCTGTACACCAGAAATTACCTCGGCGATGTTTTTCTGACTGACGAGGCTTTGGAACTCCGCCGTTATTCCGCATTACAGGTTTTGGATGCTGTCTGGCGCGCCGTGATGGGGAATGAATAACCTGGCGTTTTCTTCAAGCATCAGGCTTCTCATCCCATGGCTCCGCGAAATTGCGGAGCGCTTCTGTTTTTATGGGCAGGCATATCTTCTCAGGTATTCCCCAAAGTTATGATGCACCCTACGGAAATGGTTGGCCGATTTCCTCGTTTACCGATTGGCTTGATTTGCCCTATTGCCGATTTGCGAATCACTGACTGATGTCGTTGACGTAATCCACCGCGCCCTGGCAGGCAGGCGCGAGCAGGGGCGACACGGTTTCCCAGGTCAGCTTTTGGTTGTGGGCGAGCGTGGCCTCCAACGCGCTGGCGAGACACCCGCCCCCGGTGTTGTAGTTGACCAGGGTGAATTTCCACATGTCTTCGTAGGAAATGTTCATTTCACCGGCGGTTCTTTTGCCGGAATAATTCCAGACCACCTGGGAGGCCTGCTGGCAGTTGGCCATCAAAGTGTGCGCGAAGACCGTCACGCTGTAATCGGCGCGCTCCAGGTCAATGCCCAGCGGACAATCGGCGCAGGATGCGTTCACGCTGTTGACCAGCGCAAAGCGCAGCATTTCCTGTTGGTCCTGTTCCAGGTTCATGTAGCCTGCGCCGCAGGTTTCTTCGGAAAGCACGAGAGGGCAGAAGGAATTGTAGAAGGACGGGTTCCACAAAAGGGTGGTGTCCGCGCCCTGGTCGGTGATTTGCCCGAGTCCCGTGTCGCCGCCCGGCAGGGCCGTGCCCGGCCAGAACTGGCTCTCGCGGGCGAACAGGTTCTTGAGCATTTGCGCCGGCACGCCCGTTTCGTGCGCCACGTCCAGGATCAGGCTGTCGAATCGGTTTTGCCATTCGTTTACCGATTCTTGGGCCGCTTCCAGCCCGCAGGCGCTGGCGCCTGTGCCGTCGGACAGGAGTCCGCCATCGGGACAACTGCTCACATCCACTGTGCCCTGGCGGATGAGGTTGCCGGCCAGATAGCTGTAAGGGATGTTACTGGACAGCCCGCTGACGTGATTGGGGGTGATTAGCCATTCAGGCGGCCCGCCCACAGGCGGGAAGACCTGCCAGGTTTCGGCGCAACTGGCAATCGGCACACCCTTCCACTGGCTGGAGCGAACGTCCACGAACCAGGAGGGCGCGTCCGGGTTGCCGAAGTCCGCCTGGGTGAGGCGCACCTGGGCGGTGAATTTTTTACTGCTGTCGCCATAAGTGGAGTAGGCCCAGAATTCCAACAGGACGCCCTTTTCGCTGGTGGGCTGGAGTTCCAGGATGCAGGGTTCGCCCTCGCAGGAAAAACTCTGCCCGTTGAGCTGGCCTTCGATGCGGGTAATGCTATATTCGGGCAGGGGTTCCTGCGCGGTCAACGATAGTTTGGGGATGTACTCGCAGACGTTGGTGGAAAGCGACGATACGGCCGAGCAGTCTGTCACGTCCAGCCAGACGGTGGGGGCGGGCAGTTCCACCGCAATCTCTTTTTCCGCGGGATGACTGCCGGCGAGGAAGATGTAGTAGCCTTCGCACTTGTTGGATTTTTGGGCATCCATGCAGGGCGCTTGCTCCACCCATTTGTCCGTCAGTTCGTCGCCACAGTCAATGTAAACGTCGGTGAGCGTTGGTTTGCCTTCGTAGTCCACGATGATTTTGCAGACGATATCATTCTCCTTGAAGGCGGCCATGTACCATTCGTAGGAGGTGTATTTGACGAGCAGGGCTTTGTAGCGGTCCGGGCCGGGAGGCGGCGCGGGCGCGGCGGACCCGGCCGAGGTCGCGGAAAGAAGCGCCGCGCCCGCGACCAGGAGGCTGATCAGCCACAAGAGGGGAGTCCACCGGGAAGGGGTTTTCATCCGTCCATCTAATTAAAAAGGAGTCCGCGCCATTATAGCGGACTCTGGGCGGGTTGCGTGGGCTACTTTTTGGGTTCCAGTTGTTCGAGGGTTTCCAGGTCGCGCCGGAGACTGCGGTTGCGGATGGTGAGGCTGAACAGGTAGATGGCGCTGACGATGAAGAAGACGGCGTACCCGGCGATCATGTAGCCGGAAGTGTCGGGGGTGGGTTCCTGAAAGAACATGGCGGCTCCTTAGTTTTTGGAGGATAGTTTTTGGAGGAGCGCGGACTTCAGTCCGCTTTGCAGGCTGAAGCCTGCACTCCTGGCTGCGCTCCTGATCGGTTTTTACATAACCTTGAGTTTGAGTTGCTCGACCTTGTTTTCCAACTGGCCGAGGCGGATGCGGTTCCAGAACAGGTCAATGAAGATGACGGTGAAGGCGAACAGGGCGAAGAAGAAGGCCACCTTCATATCGCCCGACATGTTCATTTTTTCCTGCGCGCCGCTGGCCGCGCCGATGACGACGGGATGGATGGAGCGGAACAGGCGGATGGCCATGAAGGTGATGGGCGCGCTCAACCCGCCGAGCAGGGCGTAGACCGCGCCGAAGCGGGCGCGGCGCTCGGGGTCTTCGACGCCGGCGCGCAGCATGAAGTAGGCCACGTAGATGAGTTCGGTGACGGCCGCGGTGGTGAGGCGCGGGTCCCAGGTCCACCAGGTGTTCCAGGCCGGGCGCGCCCAGATGGAGCCGAGCGCGATGGTGATCAAGAAGAACACCACGCTGATCTCGACCGCGGCCACTTCCACGATGTCCCATTTCATATCTTTGGTGACGAGGTAGGCGATGCCCAGTCCCGCCGCGAAGAGGAAGCCGAGCAGTCCCGTCCAGGCGGTGCCGATGTGGAAGTAGAACACGCGCTGGACATCGCCCATCACGAGTTCGGTCGGCGCGAAGACCAGGGCGAGATACGCCGCGATGGCGAGCAGGATGACGGAGAGATAGTCGAGAATTTTTAACAGGGCGGGTTTTGGGGTCATACGGGCTCCTTGGGGAATGTATACAGGTACACAAGTACACAGGTACACAAGTCACGTATTTACGTGTGTACTTGTGTACGTGTCTACGTGTTTACTTACTCCTCCACCACCGCGTCGAAGACCATGAACGCGACCGCGGTGAAGATGACATCGTAGACGATGAGCAGGTTGAGCGGCGGCCAGATCTCGGACATCTCCGCGCCCGCCAGAAACCCGCTGGAGGCTTTGACGGAGGCCAGCAGGACGGGGATGGCGACCGGGAAGAGCAGGATGGGCAGGAGCACGTCCCGCGTGCGCGCCTGGATGGACATGCTGGCCAGCAGGGTGCCGACCGCGATGTAGCCGACGGAGCCGAGCAGGATCACGCCGAGGAAGCCCGGCTGGAAGATGCTCAGTTCGTTGTAAAGCACGGCGTACATCGGCAGTACGATGGCCTCGACGATCAGCATGAAGGCCAGGTTGCTGATCACCTTACCAAAATAGATGGCCGAGCGATCCACCGGCGCGAGCAGGAGACCGTCGAGACAGCCGCGGTCTTTTTCCACGGCCATCGAGCGGTTCAGGCCGAGCGTCCCGGCGAAGGCGAAGGTGGTCCACAACACGCCTGCGGTCACTTTTTTGCGGACGCTCGGCTCCAGTTCCAAGGCGAAGTTAAAGATCAGGATGACCAGCATGGAGAAGACCAGCATGGCCGATAAAGGTTC
>Ga0210053_1002777_pt1 | contig 14758 bp, 10 predicted proteins | sample CryGeymeta201512_FD_185467 | JGI IMG/M metagenome (GOLD analysis project Ga0210053, IMG submission 185467) | Groundwater microbial communities from Crystal Geyser aquifers in Utah, USA - Crystal Geyser metaG 2015-12 (SPAdes) (version 2) | ecosystem: Environmental > Aquatic > Deep subsurface >... | reverse complement strand
CTTATCTTTATCCCGGTTTGACCGAAACTCCGATTGCCAACCCTGGTTTAGAATCAATAAAATCAGTTTTAAATCCAGAGAAAACAGATTATTGGTATTATCTTTCCGACCCTAAAACTAAAAAAACAATTTTTAGCGAAACATTAGACGAGCACAACAACAATCGTGCAATATATTTATTAAGAAAATAAATCGTCTTTTTTAACCCCAAGGGACAAGGGAAAGGGCATTTTTTTGTGTCCTAAATATAATTATTAGTCATGAAACTTCCTCTTAAAATTTTTTCGTCTCTTCCCGGCCCATTCATTAAACAACAATTTTTAGCGGAGATTCAAACTACCTCTTGGGAATGGTTTGTTAAAAAGGGATTGAGAGAGCTTTTTGATGAATTATCGCCGATCAGAGATTATTCCGGGAAAGACTTAGAACTTTATTTTTTGGATTATTATTTTGATGAACCGAAATATGATGAAGAAATTTCGCGGTTTAAGGGCCTGTCTTATGAAGCGCCGCTGAGAGCAAAAATAAAATTACTTAATCATCGGAACAAAAGCATTAAAGAGCAGGAGGTTTATTTGGGTGATTTTCCTATTATGACGAAAAGGGGCACTTTTATCATTAACGGTATCGAGAGAGTAGTTGTTTCTCAACTGATTCGTTCCCCTGGAGTTTTCTTCACGGCTGAGGCTTTTAGAGGCCGGAAACTTTTCGGAGCTAAAATTATTCCCAACCGCGGCGCTTGGTTGGAGTTTGGGACTGACTCTGACGGGATGCTGGCTGTTAAAATTGACCGCCACCGTAAAGCGCCAGTAACAGACCTTTTAAAAATTTTTGGATTAAAAGACAGTGAGGAAATTATTAAAGTTTTCAGCGACGTTGATAAAGGACCTTTAAAATTTATTGAGATGACTCTAAAGAAAGACCCGGCAAAAAACATCCCCGAATCTTACAGTGAAATTTATAAAAGACTTCGGCCAGGCGATTTGGCCACCCCAGAAAACGCCAAGAGTTTAATTGACGCGATGTTTCATCGAATTGACCGCTATAATCTCTCCAGCGTCGGGAGATTTAAACTGAATCAAAGATTGGGAATCAAAAACAAACAAGGCCAAACTCTTGATTTAGAAGACTTAATTTTGACGGTCAAAGAAATTATCAAGTCAAATAACAATCCCTTGGCTGAGCCGGACGATATTGACCATTTAGGCAACCGCCGAATTAGAGCTGTCGGAGAACTCCTCCAGAACCGACTTTATGTGGGTTTTGCTCGGTTGCGCAGAATCATTCAGGACCGAATGTCCACTTTGGATTTAGAAAGTTTGATGCCGGTTCAATTAATTAATAGCCGGCCGTTGGTAGCGGTAATTAAAGAATTTTTCGCCTCTTCTCAACTTTCCCAATTTATGGACCAAGTTAATCTACTTTCCGAATTGGAGCACAAGAGGCGACTCTCGGCCATGGGTCCGGGTGGCTTGACGCGAGAGCGAGCCGGCTTTGAGGTTCGTGATGTCCACAGTTCTTATTACGGCCGGATTTGTCCGATTGAGACGCCAGAGGGACAAAATATCGGATTAATTAGCCATTTAGCCAATTATAGCCGACTTAACGAACTCGGCTTTTTAGAGACTCCTTATTTAAAAGTTAAAAACGGAAAAGTATTTTCAGAAGTTGTCTGGATGGATGCTTTAGAAGAAGAAAAACACAAAATCAGCCAAGGAAGTACGGAAATAGACAGTCGGCAAATAATTATCAAGGACATGGTGGAAGTTCGATTTAATGGCAAGCCGGCAACTTGCTCAAGAAAAGAAGTAGAATTTATTGATGCGGCAGCCAATCAGGTAGTTGGAGTAGCAACTTCTTTGATTCCCTTTCTTGAGCACAACGATGCTAATCGGGCGCTGATGGGCGCTAATATGCAGCGTCAAGCCGTGCCTCCGCTCAAACCCCAAGCGCCTTTGGTTTCCACCGGTATGGAAGAGAAGACAACTTTTGATTCCGGCCGATTACTCATTGCCGAAAATGATGGAGAAGTAATAGAGGTTGATGGCCGTTCTATTGTTGTTGAAGGGGCTGGCGAAAAGAAAAAAATCTATCCTGTCCATAAATTCAGAAGGTCAAATTACTATACCTCTATTTCTCAACGACCATTAGTAAAGAAAGGCCAGAGGATAAAGAAAGGAGAAATTTTAGCTGACTGCTCTTCGACCGAGGATGGCGTTCTCGCCTTAGGCCAGAATCTTTTAGTGGCCTTTATTTCTTGGGAAGGCGCTAATTTTGAGGACGCCATTATTCTTTCTGAGAGAGTCAGAAGAGAAGATTTATTCACCTCAATTTATATTGAAGACTTTTATTGCGATATTCGGGACACTAAATTAGGACCAGAAACAATTACCCCGGACATTCCCAATGTTCCGGAGGAAAAGCTTAAAAATCTTGATGAAGAAGGGATTATTAGAATCGGAGCCGAGGTCAATGCCGGCGATATTTTGGTGGGCAAAATTTCTCCTAAAGGCGAAGTGGAATTGACATCCGAAGAAAAATTACTGCGGGCTGTTTTCGGCGAAAAAGCGGCTGATGTTCGGGACAGTTCCTTGGTTTTGCCTCATGGTAAATCCGGCCGAGTGGTAAGCATTAAAATTTTTTCCCGAGACCGCGGCGATAAACTTGAGCCGGGAGTGATTAAAAAAATCCAAATTGATATCGCCCAACTCAGAAAAGTAAGGGCTGGCGATAAATTGGCCGGCCGGCACGGCAATAAAGGAGTAATTTCACAGGTTCGGCCGGTTGAAGATATGCCTTATCTAGAAGACGGAACGCCAGTGGACATTATTTTAAATCCCTTAGGCATTGCCTCAAGAATGAATTTGGGTCAGGTTTTTGAGACCCACTTGGGAATGGCTGCCCATAAACTTGGTTATCGGGCTGTTACTCCGGTTTTTGTCGGAGCCGACGAAGAACAAATTAAGGATGAGTTAAAAAAAGCCGGTTTACCGGAAACGGGTAAAATCACCCTTTATGACGGAAGAACAGGCGAGCCTTTCTCGCAGCCGATTACCGTCGGTTATATCTATATGATGAAACTTAACCATTTAGTGGAAGACAAAATCCACATGCGTTCTACCGGCCCTTATTCATTAATTACCCAACAGCCCTTGGGCGGAAAAGCCCAGTTTGGCGGCCAGCGTTTTGGCGAGATGGAGGTTTGGGCCTTAGAGGGTTATGGAGCAGCTCATTGTCTTCAAGAGATGTTAACCATAAAATCTGACGACGTTTTTGGTCGGGGTGCGGCTTTTGAGGCCATCATCAGAGGCGAAAAAATTAAAAACCCCAGCATTCCTTCAGCTTTCAATGTTTTGGTAAACGAGCTTAAGGCCTTGGGTTTGGGAGTGGAAACAATTACCAAAGAGGAAAGGCTACAAAATACGAAATGATAAAATATGGAATTTAATGCTTTAAAAATTAAAATTGCTTCTCCGGAAGAAATCCTCTCCTGGTCTTATGGAGAGGTGCTTAAAGCCGAAACGATTAATTATCGAAGCCAGCGGCCAGAAAAAGACGGTCTTTTTTCCGAGCGCATTTTTGGTCCAACTAAAGATTATGAATGTTATTGCGGCAAATATCGCCGGATTCGCTATAAAGGAATAATTTGCGACCGTTGCGGAGTTGAAGTCACCAGGGCGTCCGTGCGGCGCGAAAGAATGGGTCATATTAAATTAGCCACTCCGGTTAGCCATGTCTGGTTCTTAAGAACCATTCCTTCAAAGCTCGGTCTGTTTCTTAATACGCCTCTTCAGAAATTGGAAAAAGTAATTTACTACGCGGCTTATATTGTCACTAAGGTTAATGAGGAAAATAGAAAAAAGGTTCTGGAGGAATTGGAGCGAGAATTTAAATCCCGAAAGAAAACCGAGGGATTTGAGGAGTTAAAAATGGCCAGACTTCAGGCCAAAGAAGATCTACTTTCGTTAAAACCCGGAAAAATTCTAGCCGGGACAGAATATTTCAATTTGGCTCGGCGTTTTGCCAATGTTTTTGAGGCCTCCAGCGGTGCCGAAGCGGTGAGAAAAATTTTAGAAAATATTGATTTAAAAAAAGAGGCCCTAAAAATTGAGAAGGAACTAAAAGTCATAAAAGAGAACAGCCGGGAACGCTATCTACTTTATCGCCTCAAATTAATCCGTTCTTTTATAAAAAATAATAGCCGGCCGGAATGGATGATTTTAACGGTTTTGCCGGTGCTAGCTCCTGACCTTAGGCCAATGGTGGCTTTAGACGGCGGCCGCTACGCCACTTCTGACCTGAACGATTTATACCGCCGGGTGATTAACCGCAATAACCGTTTAAAAAAATTGATGGAATTAAAAGCTCCGGAAATTATTATTACCAATGAAAAGAGAATGTTACAGGAAGCGGTTGATGCCTTGGTTGACAATACCGCTCGTTTGGGAACTCAGCCCCAGCTTTCCAGCCAGCGCCGGCCTCTTCGGTCTTTGGCTGATATGTTAAAAGGGAAGCAGGGAAGATTCCGGCAAAATCTTTTGGGTAAAAGAGTGGATTATTCGGGTCGGTCGGTGATTGTGGTGGGTCCGGAATTACGGCTTAATGAATGCGGCATCCCAAAAAAAATGGCCCTCGAGCTCTTTAAGCCCTTTGTTATCAATAAAATCATTGAAAAGGGAATGGCTTATAATATTAGAAATGCCAATCATTTAATTGAGGTCGCCTCCTCGGAAATTTGGGCAATTTTAGAAGAGGTCATTAGCGATAAAAAAGTGCTTTTAAATCGCGCCCCCACTCTCCACCGCTTGGGAATTCAGGCCTTTAAACCGATTCTTATTGAAGACCTATGCATCAAAATTCCGCCGATGGTTTGTACGGCCTTTAATGCTGATTTTGACGGCGACCAGATGGCCGTCCATTTACCCTTAACAGAAAAGGCCCAGGAAGAAGCAGTTGAATTGATGCTTTCCAGCAGCAATATTTTAAAGCCAGCCACCGGAGAGCCAATCGTCAGTCCTTCTCAGGACATTGTTCTGGGCTGCTATTACTTAACGCGGATTCACGCAGATGAAAACGCGGATAAACGCGGACAGAGCAAGATTTTTTCAAGCCCCGAGGAAGCAATCTTGGCTCACCATTTTGGCTATCTGAAAATTAACGAGCCAATAAAGGTAAGAATAAAAAGCGAGATTATTGAAACCAGCGTCGGCCGACTGATTTTTAACAGCGTCTTACCAAAGGATTTCAACTTCGTTAACAAAACCCTAAATAAAAAAGAATTGCAAAAGTTTATTACCGAATTAATAGAAAGATATGAACTTAAAGAAGTTTGGCAAATTTTAGATGAAATTAAAAAACTGGGATTCTGCTGGGCAACTCTATCCGGGGTCAGCTGGGGAATGAGTGACTTGGTTATCCCTCCGGAAAAAAAGAAAATTTTAAAAGAAGCCGAGGAGGAGATAGCGCTCATTAGAAAACAGTATCAAGACGGACTTCTAACAAGCTCGGAATCGCGGATAAAAACGATTGAAGTTTGGGAAAGGGTGGTAGCTGAGGTCAGCAGAAAAGTTCCTCTTTATTTAGACCACTATGGTCCGGTTTATTCAATTATTGATTCCGGGGCTCGGGGGGGATGGTCGCAGCCAGGGCAGATGGCGGGAATAAAAGGATTGGTTCAGAGTCCCAAAGGAGAAACTATTGAATTGCCAATTAAGGCTTCTTATAAAGAGGGGTTAAATGTTCTAGAATTCTTTATTAATACTCACGGCGCCCGGAAAGGACTGATTGATACAGCGTTAAAAACCGCCTCGGCCGGTTATCTCACCAGAAGATTGGTCGATGTGGCTCAGGACTTGATAATTAAGGAAAACGATTGCGGAACCGCAAAAGGAATTGAAATCTTCCGGGCTGACGGAGAAAGTTTCGGCTACAATTTTGGTCAGCGATTATTTAGTCGGACCAGCTGCCAAGACATTAAAATTGGCAGAAAAACAATCGTCAAGGCCAATGAGATTATTCTGCGGCCAGCGGCCGAAATCATTGAGAAATCAAAAATCGAGTCAATAAAAATTCGTTCGCCTATCACTTGCAAAACTCTTTATGGTATTTGTTCAAAATGTTATGGTCTTGATTTGGGAAGAAATGAACCAATTAAGACCGGCGAAGCGGTCGGCATTATTGCCGCTCAATCAATCGGCGAGCCTGGGACTCAGTTAACCCTTCGGACTTTTCATACTGGCGGCGTGGCCGGCGTTGACATTACTCATGGTTTGCCGAGAGTTCAAGAACTTTTTGAAATCAGGATTCCCAAAGGCAAGGCGCCTTTGGCCGAGGATGACGGTATTATTGAGGACATTGAAGAAAAAGGGTCGTTAAAAGTAATAAAATTAAAAATTCCTGAAGGGAATAAAAAATTCAAAATTACAGAATATTCAATTCCGCGGACCAATATTGTTTTTGTCAAACCAAAACAGGCGGTAAAAAGGGGCGACCAGCTTTGCGAGGGTTCAATAGACATCAAAGAACTCTTTGAACTTAAAGGCCGGGAAGCGGTTGAACGTTATATTATTAATGAGGTCCAGAAAATTTACGTTTCCGAAGGCACCAATATCAACGATAAGCACATCGAAATTATTATAAAAAAAATGTTTTCGCGAGTAATGATTAAAGAGCCAAGAGAGACAAATTTTATTATTGGAGAAATTGTTGAAAAGTCAAAATTCCTTGAAAATAATCGCGAGGCGAAAAAGAAAAACAAAGAGCCAGCCCGGGCTAAACAACTTTTAACCGGCATCACTAAAACCGCTCTTTCTACAGAAAGTTTTCTTTCAGCCGCCTCTTTCCAGGAGACGGCTCGAATTTTGGTAATGACAGCCGCCGAAGGAAGGACGGATAATTTAAGGGGTCTGAAAGAAAACGTTATTATTGGTCGCTTAATTCCAGCCGGAACCGGTTTTCGGAAAAAGAAGACAAGCGATGAATAAAAAATAAACAACTATTTACTCTTTATCGATTATCAAGTATTATAATTAATATGAACGAGGAAAGAAAAAATTACGAAATTGCTTTTTTGGTTAAATCAGAGGAAGACCAAGAGGGGATTAGAAAAATTTTAAGAAATTTCCAATTACCAGTTATCGATGGAGATAGAATATCAAAAATAAAACTAGCTTATCCGATAAAAAAGGAGAATTTCGCTTTTTCCGGTTATTTACATTTTTCTGGCAGTCCCCAAGACATTGGAAATTTAACCGAGAGCTTAAAAAATGAGCCAAAAATTTTGAGATTTTCCGTTATTACTCAGCCGATTGTTAAAAAGGATGAACACCGGGTGGTTGAAAGGGTTTCAAGCCGTCAGACTCAGGAAGCCGCTCCTCAGTTACCAAAAAAAACGCCCAGAACTGAAGTATTAAGCAATGAAGCGTTAGAGAAAAAATTAGAAGAAATATTAAAGTAAACTAATTATCACCAATTCCCAACGAATTTTCACTAATCACTAATTCTCTTATGAATCTAAACAAAGTTTTTTTAGTCGGCAATCTGACTCGGGATCCGGAACTCCGGAATTTGCCTTCGGGCGCCGCGGTGGCTTCTTTTGGTATGGCTACCAATCGCGTTTGGAAAAATCAGCAAGGTGAAAAACAGGAAGATGTTCAGTTCCATAATATCGTAGTTTTCGGCCGCCAGGCTGAAATCGTAAGCCAGTATCTTGCCAAAGGAAGTTTGATTTTGGTTGAAGGCAGGATTCAGACGCGCTCATGGGATGGAAAAGACGGCAGTAAACAGTATCGGACAGAAATTGTGGCTGAAAGAATTCAATTTGGTCCGAGGAGCGGTCAAGAAGCGTTTAGCGCAAAATCAGCGGCAAAACCGGCGCCAGAAACAATTATACCAAAGGAAGATTTGCCGGAAATTGATATTAATGAAGAGAATATAAAGGCAGAAGATTTACCATTTTAATCGCTAAACCGACGCAAAACTAATACGCGGGTGAGCGAAGCGAACCATGCAGTGCTTTTTCTGTTCCCAAAACTCAAAAACAATAGATTATAAAGAAGCGGAATTGCTTAAGCGGTTTATTTCCTCTCAGGCTAAAATTATTGACCCCAAATATACCGGCATCTGCGCCAAACATCAACGGATGCTGGCTAAAGCCATAAAAAGGGCGAGGATTATGGGATTATTACCGTTTGTCAGAAGATAAAATGAAAAAAGATGAGAAAGAAAATAAAAATTTAGAAAAAGGCAGCGACTTAGATAAATTACTGAGTTCTCTTCAGGACAAATTCGGTGAAGGGGCGATAATGAAATTGGGTGATGTTAAAAAAGTTGATGTGATGGTTATCCCGACCGGTTCTTTCTCTTTGGATTTGGCTTTGGGAGTCGGCGGTTTTCCCAAGGGCCGAATTGTGGAGGTTTTTGGACCTGAGATGAGTGGAAAATCTACCTTAAGTCTTCACGCCATTGCTGAAGTTCAAAAGCAGGGTGGTAAAGCCGCTTATATTGACGCCGAGCACGCCATGGATCCGGAATACGCCCAAAAATTAGGCGTTAAACTTAATGATCTTTTGATTTCTCAGCCGGACAGCGGTGAGGAAGCTTTAAATATTTTGGAAAGTCTGGTGCGCTCAGGAATGATTGACGTTGTGGTAATTGATTCGGTGGCTGCTTTGACGCCCAGGGCAGAAATTGAAGGCGAGATGGGAGCGCAGTTTATCGGATTACAGGCCCGGCTGATGTCTCAATGTTTGCGTAAGATAACTGCTTTGGCTGACCGAGCCGGCACTTTAATTATTTTTATTAATCAGCTTCGGGAAAAAATTGGAATGATGGGTTATGGCGAGCCAACCACTACTCCAGGCGGCCGGGCTTTGAAATTTTACGCTTCGGTGCGCGTTGACCTTCGGCGAATCGCCCAGATTAAAAAAGGCGAGGAAGTAATCGGCAACCGCACTCGGGCCAAAGTAGCAAAGAATAAAGTCGCCCCCCCTTTTAAAATAGCGGAATTTGATATTATTTATGGTGAAGGTATTTCTTACGAAGGCGATGTTTTAAATGTGGCGATAAAAAACGGCGTTGTTAAAAAAACCGGCAACACCTATAGTTTTGAGAATGAAAAACTCGGCGTCGGCCTGGAAGCCAGCCGAGAAAAACTGAAACAAGATAAAAAATTATTGGAAGAAATAAAAAAGAAAACCATCTCTGTCCTAAAACCCTAAATTTAGACATTAAATCGCGTTTAGTTTGTAGAAATTTTCAAAAATCTTTGCCACCAGTACTGGGCCGGTGCCGTCGGGAGTCGGAGTATACCATAAATTTCCAATTTCCAATTTCCAATTTCCAATTTTTGACGAATCAAAGTCGCCGCGAATTTTACCGTTTTCATCAAGCGAGTATCCAAAATCAATAACACCGGTACGTTCTTTTAACATCTCTGGTTTAATTAAGCCTGGCTTGCCAACGCCGGTTATCACCAAATCGGCGTTGTTTAATATTGAAAAATCACTTCCTTGGTCTAAGAGATAAATTTCCGGACATTTTCCCATCAGCCAATTTGCAATCGGCTTACCTACTAAAAAACCCAGACCCACAACCGCTACCTTTGAAGTCGTAAGTCGTAAGTCGTAAGTCGTAAGTATTTTTTCAACAACTCCCACAGCTGGCGGCAAAACTGGATTGCGACCGGCATAAAAAGCGCCTAAAGCTCGCTCGCCCAAAACATCAACATCTTTCTCGCGGGGAATGGCGTTTAGAACGTAATGAGGGTTGATATTTTTCGGCAGCGGCAACTGAACAATCACTCCAGCAACTGGTTTTTGACTGGCAATTCGGCCAACTTCCTGGCGCAATTTATCGTTTTTAATGGTTTCGGGAAAATTATAAATCCGAAAATCAACGTCTAACTCGTTAGCTATTTTTTCTTTTTGTTTTAGAAAACTAATTGAAGCAGGGTTTTCACCAACCAAAATCGCTGCCAAGATTTTCTTTGGTTTCGGCCACGATTCTAAACTGTTAACAATTTTTTGCGCTATCTCAGCGCCAGAAATTTTTTGCATAAATTGGAAACCTTCGACATAATTCAATTACTTCTTTTTTTATTAAATCAGAATTTTCTTTTTTAATTAAAATCCGATAAATCAATTTCGCAATTTTTTTCATTTCTTTTTCTTTCATTCCTCGGGTAGTTACAGCCGGAGTCCCCAAACGGATGCCTGAAGGGTCAAAGGAAGAACGAGTTTCAAAAGGAATTGTGTTGCAATTAACAATAATCCCGACGTCTTCAAGTTGGTCTTGGGCTTGGCGGCCGGAAATGCCTAAATTAGTAAAGTCAATGAGCATCAAATGATTATCAGTGCCAGCGGAAATTAGTTCAAAACCAAATTTTTGTAACTCTTTGGCAAGGGTTTTGGCGTTTTTTACCACCTGTTGTCCGTATTTTTTAAACGAGGGGCTTAAGGCTTCTTGAAGACAAATAGCAACGGCCGCAGTTTGATTGTCATGCGGTCCGCCTTGTAAGGCCGGAAAAACCGCCCTATCAATAGCCGAGGCAATGTCAATTTTATTTTCCTCGGCAATTTTTGACTGGCGATTAACAAAAATAATGGCTCCCCTTGGTCCGCGAAGAGTTTTGTGAGTGGTGGTTGTAACAACGTCGGCGTAAGAGAATGGCGAAGGATGAACCCCGGCGGCGATAAGCCCGGCGATATGCGAAATGTCGGCCCAAAAATAAGCGTTGACTTCTTTGGCGATTTGATCGAATTTTTTAAAATCAATAATTCTGGGATAGGCAGTGGCGCCGGCGACAATAATCTTCGGTTTTTCTTTTTGGGCTAATTTTCGGATTTCGTTATAATCCAGATAGCCGTCGCGCTTTACGCCATACTGAACCGCTTTATAAAACCGGCCGGAAAAATTTACTTTCCAGCCATGAGTGAGGTGGCCGCCAAAAAGCAAACTCATGCCCATAATTTTGTCATTGGGCTCAAGCAAGGCGTAATAGACGGCCATATTGGCCGGTGAACCAGAATAAGGCTGAACATTGATATGCCAATTTTTACTCAGATGAAATAATTTTCTGGCCCGCTCTTTTGCTAATATCTCAATCTGGTCAATAATTTTATTGCCCGCATAATAGCGCTTTCCCGGATAGCCCTCAGAATATTTATTAACCAGAGCTGAACCGAGAGCAGCCAAAACATCTCGGGAAACAATATTTTCCGAGGGAATCAAATTTACGGTATTCTTTTGGCGCCTTATTTCTTCTTTTATTAAATTTTCCAAAACTTTATCTTCCATTTCTTTTTAAGAATACAGAAAATAAGACTTTTTGGCAAAGAGGGTTTATTTTGTTAAAATTAAAATATGGCTGACATCGAAAAACTTCTAAGCGACTACCTTAACTATTTAGAGATAGAAAAAAATCGCTCGCTTAAAACGCGGGAAAACTATAAGCGCTACCTTGATGCCTTCATTAACTTCTCTAAAATCAAAACCGAAAAAGATATTTCGGCTGAGAGGGTTCGGGATTTTCGGCTCCATTTGGCTCGACTGGAAACTCCCAAGGGAGAAAATTTAAAAAAGACTACCCAGAGTTATTACATTATTGCCCTGCGCAATTTTCTTAGATATTTAATCAAGCGCGATTTTGGCGTTTTGTCTCCGGACAAGATTGAATTACCAAAAATCCCCAGCCGACAAATTGAAATTATTGACTATAAAGATTTGGAAAGGTTATTGGAGTCAGCCAAAGGTTCTGATTTGCGCGGTCTTCGCGACAAAGCTATTTTAGAAGTTTTGTTTTCCACTGGCTTGCGGATTTCCGAGCTCTGCAGTTTAAACCGCCATTTGGATATTGACCGCGGCGAAATTTCGGTTCGGGGCAAGGGCGGAAAATTAAGAGTGGTTTTTCTTTCGGCATCAGCCAAGAAAGCCCTGAAAAATTATTTAAATAAACGCACTGACACCGAGGAGGCGCTATTTATAAGTCTAACTAAATCCAAAAAACCGAAAATTATCGGCAGAATTATTCCCCGGACCGTTCAGAGAATAGTTGACTTTTATGCTCGTAAGGCCGGTATTCCGGAGCATGTACATCCTCATATGCTACGTCATCTTTTTGCCACCGACCTTCTGGTCGGCGGTGCAGACCTTCGTTCTGTTCAACTGCTACTGGGCCATGCCAATATTTCCACTACCCAAATTTACACTCATTTAACCAATAAGGAACTCCGGGAAATCCATCAGGCCTTCCACGGAAGAAGGAGAAAATAAATATAAAGAGACATAGCCGCAATTCTTAATTACTATAGTATCTTGCGATCGCGGGATAATATAGTACAATCAAGTAATGAGGAAAGGAGGTATTACTCTAAAAATATTAGAGGCCGTTAGTGATTTGGCTATAAACACAATAGATCTTTTTGAGGTCTTTTTAAGCGTTGGTTATGGGGCCTCTTACGGGAAATTTCAATACGAACTTTCCAAAAAACAGAGAGAAAGAGACCAGAAGTCCATAGAGAGAGAAATGAAAAATAAGGCCAAACAAAATTATTATAATCTCATTTATCAATTAAAGAGAGGCGGGTTGATAGAAGAAAAGGAAAAAAATAATAAAAAGTTTTTTATTATTACTAAAAAAGGAAAGGGGAAATTATCTTTTTTAAAAAAACAGCACAAAGAAAGCTTGCCAGAGGTCTCCTATTCAAGCGAAGAGAATAATAAATTTATTATTTTCATTTTTGACATTCCAGAGAAAGAAAAAAGGAAACGAGACTGGCTTAGAGAGGTTTTAAAAAAATTGGGGTTAAAAATGATTCAGAAGAGTGTTTGGATTGGAAAAACGAAAATACCAAAAGAATTTTTAGATGACTTATTTAAATTAAAAATAATTGATTATGTTGAGATTTTCGAGATTACTAAAGCCGGAAGCCTAAAAAATCTTGTTTAGTTTCAGATTATATACCTCATTCACTTATTACTATAGTAGTTAGTTACTATTTGTTATAGTAGTTAGTTACTATGTTATTCCGCGATCGCGGAATAACATAGTAAAATAATTAGAAAAATAATTAGAAATTAGATTTATAGTTTTAGATTTATAGTTTTAGTAGTGGTAATTTAGGAGTTTAGTAGTAATGATTATGTTTGGCGTTTGGCGGTTGATTTTCAATAGAAGAGTTTGAATATAGGATTGTGCCCTCGGGAGGATTTGAACCTCCAACTCTTGCGAGATAGCGTTCTAAACGCTACGCGTATTCCATTTCCGCCACGAGGGCAAAATTTAACGGGGTTGACTTTTTAATAATTTTATGCTATGTTTGAGGTAGTTTCAAGAAGAAACATAGAAGCAGATTGACGCGGATTATCCAATTTTAGAAGTGGATAAACGCGGATATTATCTTGAAATAAGGTCTTTGATAATTTTATAAGGATTAGAAATAAAAAACAAATTTTAATTGGCCGATTGGCCGGAAAGGAGGAAAAAAAATGTTTATATTAATTGTTATTACAGCGATAATTGGATTGGTTGTTGGATGGTTAACTTATAACCCTTTTTGGGGTTTAGCGACCTGGGTGCTATTGGGTGGAGGATTTATTTTGCAGGGCCTCAGAAAAATTCTTGCTCAGCCGCCCCACAAAGCTATTAGGACAATTTTGGGAAAACGTCAAGATAATAAAGTCGTAAACGAAGGATTTGGTATTTTTCCTCTATATCCTTGGTGGCACGGATTTATTCCGATTAACGTAACCAAGGTGAATCAAGATTTGCCAGAACAACTTGTCCGAACGCCGGACCGGGCTGAGTCGAGTGTTCCAATCTCTCTAACCTGGACGCCAAACAAAAATGACCCTAAAAGTCTTATTGAGTTCTTGAATACCGGTGGAGAGAATGGCGTTAAGACCATTCTTGAAGATATTGTTCGAGAGCGTCTTAGGGAATGGGCTTTTTCTATTGATGAAGGCCCGAAAGATTGGCAGGAGTTAATGGGTGCCAGAGAGGAGGCAGTAGCGATTCTTCTTAAGGCTATTGTCGGTAAAGAACTTACAGCTATCCCTACTTCGGCTCAAAGCATTCCGACCTCAATTTGGCTAAAGTATTTTGTTTCCCCTCGCAAAACGTTAACTGAGAATGAACAGAGAGTAGTCGGAAAAGATTGGGGAAACGTAGATAAACTCCTCTCTACTCTGGAATCTGAGAATCCTGACGAAACAGAAAAAATAAAAAAGGCAGTGGAGGACAGGCGAAAAGAAATTAAATTAGCTCAGCAAGGTAATGGCAATTTTGCTTTCTCCCAACTTGGTATTATTCTCAATCGATTGAATATAGGAGAAATTAAACCAAAAGGGGAACTTGCTAAAATAGCAGAGATTGAGGCTAGGGAGACGCAAGAACGGAAAGGAGAAGTTTTTGAAGTTGATACCGACCTTATGAAGGCCCGACGATTAGTTGAAGCAGCAAAAGAAAAAGGAGAAGACCTCTCTCTTCAACAAGCATTTCAAATTATTATGGAGTGGAAGGCGACTCGGGAAGGACGAGGTTTCACTATACCTGGCCTTTCTCCGGCAGTTGGAGAAATTTTGAAAGCTATTTTAGGAAGGGGGTGAAATGAATGTTTGAAAAAGCTCCAAAATGGGCATGGGGGTTAGTCATAGGAATTGCAACTGTTTTTTTTATGGTTGGTGTCTGGTGGATAAAATCTGAAAAGCCTCCGGCTGAGGCGCGGGTGGCGGTGGCAACCCAGATTTACCCCAACTACAC
>Ga0210053_1002768_pt1 | contig 14778 bp, 15 predicted proteins | sample CryGeymeta201512_FD_185467 | JGI IMG/M metagenome (GOLD analysis project Ga0210053, IMG submission 185467) | Groundwater microbial communities from Crystal Geyser aquifers in Utah, USA - Crystal Geyser metaG 2015-12 (SPAdes) (version 2) | ecosystem: Environmental > Aquatic > Deep subsurface >... | reverse complement strand
GGATGGTTTTCTTTTTCCTGTTCTGAAGATTCTACCATCATTTTCACAGAACTATTGAACAGTCATTATCAAAAATGGAAAAACGAGATCGATTTTAGATCGATTCTTGTAATGCAGAAAAAAGAAAATGTAGACAATCTTGACGTAGCTTTTATTGAGGGAGCTATTACCTCTGTTTTACAGGAAGAGAAACTCAAAAGTATCAGAAGGAAGGCAAAAAAACTAGTGGCGGTAGGATCTTGTGCGATTATCGGTATGCCTTCGGTACAAAGAAATATGTTCGATGAGAAAATCAAGTCAGAATTATCCCCTTTCCTTATTCGTTTTGCATACTTAGACAAAGTTAAAAAAATATCCGATGTGGTTATGGTTGATGATATGGTTCCGGGTTGTCCGATGAATGAAGAGGTTTTTTTAAAAGTGATCAATAAATATTTATGCGAATTTGGTATTACTAATAAACAAAAATAATAATTATGCATACTTTTGACTTGAAAATTGATGAAATATCTAAGATCGAAGGAAAGGGAAGCCTTTTTGTTAAAGTGAAGAATAATCGAATCACTGATTTCAAATTCAGTATTACAGAATTTAAGAGATTTTACACCCAAGCGATAAAAGGAAAGGATATAATCTCTATCCCGCAACTTTGTGCCAGGATTTGCGGAACTTGTTCTAATGCCCATCTTCTTTGTGCTATTAAAGCCGCAGAAAACGCGTTGGGTATTATACCATCCAGACAAACTATATTACTTAGACAGTTAGTGAACTATGGATTAAATATTAGGGATCATGCTCTTCATCTGTATGTTTTTGTGTTACCCGATATTTTTGGAATTGATAATGTTCTTGAACTTGACGAAAAAAATCCTTATGAGCATCAAATTCTTCATGATGTTTTTACCGTCAAGGCTGCAGGGAATCTGCTCGGGAAAGCAATTGGAGGGAGAAGCGTTCATGCTCCTTTTCTAACGATTGGAGGTTTTATCAAACTTCCGTTACCTTCAGAATTTGATAGCATAATTATGGAATTGGAAAAATCCCGTTCTGCAGTAATAAGATTGATTAACATCTTTACCAAATGCGGTTTTAAGCTTGAAAGGGATATAAATTATATCGCAATGATAGATGAGTCCTATTCTTTTCTAAGTGGGGAAATTCATAGTTCCAACGGAGAAAAATTCACAGAAGAAAATTTTGGTCAATATTTGGATCATATTGTTATACCCTATTCACAAGCGTCAGGATATAAATTTTCTGGTAAGGTGCATATGATCGGTGCCATAGCAAGAATGAATTTAGGGAAAAACAAACTTAATGAGCGCACTAAGAAGGATACATCAGACGCCTTGGAACTCTTTCCTTCAAAAAACATATTTCATAATAACCTCGCCCAAGCAATTGAGATACTTCATGCAATTGATTCGTCAATAGATATTTTGAAAGTACTAAAAATAGAAAAAGAAAAACCTCCTTTAATCATAAGAAAAAAAGGTACAGGTATAGGGGTTATAGAGGCACCGAGAGGGACTTTGTATTATAAATTGGACGTTGATGAAAATGGAAAGGTAGTTAAAGGAGAGATAGTAGTGCCTACGGGGCAAAATCAGATAGGGATAGAAAAATCACTTTATCAATTTTTCAGTGAAAATTTAGATAAAAATAAAAAGTTTTTAGAGAATGAAGCGGAAAAAATTATAAGATCATATGATCCGTGCATGAGTTGCGCCTCACATTTTCTTAAAGTCCAATGGACTTAATCATTCTTACTACCTCAAACAAATTTTTATTATGATCGTCAGTCTCAGGAATTCCAATAATGTCTAGGTTTATTACTTTACCTAATTTTTTTAATATTCCCAGAAAAAGCGGAAGGTCAAAATCATGCGTCGAAAATCTGGGAGATAAAATAAATTGATTAATATCTTTGAATAACTTGACCTCTTTGATGTTTTTTACCATGTCCAAAATAATAACTCGCTGCATTTCAATTTCAGGTATATCTTCAGTCGGATCAAATGGAACAAATGAAATCAAAGGGAATTTTTTCTTAAGATAAGGGAGTATTTTATATACTTGAGAGTCGTTGTGAACTGATTTATTTCCTAGTATATAGATTATTTGATTCGCTACGCTCATGTTTTTTGATTTGCCAATTTAATTGATAGATTGGTATAAAACCGGAGGTTAATAAGTTTTTTCCTGTTTATTTTTTCACAGAATTGACCCCAATGAAAGGAAATAAAATCCCCTTCCTTCAATTTGTACTTAGGGATATCGTTATTAAAACAAAGGATGTTTCTTAAAACCGGAGGACCTAAAACTATTTTATAATTTTTAACTTCCAAGGGTTCAGTCTCAATAATTAATGAATTATGGAGGATTTTTCTTATAAATCCCCATTTGATCATGCAAGAATCCATAGTGTTTATCGTGTGGGGGTTGTTTACATTACCGGTTCTTATATAGACGTTTAAAACGTGGAATGCATGTGAAGGAATTGCTCCTTTGGGGATTTTTTCGAGTAAATTATTAAATATTTTAAAACTTAAACTTTTCTTTAAACAGAGCGTATCTTTTAAATATCTGGAAAAATTTGTCATGGAAATATTTGTAAGATAATAATTTCCCAACCAGTATGCTTCCACGACTTCCGGATGAAATGGATCACGAAAATTATTTTCATAAGCGATGAAGGATAGGTAAGGGTATAGGGTAGAAAATTGTGACAGGAGATCTTCTGTTCCCTGATCGATAGACGTATTTTCAGAATAATATTGAAGGTCTTTGTTTCTTTCCGGACCGCAAAGGGAAAGAGAATTAGGAGGAAAAGCGTATCTTAGACAAAGATTGAGTCCGTTCGCATTCATTTTTGGATATTCATTTTTTTTGCCAAAGGAACAATAAGAATAATACCACCAAGTATAAATAGAGAGCTGATAAACGTTGATTGTGGTAAATTATGAAGAATAAATACGGAATAGAGAATATTAGTAACAGGGGTTGCGAGAATCAAAATGGAAGTAACCAATGTTGCTGGTGCAAATTTTAAGGCTTTGAAATATGATGTTACGTAAGAAGCAAGGAGAATGGAACTTACCCCAATAGGTAAAATATATCTTGGGTTAACATTAAAAATCAGGTTTAATTTATTTTGTGAGATAGCAAATAACCCAAGAATAAATATTCCTAAAAACATTCTTGCCCACCCGACGATTTTTGGATCAATATTTTTTAAAGCGAATTTTGCAATGATATTTTCCAAGGACCAAAGGATAGTTGCAGAGAAAATCAACAATTCTCCATGCCCGATTGGGAAATTAATTGTGTTACTAAAAAAGATGTTACCCCAGACAAGCAGAATATATCCCAAGACTTGAATAAAGCTTAATCTTTCACCCAGTATTGGAATTGCCATAGCAGCCACCCAGATAAATAGAGTCTTATGTATCAGATTTGCATTTGCCACAGAGACATGTTTTAAACCTTCAAAATACAGAATAAATGGTAAACTCCCTCCCAATAAGGCAATAAGGAATAATTTAGCCCAGTCGTTCCTTTTTAGCTTTAAAATATCTTGTTTGGTCGAGGAAGTTATAAGAAGAAAGGATAATATTATTGCAGACCCGCTATTTTTCAAGATATTTAAGGTAAGAGGCTCAATGCCCGATACTATAATAATTTTGTTGTAAAAAATGGCAATACCAGAGATTATTGCAGTAATTAGGGCAAAAGATATTCCTTTAATTTGATTATTATTCATATTTACTCAAATTTCATTTTTTGAATTAATTGTCTTATTTTTAAACCCTGGAATTTGGATATCCTATCTACTGCAATATTTCCTATGATTCGTAGATATTCTCCTTTTTTTACGTTGATATCTTTATCAAGTTTAACAATTTTACCATTCTCAAGATGAGCTTGACGATCGGTTACTTTTATTACTTTTAAAGGAATTGTAAAACACATGACTAATATAATAACACAAAGGTAGTTTGTTAAATAATAGCTATTTATACAGTCGGGGGATTGCCGTAGATGAATATTTCCGTTCCGGGGTTGTTTTCTGATGCATGTATAACAGATTTACCTTTTGTATCAGGTAGTGCCCAATCATACAGGAGTCCTGCTTCTTCTGTTTTCATATGGATACATCCATGTGACATGGGGTGTCCAAAATTATTATGCCAATAAGCAGCATGTATACCATATCCGACATATTTAGGTACATTATTATTATAAAAGAACATGGTATAAGGTACGTTTGGAAGATTATAGTAAGTACCGAGAGTTTTTGAACCGCCTTCCATTTTCGTATATCTTAGTTTAATCCATATTCTAAATACCCCTGTTGGAGTTTTCCCCCATTTGCCTGAAGAAATAAGGAAATTATAAACTAGAATATTTCCTTCATATGCATATAGTCTTTGATTGGTTAGATCAACTTCTATCCTTTTAGGGATAGTTGTCTGTCCTAAAACAGGCAGATTAGTCTTTTCTTGTGCCAGAGATGATGGAACTTGAATATATTCATTGTTAAAAATAGCAACTTGTTTATTTGCTTCATAATTACCATTTATATTCTCAAAATTGATATTAGCATTTGGTGAGATAATCCAGGGAGTAAGGACAAATATCCAAGTTACCATCAGGAGGTTAACAATAAATAATGAAATGTGTTTATTATTCACTTTATTCATTTCTTTAAATATAAAGAAAATTAAGTCTTAATTCTAGTTTGCAATATTTATGAAAAAATATCAAATGATGATTAATAAAGAAAAAATTAGTGGGGAAAATATCGTAACAGCATATTAGTACTATCTGATTGTAAGAACAGAGTTATTTATCTATAATACTTTTGATAAATATGTCTGGATTTATTAGAAATATTAATTAACTTCTGTTTTAATCCTTCTACGCCCCGATTTAATCGGGGTCTCGGACGGATTTGAGCTATGGTTACAGATTACCTATAAATATTATTGTAAGTTTCCGAGGGTTATAGCTCTAGGAGCTTCAATTAAAAATCATCATATGAATATACAAACGGTAGAAAATGTAAAGCAGTATTATAATTTTACAGCACAAAAGAGAGAATGGTTCAGAAAAATTAATTGGTATTACCATGATGATCTCAGAAAATATTACCGTTACTTAATCCCCGAAGCACAAAATGTATTGGAAATAGGATGCGGTACGGGTGATTTGCTTGCATCTCTTAAACCTAAAAAAGGGGTTGGGATAGATATCAGTGAAAAGATGATAAGAATAGCACGAGAAAAATTCCCTAAGATAAAATTCTTGGTGATGAATGCAGAAAAGATGTCTATAGAGGAAAAATTTGACTATATTATTATTTCAGGTACGGTTGGAGATCTTGAGGATGTTCAGAATTTTTTTAAAAGTATAAGAAGTTTTGCACATGGAAGAACAAGAATCATCATTGATCATTATAATCACTTATGGCAACCTATCTTAAGGCTGGGTGAGGTGCTTGGATTAAAGACCCCACAGGTATATAAAAATTGGTTGCCTACAGATGAAATAAAAAATCTTCTTTATCTTAGTAATTTCCAGATGATTAAGGAACACAATCGGATGCTTTTCCCAATATATATACCGTTATTTTCCACGTTAATAAACACGTTTATCGCCAAAATGCCATTGATAAAAAATATATGCCTTAATAGGTTTGTTATTGTTAAACCATTAGATCAGAGAAGTCTAAATAAGGAAAGATCAGTATCAATAATCATACCCGCTAGAAATGAAAAAGGCACAATAGGAAAAATTGTAAGTGAAATTCCGGTAATTGGAAAAAAGACAGAAATAATATTTATAGAGGGACATTCAATTGACGGGACAAGACAGGAAATAAAGCAGATAATCAATAAATATAAAAGTAAAGATATCAGGCTTATTTTGCAGGAAAAGAAATCGGGTAAAGCAGATGCAGTTCATCTGGGTTTTGCAGCAGCAAAAGGTGAGATACTAATTATATTTGATGCTGATTTGTCAGTTCCGATAAAAGATATCAAGAAATTCTACGAAGCTTTAATCAGTCAAAAAGGAGAATTTGTAAGCGGTTCAAGACTCATCTATCCGATGGAGAAAAAATCAATGAGGTTGTTGAATTTAATCGGAAATATTATTTTTGGCAAGATTTTTACATGGTTATTAGAGCATCATGTTACTGATACTTTATGCGGAACCAAGGCCATATGGAAAAAGGATTATAGAAGGATAAGAAAGACCATAAAGAGTTTTGGTGATTTTGACCCGTTTGGAGATTTCGAACTTCTTTTTGCCGCAAGTAGAATGAATTTAAAACATATAGAAATTCCAATCCGTTATAAAGCAAGGATCTATGGTAAAAGTAATATTCATAGATGGAGACATTTTCTTCTTTTACTTAGAATGTGTTGGATTGCTTTTTGGAGATTTAAAATTATCTAGATAAATTAATGGTAAAAAAAATATCAGAATATTTTCAAAGCTTAAAATGGTTAATATTTGTTTTAACTTTATTATTTATTCTTTTTCCGGTTTTTTGGGTCAGGATTGGTGTTGTCTGGTTAATAATTCTTCTATTCGTAAACCGGTCGATCCGGATTGATAAAAAATATTCTTTCTTGTTTCAACTTATAGTATTTTCGTTCGGATTTATTTTTTCACCCTACTGGAATGCTTTGGATTCAGTTTTCCATAAAGTAGTTTTATTAAGTCTGTTGTTTATATTCGGTTTATGGTGGTCATATTTTTCTTCCGAAGAAATACAACTGGAAAAAGTAAATATCAAGAAAAGATATTTAATTATTTTAGGGTTATTAATCTACTTAGTGAACTATTTACCACTTAAAACTGATATCGCATGGAGAGGGGATGAAGATTTTCATATTAATTTGATTTTGGAATTAACAGCACATCTGAAGAAGATGTTTGAATTTTATGCTACTCATATCAGTATGGATTCATCAAAATTAGGTATTCTTATCGTTGTAGTAGTCATCCTATTATTGTTCGTATATAAAACGATAAGACTTAATAAACGTAAATTCAAGTTATCTAAATTTTTACCTTTTGTATATATTCTGATTCCCACAACTGCTCTTTTGTTGTATCCGCCCAGCGACATAAGTTCTAGCCACATAGACATTTTGTCAATAAGGAATGTATTAAGATACCCATACATTGAGAAATGGTTAAATATTCTCTTTACTTTTCCTGATTCTTACGGCGATATTGGTCTTTATCGAGTTATACCATTTCTATCTACAATACTTATAAGTTGGTTTCTATTTTGCAAGTTGAAAAATAAGATACAGAATGATTTGCTTGCCTTGATTTTTTCCTTTGCAACAGCAACTGTTCCCTTAATCTACTTTTACAGCAGTATTCTATATCTGGAAATGCCAATAATTTTTCTTATGATCGTATGTATTTTCGATTTGAATTTTCTCATTTCTTCAGATCCGAAACGATTAATTAGAAGATATTCGTGGTACTTACTGCTTCTTCTCTCATTCCTTAAAGAGGCAGCTCTCATTTTTTTACTCGTAATAGTCATAGTAAGACTAATATATCAATATAAGAAATATTACTCTTCTTCTCATAAGTTTATTATATTATTGTCGGAAATTAGGGTAGGGGTTATGATTCTCAGCCCGATTATTATTTATCTTACCTTTCGTAGTTTATTTTCAGACGTGAGGCCGTATGGAGGACAGGTAAAAAATATATTTGAGATAAATTATTACCGCGTCATTATACAATCGATCTTAGATCAAATCGGATTCTTATTTATTCTTTCAGTATTGGGTTTCTTATTGTTGATTTATAGGAAAAAATATCTCTTTGCAGCAGTAATTTCTGCATTAATTATTTGTTATTTATGGTTTTTTTTGGCGGACGGAAGTGATTACATAGGATATTCCAGATGGAATCTTTACCTGTTACCGATGATACTTTATACCTCGGTTTTTCTAATTACTTCTTTAAAGAACAAATACATACTCGTTCTTTCTATTATTTTATTATTTTCTAATTTGTATTTATCTCCTATTAAAATTGATGGTGTGCGTCTTGGGAATTGGGGTTCTCCGAAAATAGATATGGCTGAATATACATATCCTTATAATAAAGCCATGAATGTAATAAGCATTGATAAAAAAACACAAAAAGTTCTATTATTGGGACAATATTATCCATACAACGGCTTAAATTATTATCAAAATAAATATAATATCAACCTGGATATATTAGAATATCCTTTCCATCAAGAATCGGTTAATTATTCATTCGGAAATGCCAGGTTTGACAAGCAGACTGAAGTAGATTTATTAAAACACTTTTTTACAGATTTTAAGGAACGGAGATTACCGGGTAGCAACATCTATGAAGTTGATACGATCCTTTATCATTCAGTAAATAATATTAACCTAAATAATAAAGATACATACGGGGGTAAATTTGTTATTACTGACAGGGTGAGTAATTCATTAAACAGTCTTTATATTTTAAAAAATACATCAAACTAAAAATTCATGTTTTCAATAATATGCTATCCAATTATGACAAAATTCCTCTTCATTCATGCTGGAAATATCCAGTTCTGATGTATTGGATATTTTAAGATATTGAGGGAGATTATATTTCTCACAGACAAAATCGTTATGAATTGAAAATAAAGAACCGGAATCCGTGAGGGTAAGAATTCTAGGTGTTTTAATCACAGGGCTCGGACATTCCTTAGCATTTTCCTCTATCCAAATAATGTCTGTATTTATATCAGAAGTATTATCCAAACAATCATATGTAAAAGTGGAGTTGCCAAAGTAGTATTTTTTTTCAGAAATATTCTGATTGATGGCTTTTATATTGTCAAAATCATTATATATATTATTGTAATAGAGGAATTTTAAAAAAAGCATTAATGGATCTTTTGCGGTAACATAGATTTTTATATCAGGGTTTTTAATAATGGCAAGTTGGAGATATTTTGCTAAAACCTTATGACTTAAAGAGAATCCTTCGCTGTTAAATATAGGATACCGGATAAAATATATGTTGAGAAAATTAGATAATGAAAATACATAAAGAACCGTTATAAATATCGTGAACAATATTTTTTGCCCGCGAAATTTTCTTGATAAAGTATAGATACCTATAGCAATTAATGTTCCCAGTAAAGGGAACATAAGACCTGCTCTTTGGACATATGATTGACCAATAGTGCTTAAGCTTGAGGAAAGTGGAGCAATTGCAATTAATCCCAAAATAAGCAGCCAGATTTTTTTGTTTAAGATATATAATCCTATGATTCCTAAAATCAATAATGGCAGTTCAATCCAATAAAACATACCATGAATCAATAAAGAAAGAACGGCATTATTTCCCCCATTCGTAAAAAGTAATTTAGTATTGAAAGCATTAATATAATTATCCGCGATATTGGTAAGATAATAGGTTATCTTATTGCTAAATAATTTCTGAACAGGAGATTGGATTGATAATCGTCTATCATCATCTACTTGCCTAGTGGTTCTGTCAGTGTTAAAGAACACCAACTCTTTTGTACGGGTGTTTGTTCCCTGATAGACAAAAAATATGAAATATACCACAACCGAAAACATAGCAATAGATGCAATAATAATGGAAGAATATAAGTATTTTTTTCCATGGAAAATGATTTTCCAGATCAAGATATAAAAAATCATCGGGATAAATACAAGCTTTGCTCCATGATAGCTGAGGAAACCCAAGATAAAAAATAAAATAGAAATTATTCGAATTTTACTTTTATTTAATATTAAAATAAGACCTAACAAATAAAAAAAAGTAACCAGAGTAATTTCCAATCCAATTCTTCCAAAATGGATACTCCATGGATTGATTGCCATAACAAAGCTGGAGAGAAGAGATAGTCTCCTTCTGTGTAATAAATTCTGTATGAGTATATATATTAGAAGTATTGATAAGGAAGAAACCATGGCATAAGGAATCCTGACAAAATATTGATTTAATTCTGTTGGTCCTATAAGAGGAGAAAATATATATGATGGCAGTTCAGCTAATTTCATATCGGATGAGGTATTACCTGAGGAAAAAATACCAAGTGAAGTATTGGGTAAACTGCGCCCAGTATAGAAAATTGATTTGGAATTCATTATGTACTCGTGTTCGTCATTGGAAATCGCAACTGGAAATAAATGAAGATAGAAAACTCTTAGAAGAAATCCCAAAACAAATATTAATATTATAGATAAATCAATTTTTACAAGTCTCATTATTTCGTGAATATGGTAATTTTACAGCAATCATAAGTATATTCGAGACTCAAACTATAATGCAAATTATTTATTTATTAATAATTATTTTTAATATTTTTTAAAATTCATAGATCTTGCCAAAAGTAAAATATTATGTAAGATTATAGGTAGTGTTCATGAGTTGATCGCATATTCAAAAGGAGGTGAAATAATATGGCGGAAAAAGGAAAAGAAATTGGGCATATTACACACTTTTTTGACAAAATCACGGTTGCTGTAATTTCTTTGAAAAAAGATTTAAAAGTGGGCGACACCATCCGTTTAGTTGGAGTTAATGGTGAATTTACTCAAGTTGTTTCATCTATGCAGGTGGATCGTAAAAGTATTGAAAAAGCCAAAAAAGGATTAGAAGTGGCAATTAAAGTTGATCAAGCAGTAAATAGGGGTTGGAAAATATTTGAAGCGGATAAATAAAATTTAGATAACGATATCTATAAATGTATTGTAATAAAAGATAGAGCGTTAGGATTTTTTATCTAATCTGTAGAGTCTGATTCCGTCTTTCACGTCCCATACTTTTCCTATCTGGTAACCTCCAAAAGCATGTATTTCATACATATCTACTTTCTGTAAATCTAAATCTGGTTCAACAGCGATATATAAAAAATCTGCCTTGTCATATTCATTTATCATAAGCGGGAGATTATTCCCGAATTCCAGGAAATACCTTAAAGGTAATCCTTGATTTTCTGCGTCAATTAGCATAGCTACATTGTATTTATTCTTTCCGATATCCTGCATTATTATTTGTGCTGTTTTCTTGGCAGCTGGCATGGTCCAACCCGGGGTCATATTCCAACCATGGTTATCAGAAAGTCCCAAAGAAGGTATCTGAGTGGTAAAGAATATCATAAATAATAAAAAGACTATCAGGTTTGCCAGTTTCCTAAAATATTTATTGGCTAACTCTATTATTATGTTTGATGACAGTATGAATATCGGTATAAACGCTGCTATAGCATAATGTAAGACTGATATACGGACAAAAAATATTGTGAATACGATCATAATAAAGATTTGGATAATCAATATTTTTTCTAAGTCGGTGATTTTATGCCGAAATGTGATCAACCCATATATTAAAGTAAATAAGTAGGGGATAGTTATCAATTTGTTCCCTCCAAAGAAAAGGCTCGTTAAAACATCTAGCCAATAATTAAATTGATTAAAATATACAATTGTTGATTCGGTTTGGTGAGAAAAAAAAGACAGCAGCATTTTTGAGTTGAAGAATTCATGCCTAAACTCAAATAAAATAATCGGAGTAAGGCCGATTGCAAATCCCAAGAAGATGCAGAGGAAATATATAAGAAGTCTTCTCCTTTCCAAAAGAAAGAAAGGAGTAATAATCATACAGAAAAGAACAACGATAGTACTATAATGAATTTGGAGCATGAATCCCATAAGGAAACCTAAAAAAAGACAATATGATATTTGGAATTTTTTGACAATACGAAGAAAAAGATAAATAGCAAGTCCGCAGAAAAAAAGCGGGTATTGAGCGAGTAAAGTTTGTCTGGAGTAATGTACAAGCAGTGACGATGCTGAGAGAAAGAAGGATGCAAGTAATGCTTTCTTTTCCGAGAGATACAGACGGGATATCATATATATCAATATTATTGAAGAGAGGGATAGAATGGTTTGGAGGGTGCTACCGGCAACAGGATCGTAATTGAAAATAAAAAGGAAAGGAGCAAGCATATAGTACATAACTGCACCGTTATGAATTTCTGAGATGGATGTTTTTATCCCGATGAGCCTGAATTTTCCTTCAAGAATGTCTGCAGCTCCTGAGAGTTCAATTGCCTGATCTCCCCTGAAAGTGCCGAGTTCTCTGATCCTATACAACCGGAGAAAGGCTCCCAGAAGAACAATCAGGATTAATATAATAATATTCTTATTTCTTATTATTTCTTTCATAACTGGATAAACTAAATATATCTATTATGGTAGGAAAAATATATTATCCAATCCGTATATAATTTTACATTCTAGACTATTATATATTGAAAAAACTCAGGTTTGAAATAAGTTTTTCCAGCATAGCCCCATCTAATCAGCTATTGCAACCAATTAAGTTGCAAACCTGAGTAAGATGGGTATACAAGTATGAGGTATGTAAAAGACAGAAATCATATTTCTGGTTAGAATTACTTATTGCTGTTTTTTGTGATATAATACATTTACTACTAATACATTAATAATAAGTACTGATATGGATTCGATAAGACAGGAACGAATTGAACAATTACTGAAAGACGGACAACCGGTTGAAGCATTGCTTTGTCTTGAGGAGGGAGAAGGAGAAATTATTTCACCCAAACTATTGGAAGAAGCTTATTTGATTCAAGCAAACATCAAAGGATCTTCGGAAAACGATTTTGAAGGGGAGAAAAAATTCATACAAATAGCTATGAAGATAAGAAAGGGTGAATTGACTGTAGATGACCTGATAACCAGGGCAAATCAGCAAATGGATGAAAAATTTGAGAAATGGAGGCATGAATCCGTATCATAGGGTATTTTGTTAGAATACAATTTAGAGTGTCAGAATTTTTTTCATATCCTTCATAATTGAAATTGTTACGGGTATAATCATATTTTCATAATACCTTACTTGAAACCTCCGGGCGTAAGCCCGAGGGAGGTAGTCTCTTCCAGAATCCTCTCGTTTGAGAGTACAATGGAAGCATGAAATTTATTAAACTGGCACATTGTGTCTATTACTGCGATTACCATATGGCAATAACAACTAAATACAGACACGAATGGTTGAATGAGGGAGTTTTTGCGTATCTGCAGGATAAACTAGCTGAGATCCGTAAACACTACCCTCTGATTAACCTTAAAACAGTTAACTATGATCAGAAACAACCTGATCATATCCATCTGTTAGTCTCAATACCACCAGCTATGAGTGTTGGATCAGTTGTTAGAATTATTAAAGCTAACACTTCAAAAACGCTCAAGCAAAAATTCCCCTTCCTCAAACAACTATACTGGGGAACAGACGGAATCTGGTCCGATGGTTATTTCGTTTCAACCGTTGGTGTCAATGAGCAAACAATCAAACAATATATCGAGAATCAAGGCAAAGAGGATTCTGGACAAGCTTTGCTTGAACTCTCTTAAAACCCCGAGCGTAAGCTCGTGGGTTAGTTTTATTGCGTCAATATAATATAATACAATGCAATATGTTAGGTTGTAATGCAGAAATTAGAATTACTGATCCACAAGCATAAGAATCTAAAATAGTACGATGTAATTCAGAAACCCGCAGATGTCTTATGGATCTACTAGTTGAAGAAGGAGCTGAATTAATACTGAATATAACAACAAATTCATGTAGGAGATATGGGATCAACCTAGATGATGGATTTATGATTCCTATACCGGGAGAGTTATTTCCAGCTGATGAAGACACATCTATAATAGACTGAATTGTTTGACCCCACGCATTCTTCATAATACACTGGATATATGTTAGCCAAAGTTCTCTCCGGCGCCACTGTAGGTTTGGAGTCAATTCCTATAACTGTCGAGGTAGATGTTTACACTAAAAGCCTGCCGTCTTTTACCATAGTCGGACTTCCTTCAAAATCAGTCGAGGAAGCAAAAGAGAGGGTAAGGGCTGCCATAAAAAACTCAATTACCTATATATGAAGAAATCAGTCTTCAAAAATATCATAGAGTTGACCTATCATCCTATTGCTTAATGCCTACACATTTTTGTCTGCTTCTTCGACAAAAAACAGATAAAGGAGTTCCTAAATACATATAAGACGTAATAAATTCATTTACTAGGACATTTATCTGATTAATAAAAGGAGAGGGCCATTATTTCTTCCTATATTCAAGTCGGTAAGTATAGTTGGAGATGAACAATTAATTCATACTTCAAGATATATTCATCTAAATCCTTATTCGAACAGAATTATTGAAGACATCAGCGGTATTCTCCATGATCCGTGGTCATCATTGGATGAGTATCTTCGTGGACCTAAGTTATGCAATGCTGATACTATCCTTGCATATTTTGATGGTAACGTATTAAAATACAAGAAATTCATAATACCTTACTGAAAACCCCGAGCGTAAGCTCGTGGGTTAGTTTTATAGAAATAGGGAATTTGGTTGTTTTTGTTTTAACCAAATAATTAGTAGGGACAAAATATAAAGTATAAAGCTTATATATAACAATATCTTTATCCCCAGTGCATAGGATAATACACTAAGCATTCCTCCTAAAGATGAGCCAAATAAATTACTTGCCAAAAATACGCCTTTTTGTGTAGATTGTGAAAACAAGCGAATGAAAATTAATCTCTCTTAAGGATACTGGCCTCAGCCAGTAATTCCTCGCAGCTTGCTGCGTAATAATATAAACTATGGTAGATGAGTTTATACATACACAAAAGTCACAATGTTTCAGTACTTATCTACC
>Ga0210053_1002759_pt1 | contig 14816 bp, 15 predicted proteins | sample CryGeymeta201512_FD_185467 | JGI IMG/M metagenome (GOLD analysis project Ga0210053, IMG submission 185467) | Groundwater microbial communities from Crystal Geyser aquifers in Utah, USA - Crystal Geyser metaG 2015-12 (SPAdes) (version 2) | ecosystem: Environmental > Aquatic > Deep subsurface >... | reverse complement strand
GAATAACGCCATGCGTTCGTTAGCACTCCATAAATCCACCCCTCGCATCTCCGCGATTACTGCCTTGGCGTCAGCTACGGCGACTTTGACGTGACCGTGCCAAATATCCCGACCGTCTTTACTTTTATTTTAAAAGGCATATAATAATAAATTTGGAACCTCAATAATTATGAACCATTCTCGATTATCAAAGCGCTGGTCTTTGTGGCTGCTCATCCTGCTATTATTACTTGCCGCCGTGGCGGGCCACTTGGTCATATCGCAGACCTGGCAACTGGTGGACGAAGAGGAGAACCTCGTCCAGATCAGGATGTTCCTGAACGGGCAATTCCGGGAGTTTGAATACATCGCTACCACACCGGCCTACCATGCGATGATCGCCTTGTTGGCCTGGCTGATGAACGCCCAGTCTCTATCCGAGATACGGCTCATCTCGCTGATGCTTGGCCTGTCGGCGGTGATCGGGTTTTTCATAGCCGCTCGCCGCCTAAATGATATGAACGCCCCCCTTGCCGCAAGCCAGTTCTTCTTTATGCCGATCCTTCTGCCGTTCTTTTTTCTCCTCTACACCGATGTGCTTTCACTGGGGTTGCTGCTTTTTTCCGTTTACGGCGCCTTGACCCATCGCGAGAGGCTGGCAGGCGCGGCCGGGATTCTATCCGTGGTGGTGCGGCAGAACCAGATCGTCTGGCTGTTGTTTGTCTTCCTCCTTATTTATCTGATTGAAAACGGATATTTCATGAACCGGGAGGCGGTCAAAAATCATCTGCGGCGGAGCTGGATATTCCTGATGGGATTCGCTGCCTTTGTGTTTTTCGTTGTGGTCAATCACGGCGTCGCCATCGGCGATCGCAAAATGCATCCTCCATACACGTTTCATCTCGGGAATGTATACTTTTCCCTGTTTTTGTTCCTTTTGGTGTTTCTTCCCCTGCATCTTGCCAATGCTCAGAAGGTGTGTGCACTGATCCGCCGCAACCCGTGGGTACTCGCCGCCCTCGGCTTACTGCTCTCCATATACCTGCCCACATTCAACGATACCCATCCTTATAATTTTGTTCATGGATTCCTGCGCAATGTGGTATTGGAATTTGCTACACTGGAACTCTGGACCAAATTATTCTTCTTTGTTTCTATTGCATACACGATTCTCTCGATTGCGGTAACCCCGCTCAAAAAACCGGCCTTCTATTTGATCTATCCATTCTGGATATTGACGCTGGTGCCGGCCTGGCTGATCGAGGAACGCTATTACCTGGTGGCCTTCAGCCTGTTCCTGCTGTTCCGGGAACGCCAGGGTCGCGGTGTCGAATATGCCTCGCTGGCCTACAGTATGGCAACGGGTTCTTTTTTCCTGTGGGGCATCTCGCAGCGCTGGTTCTTTCTTTGACCCATGCCGAGCGGATGCAGGCCCCGATGTCCCGGAGCTGTTGACTCCAACTTGTAAAATGGTAAAATAAGGTTCTTCATGAATTGCAGATAAAGCAGACACGTTTTATCAACGAAAAGAATGGACATTTTTTTCACAGAAGATGCTTTACAGGGCGGTCGTTTTGATGATCCATAACAACCTCCATCCTACTTACCTTCCCTTGCAATACGGCCGCTACGCGCTGTTCCTTCTCCTTGCCGTAAACCTTCTCAACTATATCGACCGGCAGATCCTGTACGCAGTTTTCCCTCTGATCAAGAAGGATTTCCATCTGTCCGACACGGCCCTAGGCTTCCTCGGCAGCGCTTTCATGGTCTGCTATATGTTTTCAGCGCCTCTGCTCGGATGGCTGGGAGACCGGATGAGCCGTGTCAGGCTCGCAGCCCAAGGCCTGGTGGTCTGGAGCCTGGCCACGGCCGCCTCGGGCCTGGCCCCCGGATATGCCGCTCTTCTAACTGCCCGCAGCACGGTCGGGATCGGCGAGGCAAGTTTCGGCACGGTCTCTCCCGGCCTTCTTGCCGACTTCTTTCCCAGGGAATCTCTCGGGCGGATCCTTTCATGCTTCTACCTGGCCATTCCGGTCGGGAGCGCTCTGGGGTATCTTCTCGGCGGCGTGCTGGGGCAAACCTTGGGCTGGCATGCCGCATTCCTGATGGTCGGTGTTCCGGGCCTCCTGTTAGCGGTCCCCCTCCGTCTCCTGCGGGAGCCTGCGCGCGGCGGGAAGGACGCTGCCGTGCACGCTTTGCATCAAGGCGGCGTGAAAAGCTATATCGCGTTGTTCAAAAACCGAGCCTTCATTTGGAATACCCTGGCCATGGCGGCCATGACCTTTGCCCTCGGCGGGCTGGCCCAGTGGGTCCCCACGTTCCTTTTTCGTGAGCATGGGCTCAACGTGGCCAGGGCCAATACCCTGTTTGGAGGGATCACGGTCCTGGCGGGAATCACCGGCACGTTGGCAGGGGGATGGCTCGGTGATTATTTTCAGAAAAAGCACGGCAGGGGATACCTGACGGTCTCAGGTTGGGGGTTTATTGCCGGGGCGCCGATCACGGCTTATGCGATCTACACACCGTCACTCTCCGGCTGCCTGACTGCGATGTTCTTTGCAGAGTTCTTTCTGTTCCTGAACACCGGGCCTCTGAACACCGTGATTGTGAACGTGACACAGCCGGAGATGCGCGCCATGGCCTTTGCCGTCAACATCTTTTTCATCCATGCCTTGGGAGATGCCTGCTCGCCGACCATCCTGGGATGGATATCCGACCTTCACGGACTCAGGAATGCGCTTCTGCTGACGCCGGTCGCTATTCTGCTGGCGGCGTTCTTCTGCTTGATCTGCTCCCGGTTTGTGGAGGAAGGGAGCTAGCCAAATCCGGAACCGTGAATATAAAAAGACCCCGCTTGGGGTCTTCATATTTTCATGGTGCCGGAGGCCGGAATCGAACCGGCATGGGGTTGCCCCCGCGGGATTTTGAGTCCCGTGCGTCTACCAATTTCACCACTCCGGCTTAGTCAGGTACTATGCATTCTGTCTCTTTTATTGTCAAGGGAATTTGCTGCTTGGGATCCTTCTGTGATTCTGTGAATGACCTATTGACTGATAATCCTTCCCTCCTTATATTTACTGATGGTTAATGGAGGCAGATGGAGTCATTCAGCCTCAAACAGGGGATACTCCAAGAAGTACACTTTTCTGCTTGATTTTTTATATACAAAGATTATAATATCTAAAAGATACTGTGGAGGTATGGTATAATGCCGATTTATGAGTACAAATGCAACGACTGTGGTGATGAGTTCGAGGTTACGCAGGGGATTGAGGATCCCCCTTTGAACGAGTGCAGGGTCTGTGGAGGGCCTGTGCAGCGGCTTATTTCCTTCACGTCATTTTCATTAAAGGGCGGCGGCTGGTACACGGACGGCTATACAGCGGGATCCGGTAACAAGAAAAACGGGAAGAAACCAGCGGGAGAAGCGAAGAAGGAGAAGACCGTAGATTCCACTCCCTGCGCCACAGCCACGCTGGGTAAAAATAAATAGATTTTGGAAGAAGGATCGGCGGGTTTCAAGTCTGGGCGGTTCACACAAAAAGTAACAAATATTTTTAAACCCACTGTTCGAGGTTCCGCTTAATTTTCTCTATATATTTTACCGGCAGTTTTTCCTCATTTTTTATACGGGTAATCACAAATTCCGGCCCATAGTTGTAAGCGATAAGCGCCTGATCCATATCTCCGAACTGGTCTTTCAGATCCGCCAGATAGTTAAGACCGAGGGTGACATTGAGCACCGGGTCAAAGAGGGTCTCTTCGCCCTGCCAGGGAATCCCGAGCTTGCAGGCTATGGCCGAAGCCGTGACCGGCTTGATCTGCATGAGTCCATAGGCGCCATTATAGGAAATGGATGCCCGCCTGAAAGAGCTCTCCGTCGCGATAATGGAGAGCGTCAGATAGGGGTCGATCCCCAGAGCCAGACTCTGCTCATAAATGACGTCGAAAAGTTTTAAGCGAAGACTTTGAGGGAATTGCTTGAAGTTCTGTAAAACCAGGGAACGGATATGTTCCCTTTTTCGGAATGCTTCCAGATCATTGAGATTCAAGTCGGATCCTGTTTGGGGCGGGGAGGTCGTCATGACGTTCCCCTGGTGATGCTGCATGCATGTGGATTCCCCAGGCTCCTGGATCAGATTCTGGAAGATCAGGTAATTGGCCGTAAAAAGGATAGAAGAAAGGACAAGTCCGCTGATCCAGACGTTGTGCATACCCGATTGCCTGATGATGATCTTTTTTATCTTTGGGGAAAGCTTCATGGCCGGATAGCATACCAAGGATGGATTCTAATTTCAACAAAAAACTGCAAAAAATTATAAATCCAAATAAAAACAATCCGTTAAGCCGGTTTTTCACCCTCGGAAACCGGGGCAGAGAGGTGCAAATAGAAACTTGGCTGGCTGGACTACATATACCGGGCGATCAGGTCGAACCTCCCCTTGCGGATCAGGTACCGCCAGGAAAAACGCATGACCTCACGGACCTGTTCCCGGTATTTTGTCTGGTAGCAGTGCTTAGGACAGTGTTTGCAGGCCGGTTTTGGGTCCATGGGGCACTGGATCCTTTTGGAGGCGCCGTGCAGGACGAGTTTGCTGCACTCGGGGCAGAGTTTTACTTTCAGGACATCGGCATATTCTGCAAGAACCCCACGTGGCTCGAGCGGGTGCTTCTTATTGCCCGTATGGTTTTGCCTGCAATAGATTTCCGTCAGGTCGGAAAGCACCCGTATGTCCTGCCGGATCTTCTTGTTCTCTTTTGATGCAATGCTTTGTTTCGCCATCTTGCAGTACCGGTAGGATTAATGGACTCGTAAAAAGTCATCAAGAGAGACGGCTTCGTAAAAAGCTCCGGATGCAAGGCACGCGAGTCCTGAGGAGTGAGGCGTACTTAGAAGTACGCTGCAATGACGAAGGATGAAGCGTAACGCCGCAGACGGACTTTTTACGAAGCCGTCAAGTTCAGTGTTGTCCGTGAATAAGCGGCGGAAGACACCGCACGCAGACCCACAGATCCTTGCCCTGTTTTCTGCAGGGGAGGAGGACGTTTTCATCCTCGCTGATGCCGCACAGGAAGCAAACCTTTTTATTGTCTTTTTCAGCCATATTTCCCTCCAAGGTGTTTTGTCGAATAAGCGCCGTTCTTTTCTTGTTTATGGTGGAGATCTTAACAGAAAAAGTGCTTTTCCGACAGTGACATGAATCACAATCAGTCAAGTTCGGATGGCCGTTTGGCTTTGACCTGGATGTCGTCCGGGTCCCTCCTTTCGGCCATGCCCGCCGATCCCTATGGGCGAAGTCCGTTTCAAGTACTGATAATTGTTATCATCCTGGGGTTTTATGGCATTGCCAATGCGTCGCCTACAGGCACATTGACCTACGTGGGCCGTTTGGGGTCAGACTTAACCCGACTTCCGAAACTCAGGCCGAAAAATCTTGTAACTGATTGATTTTGTGTTTCCCATCTTAAAAGGTCGGCACTACAGGGTGACCTTTTCCTCCCTGTGCGATGAGTTGGAGGCCGTGATCCTCGGTGGGGGTTGCGCAGGTAATTTCATCTTCATCCGCTGCAGGAGGATCTTTTGATCCTTGTTCGGCTGCGTGTAGCGGGGCAGGATAATATGTCGTCCATCCGTGGTCGGCAGATGAACATCGACCATCTGAACTCCGGCGAATTTTTGAAGCACGGCCCTCGGAGTTAAGCCGGAGGCCAATGCCTTGCACTTCTGTCCAAGGGTGACATGCAGGCAATACGCCACAAAAGACACAAAGATGTGGGCTTCAACGCGGGAGTCCTTCTGATGAAAAACGGGGCGTACGGACAGATCGCCTTTGAGGTTGCGAAAGGCCTGTTCGATCTCGGTGAGTTGGATGTAATACTGCCACAGCCGCGCCGGGTCCTCGCCGCCAAGATTTGAGCGCAGCAGGTAATGGCCCTCTGTACGACGGACGATTTTAAGCTTCTCCTTTTTGGCAATATCGGGGCGCAAATTGCAACAGGTTATGCCTCTGTACGACGGACGATTTTAAGCTTCTCCTTTTTGATCAGAAGCTGATCGCGGGTCAGTTTCTGCTTCTGCAACTCATGGAGTCGGATCCAGAGCCTTTTTAGACGCCGGCGTCTCATGGAACGCTCTTTGGTGATTCGACCCGCACTTCTGGCCAGGTGTAGAGTTCGTCTTCATGGTGGAGCAATTTTACATCTACGGACTCTCGGGCGGACTCCCAGGACAGTTTGAGAAATTTCTTCTCCAGTTTGGTTAAACGACCCTTCGGCGTCCCCACAAGATAATGAATGGGGGTCTTGGAGCTTCGCATCTTTCCGAGAGTCTCTTCGGTCGGGATGCCTCGGTCCATGACCCAGACACGGTCGAATTTCCCGTATTGCTCCTCGATCTTGCTTGGGAAATCGGAGAGGGTCGTCTTGTCACTGGTGTTGCCCGGCATGACCTCATAGGCCGGAGGAAAGCCTTCCGGGGTGACAATCAGGGCAATCACGACTTTTGTGCTCCAACAGTTTGTCCAGGCAACGGCAGAGTTTGTCGATCTGAGCCAGACCGAAGTCCTCACCCAGAAGGTCGGCCATGGCGCTTTTCTCATACCAGTCGCAATGCAACCGCCATTCACTGCCCGGTTGAATCAGGCGTGAGCTCCCCAGGGTCTTCCCGACGTGTAGCCGGCGAGTCCCCTCGCGGCCGGGGCGCAGCAAATCCGCCCAGTAATGATCCAGGCACAACTCATCCCACAACTCAAGCGCCAACCCGCACGCGCCCCATTGACGAGGATGACTGAGCTCGATCTCACTGAGCCTGATTTGAACCACTTCGCACGGAAGCGGCGGCGCCGCTCGATCTTCCGGAAAAAGTGCAATGGGCTTTGGCTGATCCTCTCCATGCTGGAACACATCAATGGTCTTGCACCAGGCTCTCTTTTGACTGTCGTTGATCTCACCCAGATACAACACCTGTCGTTGAACAATCCGATTCCCCTGAACTCGGCGATTCTCAACGATGCTCCAATAGCGATGAGGCTTGCCGTCCTTAAAACGACTTTCGGCACGAAGAAACATGCCTTCATTTTCATGAATCACAGAAGAAAGTCAAGAGGGTAGGTCGGCACTACAAGCCAATTCAAGAAGGCGCACCTTTCTATATCAATGGCTTACACTCTCCTTGCCTGGAAAATTCGTCCGTTTCAGGAGCGAGTTGCGGAAGTCGGGTTAAGGACAGCCGGAAGGTACACAACCCGGACCGGGAGTTTGTAACTCCCCCGTTTGCCTGGCCTGATTTTTCCCTGATTTCCGGATTCAAGGAGCCCTGTAACAGTTTCTTTGTAAAATTTCTCAACGGAGGAACCATTCCCATCTCTACTTCCAGGGGCTGTCCCTATGAATGCACATTCTGCTCCGTGATCAAAACCTTCGGGCGGAAGTGGAGGGCACAGGACCCCAATAGAGTCATAGAGGAGATCCAGCATCAGATGGACGTCATGAAGACGCGAAGCGTCTTTTTCGTGGATGATAATTTTGCTTTGGACAGGAATAGAGCCAAGCAGATTCTTCGGGGGATTATCCGTGAATGCCTGGATATAGACATCATCACTCAAGTCAGGGCAGAAGCAGCCCGGGATGAGGAACTCCTTGAGCTCATGCAAGAGGCGGGGGTGTTTTATGTGGCCGTGGGGTTTGAGTCGGTCAACCCCAATTCGTTAAGGGCTTATAAGAAAGGTCTCAATGTTGAAGAGACCTTTCAGTCCATTGCGCTTTTTCATAAATACGGCATCCGGGTCCATGGGATGTTTGTGGTCGGGTGTGATGAAGACGATGCAGAGACCATTCGGAAAACCGTGGATTACTCCATTCAGTACAATCTGGATTCGGTCCACTACCTGGCGATCATGCCCCTCCCCGGTACGGAACTGACCCGTGCCATGGAAGAGAATGGGGTTATCTTTTCATACAATTATGATCTCTATAATTCTCATTACGTGACCTATTATCCGAAAAAAATGCGCCCAAGCACACTTCAAAAGGAAGTCACACTCGCGCACAGAAGGTTCTATTCCTATGGAAACATTCTGCGGACTTTATGGAGAGGCAAAGGGCTGAATCACGTGAAGTTCATGCTGATAGGACATTTTCTGAACGCAAAGCTCAATAAACAGCAGTTTGTCTATCAGGAAAAGCTCGAGCAGATGGAAGAGAGCTTATCCGGCCATGGAAAGTCATTACTCTTATCACAAGAAGTTCCGTTTCACAACAAATGGCAAATGAACGGGTAATGTTAGGATTCAGGTCAGGATACAGGCGGATTGACAATTCCATGCCCGCCTGCTATAAGTTTAACAATACCTTTTTTAGCCCGGCCATCAATATCCATACGCTTGCACGGAGGAAGACGGCATGGAACAGAATATGCGGATTATGAGTGAAAAACCGTTGAATGCGGAGACCCCGAACCAGCATCTCCGTTCATGGATCACGGCCAATGCCGTGTTTTATGACCGGAATCAGGGGGCGATCATGGATAAACCGCTCTCCCTTGCCGAATGGAAACTGACCCTTGACGGAGAAGTGGAAAAAGAGGTCCGTTTTACCTTTGACCAGATCCTCCGCATGCCCAAGGCCATGGTTTCCAATACCCTCGAATGCTCGGGAAACGGGAGGTCGCTCCTCAAGGAAAAGGCCACTGGAAACCCCTGGACCATCGGCGGTGTGGGGAATGCGGTATGGGGCGGTGTCTGGCTCAGGACCTTCCTGGAAAAGGCCGGCCTGAAAAAGAGCGCAAAGCATGTGGCCTTTGAAGGCTTGGACAAGCCCCTCGGTTCCGCAGGGATCAAGTTCATCCGCAGCATCCCCATAGAAAAGGCCATGACCACGACCCTGCTCGCCTACGAGATGAACGGGGAAGCTCTGCCGATCAAGCACGGATACCCGCTCCGGGCCCTGGCGCTCGGATGGACCGGTGCCAACTGCACCAAGTGGCTTTCCAAAATCACGGTCATGGAGCGGCCCTATGAAGGGTTTTTCATGGACAACGTCTACCGCCTCTTCCAGAAAGGGGAGGAACCCAAGTCCGGTACAATGGTGACCGGCATCCAGGTCAAGACCATCATCACCCAGCCGCTCAAGGACGAATCGCTCCCGGCCGGGCCCGTCACCATCCTGGGCGCATCCTACGCGGGGGTAGCGGATGTGGTGATCGTCGAAGTATCCGTGGACAACGGCAAGAACTGGGATCCCGCGGAATTCATCGGACCGCATGAACCCTTTGCATGGAGACAGTGGCAGTTCGTATGGAATGCAAAAGATAAAGGGGATTATACCATCCTGGCCCGCGCCACCGATTCCGAAGGGCGAAAACAGCCCATGGAGGCCGTGTGGAATGTCCTCGGATACGGCAACAACGGCATACAGGAGCACCGGGTCACGGTTCATATTACGTAGGATGGAGGCGTTGCATTTCGATCAGAAAGAAATCTATAATAAAAACAACTGACCCTTTGCCTTTGCAACGATATTATCTCTTAGACCTCTGCAAAAAGGTATGAATGCCTCGAAAGACAATCCTTTATTTGCCTTAAAGAGACTTTCCGAAATGATCAGATATTCCCAATCTTGCGGCTGTTTCATATCAACGGAAGGCGGGACCAGGGATGCCTGTTCGCACCATGCGATCGCAGCTTGAACCTTGACAGCGACATTTGGAGTACTGAGGTCTCTGTCTGCTTTTGTCTCAACAAGATACATCTTTTCAGGAGTCTTTATTACAAAATCAATTTCATAATTCCGAAGTATCCCTGTTTCATCTCTATAAGCAATCTTGAGTTTATGCCTCCTGTCCAATTTTGCAAAGGCAAGGACATCGGCTGAATCATTCAGCACCTCTCGCATATAATCTCTTTCGAATCCGCCGCCCTTCGGCTGATAACCGTTCTTGGGATAGATGCTTCTTTCTGTTACGACAGATTTACTTTCCCTGATCATAATTCTTGGAACATCAGATAATTTTCCCCATATTCCTTTTTTGACTTCAAATTTATAACCCTCAATAAGCCTGACAATCGCTTTGCTTATGGTTTCAACAATATGATCAAAAACAGGTTGATAGTTAAGCACGGGATAATTTTCGGAATTGGTAAAGTCTATCTGCTCTCCAAAACAATATTCTGAAACATAGTCATCTATAATCTCTGCAATTTCAGCCTGCCTTGCTGAAAGAATCGACGTTCTCCCACGAGTCGCCACCGCTCTTGACGCCTGCCTCAGAAAAAAGGAAAAATCGAAATAGTCATTCTCCAGTTTCCACGTCTTGGTCTTGGCCCCCGTTTCAACGTGCGTCTCCTGAATGATAAGCTTGGATAAATAACTTTTCAATTGCCTGAAATCGCCTTGATATTTGGGAAAAGTTTCAACGTCAAGCTGGTTTAGTTCAGGCATTTTTCCTTCATCAAAAATCTGAACAGGCCAGGCGATATCAAAAAGAGGGATTCTTTTGGTTACGGCATCAACGGGAATCATATCGCCTGTTGCAGTCTCTTTACTGGTGTCGCCGATACCAAATATATATCCCTGCTCTTTCAGCTTGTCGTAAAACTCAATGAATCTCGGATGCTCAACAACAAAAAGGAAATCAAAAGAATTGGAAGGGTTTTTCCTTCTCTTTATTTCATGATAAGCCTCAACCTTTACATCGTGCAACTCCGGGTAGTCATGATCGGAGAACATCAGCCTCAAGCCCCTGCCGACGATCTGTTCAAGGAGCAAATCCGCTTCCGATGCTCTAAGAACAACCGTTACACAAATATTGTTTTTATCAAAACCTTCTCTGAGCATTAAAACAGAAATCACAACCCTTAAAGGGTCATCATCCAAGTCTATTCTGTCCAGGTCCTTCCTTGCCTTAATAAGTTCTTTATCTGAAAGGTCGGAGTGGATGACAAGAACCTTGGTTCCATCGTAAAACCGTCCATTTTCGTCAGCAAGTTTTGCGAAATGCTCTGCCGTCAAATCAGCAACTTTTGTATCTTCACACAAAACCATCATGACAGGCTTTTTATTGATGTCTTTTTTCTTGAATTCAACTGCAAGCTGTTCAAGTTTCTTTCTGCCGATATCAATCAGCAACTTCTGTCCTGATGAAAGGGATTTTATTTCACCCCTTTTGTGGCCGCCCTCAGGCTCAAGCCTTTCGGCCCTGAAATCAAGATCCTCTAAAGACTCTCCTGCAATAGCCTGTCTCTGCTCAAGGAATAGTTGTTTCACAAGCATATCCTGCATTGCGTTAAGAAGGTCATAGTCATAAATAATATGAGGGAAGTATTCCCTTTTTTCTGCGCTTCCATAAAAAGGCGTGGCTGAAAAGTCTATCTGTAAAAAAATCCCTTGTTCTTCTTTATGATCTTCTTTTAACCTGCTATACAGCACATTCATAAACTGCCGCCAGACGAGCTCCTCCCCTTTGGCAGACTTCTTCCCATGCACATGATGGGCTTCATCGTTCATGATAACGAGGTCAGGGTATTCGGACAGGAAATCGGCTATGATCTCGCCCCTCGGCATCTCCTCAACATCTGCGCCTGTAAATTGATCCCACAGATTCGATGTTATAGACTTAAGTCTGAACTGCTGCCAGTTGGTTATAAAGACAAATGCTCCATCAGAAGGCGTTGTATTCGGCTTTACATCGTCAGGTTCGAGGATATCGAGATGAAATCTATCCCGCCAGTAGGCGCCCTCAGGCATGAACAGGGAACGCTTATAATCAGATGTATCGGGCATTCTGTTGTCTGATTCTAAATCCCGTTTGCCTTTAAATGAATCGAGGAGCCTGTTCAGAACCTCATGCCCCGGCGTCACAACAAGAAACCTGAACGAATAACTTCCCGGCCGCTCATCATTAAGCCGATTAAAATACTGCCACACAAGAAGGGCAGCCAACACCCAGGTCTTCCCTGAACCTGTGGCCATCTTCAGGGCATATTTTGGGAAGGGGATGGTCTCTAATTCCTGCTTTAAAGGAAGGTGTTGATAAAGGGCCTCCGGGGCTACTCTTTCAAAAACGTCTTGTAATGTTTTTACCTGAAGGATTTCATGGCAGTAAACGAGGGTTTCAATCGCCCTCTGCTGGCAGGGGTGAAACCTCTCTGTGACGTCTTCGTCTCTCTTGAACCAGTAGTTGAAAAGCTCAAGAGTAGTCCGGGTAACGCCGGGCCATCCCTGCTCTACCCATGCCTGAACCTCACCCTCAAGGGCATCAGCAAGATACATCTGGGAGAAAGATTGATTATTTTTTTTAGCCATGGGGTTATTTTTCTTCATCCGTAGAAGTTAATAATTTCATCAGTCGTGGGGCAATAAAAAGTTTATTCCGTTTTTTTTCTGTCACTTCATTAAGGATACCCATATCAGTAAGTCTCGCTACTCCTGTCTTTACGGAATTAAAAGGCATATTCCATTTCTTGCTTAAACCTGAAACGGAAATAACAGGATTGACAAAGATTTCGTCAATGAGTCTATGAGCTGACTCAGGAATTTTTCTGGTCTTTTCAAGTATATTTTGGTATTCGGCATGAAGTTCGAGTATTTTCTTGGCATCTGTTATTGCATCTTTAGATTGGGTTATAACTCCGTGTAAGAAAAACTCAATCCATGCATGCCAATTACCTTTCTGACTAACAGCAAGCAATCTGTCATAATATTCTTCCCTGTGCCTGTCAAAGAATGCTGACAGATAAAGCAGTGGTTGAGTCAGGTATCCCTTTTCATAGAGGAAGAAAGTGATGATAAGCCTCCCGATACGGCCGTTGCCGTCAAGAAAAGGGTGAATAGCCTCAAATTGGTAATGTGTAAGGGCGCATTGTATGAGTAGTGGTTCGTCTGGATCTGAATGAAGATGCTTCTCCCATGTGCTCAATGCTTCTTTCATTTCTTCCACGGGCGGTGGAACATAAGCGGCCTCATTAAGGGTGCAACCCGGCGGACCAATCCAGTTCTGACTGCGCCGAATTTCACCCGGAGTAGCGCGATCACCTCTTGCTCCCTTCATTAAAATTTAATGTTTTGATACAATGGCCTGATGATGAAGCTTCAAATTTATTTGGATTCAATAGGTTACCCCTTATTGATTGATCCTGCAATAACCACGGTTGTTATTGCAGGATAGCACAAAATCCTGAAATAACAAAGTTCCTTATTGCAGGATTATACCTCCATCACCGCCCCTGCGTCGTTACCGAATATATCAACAACTCTCACGGCGATTGACCGTTTCTTCTTATCCAAGACCTCTCTTGCCTCAGTGGTAACCGTCCTTGCCTTTTTGCCGTTACCTCTGAATGCCTGCCACTGGCTCTTGAAGGTAAAGCCGTCATAGTCCCAGTCAATTGCCCAGTAATCAATCAGCACTGCAAAGTTGTCCTTGGCTATTTTCATCAACGCCGTATAATCCTCCTGACCCTTCTTTGACGACTGGCTTATGGGAATATCCATCAGGACATAGCGTTTTACGGAAAGGGTAATTTCAGCCTTGCCATCCTTTAAATCCTTTATCTTCGGAGCATCCATCTTCAGATAAGGTCTTTCATAGAACTTGACCTTTTCTGAAAGGGCTTCGATATCTTCTTCTGTCTTAGCCTTTTTTAAATAATCGTAAATATCAGGCGGAATGTCACGACTGATAATCTCAACCTTGATCTTGTCCTTTAATGCACTTTTCCTTGACTCCAAAGCCTGATGATAGTTGTATTCATAATCCCAACCGAGAATAATCAGCCGCTTATACCCCCTGCCGTCCAACTTCTGCGCCTGAAGCGCAAGTTCCTCTGCCTTGCCTGCTGAGACAGGTCTATCCGGATAGCCCACGTACACAAGTTCCTCTACGCCGTCATCTGCCTTGCGTATGCCGAGCCCGCTCATCTTATCACGAGGAGTTGCGCCATAGAGTTTAAGAATAAGATTCTGCATCTCATAGATGCGTCCGCCTGTAAGATAAATCATCTCCCGCTGATAATTGCCGATGTTTTCTATCAGGAAGGGTCTTGCCTGCTGTTCAACAAGCCTTGCGCGGGCAACCTGAATCCCAACCTTTCCAAGTTCGCAGCCAATCCAGCGACAGTTGAGCCTTTCAGCAACAGCTAATGTTGTGCCAGAGCCGCAGAAGAAATCGGCAATAAGATTACTTGTACTGCTATGGCACTGTAAAATCCTTGTGAGTAAATCTTCTGATTTTTGAGTATCGTAATAAGTTTTTTCGGGATCGGTGGGGCTTGTTATCTTTTTGATGTCAGTCCACCAATCATTCACAGGCGTACCCAAAGGGTTAAGTTTGGCATTTTCTCCTTTTACAGCAGTCCTCCCCCTTTGAACAGTACCTTCCGAATATGGTCTGTATTGAGTATTGAAAATCCATTTGCGACCTTTGGAATACCAAAGAATATTGTCGTGTTTTCTCGGGTATTCGGTTGGTGGGGTTCCTCCACCGCTATAACAATAAATAATTTCATTTCGATATCCAATATCGTCTTTTTCAAGTCCTCTACCGAAAATTTCATCTAAAAGTATTTTGACATAATGAACTATATGATAATCTAAATGAACAATAATACTTCCATCCTCCGCCAGCAGTCTTTTCATCAACTGCAATCTCGGATAGAGCATATCAAGGTATGAGTCAGTCCCTCCTGCCCATGTGTCTTTGTATGCAAGGCGCTCAATGACAGAGGGTTCTTTGGCGAATTCAACCCCCCGTTCAAATCCCCCCTTGCCTCCCTTTTCTAAAGTGGGGTTGTTGTTGATGGTCATTTTGTGGGAGTAGTCTGCCTTTGAATCAAAAGGCGGGT
>Ga0210053_1002757_pt1 | contig 14817 bp, 14 predicted proteins | sample CryGeymeta201512_FD_185467 | JGI IMG/M metagenome (GOLD analysis project Ga0210053, IMG submission 185467) | Groundwater microbial communities from Crystal Geyser aquifers in Utah, USA - Crystal Geyser metaG 2015-12 (SPAdes) (version 2) | ecosystem: Environmental > Aquatic > Deep subsurface >... | reverse complement strand
TTTCAGATTGCTACTTCCCTGGACAATGATATTTACGAAATCGAAGTAGAAAAGGAAGGTTTAAGTTTTGATATAATCAAAATCGAAGCTAAAGGAGAAATTATCCAACCACTAGAGATACGCGCTAGGGCGCAAATTGAGAATTGAGAATGGAGAATGGAGAAAAAAGACATTATCGAAAGAACATTTAAGTTTGGGGTGGCGATTATTAAATTGACCGGTTCTTTACCAAAAACACCTGTTGGTGATGTCATCACTAAACAGCTTGTTCGATCAGGAACAAGTGTGGGAGCTAATATTGAAGAAGCTCAGGATGGGTTAACTAGAAAAGAATTTATTAAAAGCATGAGTGTTGCTTTAAAAGAAGCTCGGGAAACTAGGTTTTGGTTAAGAACAGCGGTCGGGTCTAAAACCTTATCGTCAAATAAAGCTGTTCCTATTTTAGATGAGGTTGAAGAAATAATTAAAATTCTTGTGACAATTGTCAAAAAGTCAAAAATAAATTTATGATTCCTAATTATCCATTATCAATTATCAATTATCAATTTCATTATGGCTGATCCTGCTAAAATTGCCATTCGGGCCTCAACCCAACAACATTTAGATATTGAAGATATCCAAGATGATTTAATTATTTTAAAAGACGGTAGTTGTTGCTTGGTCATCGCCGCCACGGCCATTAATTTTGGTCTGCTATCGGAAAGAGAACAAGACGCTACCATTTATGCCTATGCTGGCTTGTTAAACTCCTTAACTTTCTCAATTCAAATTGTTATTCGCTCTCAAAGAAAGGATATTTCTTCATATTTAAAATTATTGGAAGAAGCCGAGGCAAAGGAGGCTAAACCAAAAATTAAGGAACAAATTAAAAAATACCGTGCTTTTGTTCAGGAAACCGTCCAAAAAAATCAAGTTTTGGATAAAAAATTTTATCTGGTTATTCCCATGAGCGCTTTGGAACTTGGAGTCACCAAAACCCTGGTCGCCACTTTCACCCCAAAACACGGCTTGCCATTTGATAAAACTTATATTCTTGAACACGCCAAAGTTAATCTTTATCCAAAAAGAGACCATCTTTTACGATTGCTTAATCGCTTAGGATTAAAAGGAAAACAATTAACTACCCAAGAACTCATCCAGCTTTTCTTCAATGTCTACAACCCAGAAACTCCTGGACCGCAGATAACCCAAGACGTCCAATTTCAAACACCTTTAGTTCAATCGACTGAAAGAATAAAAGAGCAAGAGAAAGTAAAAGAAGAAAGTACTATTCGCCAACAAATCAACAATTTAGTTAAAGAAACTGTATGAACTTAAATCTGCCATTTTTAACTCAAACCGGGAAAGAACCAAACGGGCCTGCCTCGCCTGACGCGAGTCAAGGCGGGCCATTGGCAACTAAGCCCTTTACTTTGGAAGCGGCCAATGAATTGGGTCGGGGAATGGTTTCGATTCAGGATGTTGTCGCCCCAGGGGCGATTGAGGTTGATTTTGACTATCTTAAGATTGGTAATAAATATTTCCGAACTTTGTTTGTTGCTGGCTACCCTCGATTTGTTTCCGCCAATTGGTTGGCTCCTTTGATTAATTTTGACCATTCTTTAGATGTGGCGATGTATATTTATCCGGTTGAGGGAAAAGGAGTTTTGGACGATTTGCGGCGAAAAATGGCCGAGATGGAGGCAGAAATCCAAACCGATATTGAAAGAGGAAGAATTGTTGATCCCGCCACCCAGGCAAAGCTTGAGGACGCCCGAGTTTTGCAGGAACAGTTAGTTAAAGGAGCAGAGCGATTTTTCCAATTTGGTCTTTACATTACTATTCCGGCTGATTCTTTGGAAGAGCTAGACCAGGCTTCCAAACAGATTGCTTCAACTTTAGGTTCGCTTTTAATCATCTCTAAACACGCTACCCTGCAAATGGAGGATGGTTTTAAAGCCACTATTCCCACCTGTGTTGACCGGCTAATGATTACCAGAAATATGGATACCACCTCTTTAGCGACTACTTTTCCTTTCACTTCTTCAGAGCTAACCGCGAATGAAGGTATTATGTATGGCATCAACGAGCATAATGATTCACTGATAATTTTCGACCGCTTCACTTTAGAAAATGCCAATTCAGTCATTTTTGCTAAAGCAGGAGCGGGTAAATCCTATTTAGTTAAATTAGAGGTGTTACGGTCGTTAATTTTTGGCACAGAAATTATTGTCATCGATCCTGAGGCTGAATATAAAGCTTTATCTGAGGCAGTTGGAGGTGAATATATTACCTTTGGCTTTCAAAGCCAAGCAAAAATTAATCCCTTTGATTTGTCGGCAGTTTATGAGGAAGGAGAAAATCAACTGGGTTTAAAAATTCTTTCTTTACATTCTTTATTTAAGGTAATTATGGGTCAGTTAAATCCCACCGAAGAGGCGGTTTTAGACCGAGCTTTGATTTTAACCTACAAGATGAAGGGAATTACCCCAGAGCCGGCAACTCAGAAAAACGAACCACCATTAATGGAAGATTTATACAAAGCCTTACGGGGGATGGAAGAACCCCAAGCTTCTTTGTTAGCCGACCGGATTGAAAAATTTGTCAAAGGGAGTTTCATTGGTATTTTCGACCAGCGCTCAAATGTTGATATTAAAAATCCTTTTACGGTTTTTTCCATCCGCGATTTGGAAGATGTCCTCCGGCCAATCGCCATGTTTATTATTTTGGACTACATTTGGACAAAAATTAAAAGAGAAATGAAAAAAAGAATCTTGGTGGTTGATGAAGCCTGGCATTTGATGAAATACCCTGATTCAGCCAGTTTCTTATATTCAATTGCCAAGCGAGCTCGGAAATATTATTTAGGCTTAACCACCATTACCCAAGATGTTGAAGACTTTTTAACTTCTGATTATGGAAAAGCAATTGTTACCAACTCTTCTTTACAAATTCTAATGAAACAATCGGTGGCGGCAATTGATAAAGTAGCCCAGGTTTTCTATCTTTCTGAAGGGGAAAAACAATTGCTTTTATCAGCTGATATTGGCGAGGGAATTTTCTTTGCTGGACCAAATCATGTTGCTATTCGGGTGGTTGCCTCCCCTGAAGAACACCGCCTAATTACCACCAAACCATCTGAATTGCTAGAAATGGCCCGTCAGAAACAACAGGGGCAACAACCAACAATATGAATCAAGAACAAAAAACTCGATATCAACGGCTTCAAGGTTTTGTTTATGCCCTTCAACAAGAAGTTTGGACAATTAAAGAAATTGACAAAAAAACCGCTTTTGCTGAAGTGGTGAGTTTTGCCCAAAATATTTTGGGAATTAAAATTGCCCCAAGCGACCCAAAATTCTTAATCGCCGTCCAATTAAAACTCAATGAGCTTTTACCCCAACCCGAAGAACAGCCAGTCCCCAATATTCCCCCAAACCTTCAGGAAATGGTTGAAACTTACGAAAAACACCTTCAAGAATCTCGAATCCAAACTCAAAAGTTTATTTTTCCCACTTTAGATGAACAGATTAAAGCTCTCTATCAACGACACGCCAAAAAAATCTATCAACAATTAATTGCCAGTGAAGAACAATTAGCTCAAAATCCAACCCTAGCTGAAGAAATAAGCCTTAATATTACCAATCAGATTGTTATGACTTTGCCTCAGGTAGTTAAAGAAGGGGCATTTTCGGAAAAAGAATATCAAGAAATTTTAGTTAAAGTTCAGCCAATTATTATTCAAGAATTAAATCGAGCGGGGATTGAAAAACCAAAAGCAAAAATTAGAACTAGGGAAACTTTTGAGGACGCTAAATCTTTAGCCGCCACTCCCCATGCTCAAATCGCTCCCAAACCCCCGGTTGCTCCAGTAGAAATTCCCCAAGCTCCCCAGCCAAAAATTTCTGATTTACCATATTTTTTTAAACAATCAACGGGGATAGGGGTTAGTTTTGGAGTTAGGACCCAAACAGCGATTAAAAAAGCGGCTTTGGCACCAATCGCCAAACCCCTCCAGTGGTTAATCCATTTAGCCCCTGAAGAATTTCGGGCTTCTCATCCGGGATTGGTTTACGCCGCCACAGGTTTCACTAATGTTGTCGCCCAACAAGCTTTTGAACAAACTTGGAAAATCAAACCTAAAAGTCCAGAAGTTGGTTTTTGGCACAATCTAACCACTACATTTCAAGAAGAAAAACCGCCATTTTTAGGCGTTTTTCGTAATTATTATCAATGGGACTGGTTAGGAAAAGTCGGAACAAAAGTGGAAACTTTTACCCCCAGCCGGTTTTTTACTTTCCGCTCCTCTTTTTGGCGGATTTTCAAATCTTCAAGAATTGGTGGATTGATTAGTAGAGGCGCAGGGAAACTAATCGCTTATCTTCCTAAAATCACCAGATTTCTCGGTCTTGTTGGAGCAGCGATTGCTGGGTGGGAGACATTCAAGAAAGCTGGAAAGATATTTTTAGGGTATCTTGGGGGGTTATTTATGATTGCTGCTCATTATGGACCACTGGCTGTTGCTGGTCTTACGGGAGGCTTAGCTATAGGCTTTCCTTTTGCGATCTTGGCAGCTAAGGCAGTCGGCGTTGCAGTTACTGGATTTTTTTCTTTCCTCGGCCCATTCGCCATTATTCCTGGCGTGGTTAGTGGAGTCCTTACGTTCTTTATTGTCGAGGGAGTTTTTGGCCTTGTCGGTTTGGTTGGTGGAATAGGGGCACAGATACTCATAGATAAACTTGGTGCTGCTCTTAGTGGAACTTCCCTTCCCCAAATTGGAACCGCCGGTCTAACTCAAGCTTCAGTAGCCACTACCGCCACCGCAGGGTGGTTTGCCCCTGCTGCTGTTGCCACCGCCACTATTGGTGGATTAATTATTTCCCAAGTTGTCTCCGGAGCTTTTTTTATTCCTTCTGAAGAAGTAATGTTAACCTCCCCTTATATTCAGGTCACAAAAACAGTTGAATTTTCTGGCACCATTGGTGATTCAATCAACTATACCATTCAAGTAAAAGCCGTTGATAAAGATTTGACTAAGGTTAAGGTTGTCGATCAAGCCACCGCTACTTGCCGAGGCAGTTCGCCTGATTTAGAGGAACACTCCTGGAATGGAAACATATCAATCCCCGCGGGAGGAGTTTGGGAACAAACTTATACGGTTACCACCAACGACCAATTTAATGATTGCCTGATTAACAACATCGCTAGAGTTACGGCGATTGTCGAGGGGAAAACCGAAGAATCTTTTGCGGTTGGTTATGTAAGCATTGGTAATCCGCCCGAGGTTATTCCTTGGGGTTTACCAATTCATGATAATCCAGATCGAGGAACTGGATATACTTTTGGCCAAATGGTTCCTTGCTTTACTGACCCAACTAGGCTTTGTCCCCATGAAGGAATAGATGTCCATGGACCCCCAGGAACAACTGTTTATTCAACTTTTCCCCAGGAAAGTCGGGTAACCCAAGTTGGTTTTGGCCAAAGAGCGGGGAATTATATTATGCTTAGTTCAGGTAAATATCAGATTTTTATGGGTCATTTAGCCCAAAAACCGAATTTCAAGATTAACGATCCGGTTGGAGCAAATGCTCCAGTTGGGATTCAGGGCGACAGTGGCAGCGCTTGGGGCGAACATGTTCATTATCAAATTTGGGAAAATGGGGGTATTGTTGACCCCAGAAGTTTTGGAGTTCCTTCACCACCATGGTAAGATTCAAGAATTTTTTCCGTCATTACTGGCTAATTATTGTTTTGGCTTTCGTCGCCACCATAGTCGGGATTGTGGTGGTTCTTCTGCCAAAACCAACCCCAATCTCAGAAAAACCAAAGCTTCCAGCCTTAAGCTCGCCCCAATTTACGAAAGCCGATATTGCCTCAGGAAATATTTTCTATCAACTAGACCTTAAAGAAACTCCGTCTGAAACTCCCAATGTTCTTCCGGTTTACCAAGCTCGGCCAAAAGAACCATTTGATTGGACAAAAATAATCAACCAGAATTTAGAGGGACCACCAACTGTTAAAAGCGCTACCGAGGCGGCTGGCTTAGCTAAGGGATTCTTAAGTCAACAAAAACGCTGGACGCCCGAACTGGAAGCAGGTGATTTTGAGGTTAAGTTTTTGAAAATTGGCGGGTTTGAGGTTTTTCCAACCGAAAGTTTCGAAAAAGCAGATCTTTTAGCAATTCACTTTTGGCCTAAAATTAACAATTATTTAGTCGTTGGTTCAAATCCAAGCCTTGGCGGGGTTGAGGTTTGGGTAGCTAAAAATGGTAAAATTCAAAAAGTCAAAGAAAATCTTGCCAATTTAGACACTAGTAATCCAGTTGACTATTCAATAATTTCTTTTACCCAAGCCTGGGAAAAAATTACCCAACAAAAAGGGACGATTGTTGCTTTATCAAAACAGGAAGGAGAATATGGCGTTACCCGGTTTCAACTAAGTTCGGTTATTATCAATAAAACTTACTTAGCTTATTTCCAAGAACAAAATTTACCGGCAAAACTCCAGCCAATTTGGGTTTTCCAAGGAAAGACAATTTTGACCAGCGGTGAGGAATCTGAGGTTTCAATTTGTCTTCCAGCTATTCTTGAACTCTAACTGGCATAATAACGTGAAGATAAGATTTATCCCCGGCCGGAGTAAAAACGCCAGGATTTAGAGATGTCGTCATTTCAAAATTTATCAAGTCTGAATTGGCTGAATTTAAGAAATCCAGCAGATACCGGGAATTAAAAGCAATTTTTCCGCCCTTGCCCTCAATTTTTGCCTCGACCTCAGAAACATTATCTCCAACCTGGGCGGCATTGGCGCTCACCTTAAGCTTCGAATCTCCAACTTCAAATCGAATAATATTGGCTGATTCTCGGGCGAAAATTGCTGCCACTCGGGCCGCCATTGCCAAACCCTGGGCGTCCAGAATAACCCTGGTCGTTCCCTTCTGGGGAAGAATTTTTTCAAACTCAGGGAACTTTCCCTCAATTAAACGAGAAACTATTTCGCAGTCTGGAGTGGTAAAAATTACCTGATTTTCCTCGGGAGTAATGGTTAAGCCTAAGGTTTTCTCTTCATCACCAACGCTTATTATTTTTCCAACTTCAACTAAGGTTCGGGCGGGAATCAAAAGCCCTTTTTGAAATTCAACCACCTTTTGAATTTCCCGCAAACCAGCGAGTTTTTTCAAGCTTAGCCGATAACCATCAGTAGCAACTAAAATTAAATTTTCTCCTTTTGTCTGAATCAAAACCCCGGTTAAAACCGGCCGCCCCTCATCTTGAGCGGCGGCAAAAGCAACCTGGGAGATAGCTAAAGACAAGTCTTTTGTTAATAAGGAAACTTCTGGTTTGCCTTTCAGGCTGGGAATATTGGGAAACTCTCCCGCCGGAAGACCGATAAAACTTGCCTTATAGCTTCCACAAGTTAAATAAAGGAGGTTTTCTTTGATTTCAAGATCAATCTTTTCGGCTGGTAATGAAGACACATATTCAGTTAAAATTTTTGCTGGAATAGAAATTGCTCCCTGACGCTCAATTTTGGCTCCAAGCCAAAGGTTAATTCCAGTTTCTAAATTGGTAGCTGAAAGCTTCAATCTTCCTTGATCAGTTGCTAGTAAAATATTGCTTAAAACTGGAAGTTGAGCTTTAGCAGCAACCGAACGACTAGTAGTGGTTAAACCATAAGTAAAATTTTCTTGAAGAACCGAAAGTTTCATCTTTTTAATTTTACACTGTTTTTTTTAACATCTCAACATCTAATATCTAATATCTAACATCTTTTTATCTAGTAGTTGTAGTAGTCTTGTGGATAAGTGAAAAACTTTCTTTTTTGAAATACAGGTTTCGGGCTTTATTTTTGTTTAAAAACACGTTGATAAATCAAGGCTAATTGTGGGAAAGGGCAAAACTTTAAATAGTTATCCATAAAGTTTTTTCTTTATCCCCATAATATCAACACGCAAATCCTCAGATTCAGGCAGGAGTTTGGTGACCTTTTCCACTCCATGCATAATGGTAGTATGGTCCCTTCCCCCCAAAAGGCGGCCAATTTCCATCAGGGGCACTTTAAGCTCGGTTCGCAAAAGATACATTGAAATTTGTCTTGGAACAACGATTGGTTTTAGTCTTTTTGGACCCACCAATTCGAAAAGTTTAAGATTAAAATAGGAAGCGACGGCGCTAATTACCTCTTTTGGTTTAATTAATTTTTGAGGGACGCCAATATCATTAATGTGGCCCAAAAGAGCGCTAGCCAACTCGGGCGTAATTGGAATGTTTTTTGTTTGGGCTTCGGTCATTAATCTAGTTAAAAATCCCTCCAGGCGTCGGGTAGAGGTAATATTTCCGGCTACTAATTGAGCGACATCCATTGGGAGTTTTATTCCTCGTTGTTGAGCTTTTATTAGTAAAATGGCGGTTCGCAATTCAAAATCAGGCGGCTGAATATCAATTGTTAATCCACCCTCAAAACGCGATTTCAATCTGTCTTCTAATTTACTAATTTCATCAGGTCGCTGATCGCTGGTTAAAACTATCTGACCGCCCACCCGCCAGATGGCGTTAAAAGTATGGAAAAATTCCTCCTGGACGGCAGTTTTACCGGCAATGAATTGGATATCATCAACCAATAAAATTCGCACCGAACGATATTTTTGTTTAAATTCTTTAGTTCGTTTTTCCCTAATAGCATTGACAATATCGTTAGTAAATTCTTCTCCCGCGCAATAGATTATTTTTGTTCTCGGGTTTCTGGTTAAAATAGTTTGACCGATGGCCTGCATTAAATGAGTTTTACCCACCCCAACCCCGCCATATAAAAATAAAGGATTGTAAGCTCTTCCCGGAGATTGAGAGACGGCCAGGGCAGCGGCGTGAGCCATTTGATTGGTTGGGGAAACAGCAAAATTTTCGAAATTAAAATCTCCTCGCAAACCAAGCCTTTCGATTACCTCAGTGGCCTCAGGCTTTTCTTCTGGTTTTTCAAAAAGCGGTCCTTTACCCGCCGAAGCCTTGGCAAAGATGGGCTTTTTAATTTGTTTGACGACAAAAACCAAATCATTTTTCTTACCCGTCGCTTGGTCTAGGGCTTCTTTAATTAAACTATAATAGCGGTTTTCAATGGTATTACCAACAAAAGTTGAAGGACAACCAATTTCGGTAATCTGCCGCTCTTTGCTGATGTCTTTAAAGCGGACAATAAAAGTTAAAGGAAACCAAGTGGCAAAATTAGCTGGAGAAAGATTGATTTTTAGATTTTCCAAAACAGTTCGCCAAACTTTTTCTTTGTCCATAGAAGGCCCTCCAAATCTTAGCACTCGCCTTTTCAATATTATTCATATACGGCTCGTGCTGCGATTTTTGGCGGGTAAACAGGCAGAGGTATTTTCAATCTACCAACTTATCCACAATTTGTCAAGCCCCCACTAATCTTAGCACTCAGCTTTTCAGTATTATTCATACACGCCTCGTGCTGCGATTTCAGTGGGGCGTAGACCTCGCCGAAGCCTTGGCGAAGGCGGGTCAAGGGTTGACTTAAGTGACCCAAGTGACTTAGGATATTTAAGTATATGCCAAAGCGAACTTATCAGCCAAAAAAATTAAAAAGGGCTAGAAAACACGGATTTCGGGCCAGGATAAAAAGTTGTGGCGGGAAAAAAGTTTTAAAAAGAAGAAGACTAAAAGGGAGAAAAAAACTTACTATTTAGAAGTTTTTATCTTTATGCTTCCTAAACAATACCGTCTTCCTTTAAGAACAGAATTTAAACGGATAAAAAAAGAAGGCAAGCTTTTTCCCGGAAGATTTTTTAGTTTGCTTGTTAGCCACCAACCACAAGCCATCCCTCGGACCGAGCCTCGGGGTGAGGCCAGCTACCAGCCACCACGCCTTGCCTTTATAATCTCCAAAAAAATTCATAAAAAAGCAATCAAGAGAAATCGAGTCCGTCGACTTTTAGTCGAGGCAGTTCGGGGTATCTTACCTAAGATAAAACCAGGTTTTGATTTTGTTTTTTTAGTTAAAAAAACGATTTTAGAAAAGAAGCTTTTGGAGATAAAAAATGAGGTAGAAAAATTCTTTGGCAATGAAAAAATTTATTCTTTTTTTGATTAGAGCCTATCAAAAATCTTGGTTTTTTCGTTCCCGTATTCTAAGGGCACTTTTTTTGTCTGATGGCGTCTGTCGGTTCCAACCAACTTGCTCTGAGTATACCTATCAAGCAATCGAACGGTATGGTATAATCCGAGGAAGTTGGGTGGGGGTTAAACGGATTTTACGCTGCCATCCTTGGTCAAAGGGAGGATATGATCTACTAAAATGAGTCAACTTTGGAATTTACTTTTATATCATCCTTTAGTTAATGCCTTGATTTTTCTTTACCAAATTCTTTTTCATAATTTTGGTTTAGCGATTATTGTTTTGACAGCAGTAATTAGGGCAATATTAATTCCTTTGACCATACCCTCAATGCGAGCCGCCAATAAAATGCGCGAGCTGGCTCCAGAATTGGAAAGGCTAAAAAGAAAACATGTCAATGACAAACAAGGACTAGCTAAAGCCCAAATGGACCTTTATCGCCAACATGGGACTAATCCAGCCGCTGGTTGTCTACCGCAAATTATTCAATTGCTGGTGTTAATTGCTCTTTATCAGGCATTTATCCAGGTTTTGAGGGCTCATGGGGAGGAGGTAATTACTAAATTAAATGAAGTTTTGTATCCGCCTTTAAAATTAGCCTTATCAACCAAAATTAATACTCAATTTTTATGGCTAGATTTAGCCAAACCAGACATTATTAGGCTACCTGGATTGGCCGTGCCTTTGCCTGGGTTATTTTTAATTGCTGCCGCCTTAATTCAGCTTATTTCCTCTAAAATGATGGCCCCGGTGGTGGCTGCCGCCAAAAAAGAAGCCCAAAAAACCCCAGAAAAAACTGACGACATGGCGACGGCAATGCAATCGCAAATGACCTATATGTTTCCCTTAATGACAATTTTAATCGGCTACTCTTTTCCTTCGGGTTTAATTTTATACTGGCTAATTTTTTCTTTATTTACCGCTATTCAACAATATTTTGTCAGTGGATGGGGAGGACTTGAACCATGGATAAGAAAATTGAAGCCATCAAGGGCATAATTCAAGATCTTTTAAATCACCTTGAGGTTAAAGCAACAATATCAGTGTCCGAAGGAGAAGAAAATTCAGTTGCCATTCAGTTGGAGACTGACCAACCAGGAGTTTTGATTGGTTATCATGGAGAAACTTTGGCAGCGATTCAACTAATTGTTTCTATGATAGCCTATCGAAAATTTGGCGAATGGACAAGAATTTTAGTTAACGTTGGAGACTATCGAGAAAGAAGGAAAGAAGTTTTGGAACGGATGGCTTTGGCTGTTGCCCAAAGGGCAAAATTTTCTGGTCAACCTCAAGCTCTTCCCCCAATGTCGGCGTTCGAGCGGAGAATTATCCATCTTGCCCTAACTGGAGATTCCGAGTTAGAAACCGCTTCCGAAGGCGAGGGGAAAGATCGCCACGTGGTAATTAAACCCAAATGACAAAGCTTCAGCAAAGACTTTTTTGGTTGCTGGTTTTTTTGCTTCCTGTTCAATTTGGTCGCCATTTCTGGCCGGAGTGGAGTTATGTGATGGGATTGCGGATTGACTATTTGTCACCGACGATTTATTTGACGGATATTTTGATGGTGGCGATTTTGGGATTATGGGGACTAGAAAAAATTTCCAATTTCCAATTTCCAATTTCCAATTTTTTGAGGCGTTTTTGGTGGGTATTGGCTGTTTTTGCCTATCTTTTAGTTAATTCTTGTTTGGCTCAAAATCAAGGGGCAGCTTTGTATAAATCTGCCAAAATTATTGAGTTTGCTCTTTTAGGTTTTTATATTGCCAAGAATAAAATCTCTTTATCCATGATCCGCCGCCCATTATCCATTGCCGTAGTTTATTCTTCTTTAATTGCTGTCACCCAATTTTTAAAGCAGGCTTCTTTAGGGGGAGTTTTTTGGTGGTTGGGCGAGCGAACTTTTAATGCCGGAACGCCAGGAATTGCCAAGGCAATAGTAAATGGTCAGCTGATTATGCGCCCTTATGCTACGTTTCCCCATCCGAATGTCTTGGCTGGATTTGTATTAGTATCTTTAATACTAATAGGTGTCAGGTGCCAGGCGTTAGGTGTTAGGAAGATTTTCCATTGGTTGGCGATAGCTTTAGGGATTGTTGCGATTTTAATTTCTTTTTCCCGCTCGGCTTGGGTTGTAGGATTGTTGATTGGTTTATGGTTGATGAGGAAAAAACCCTTGCTGTTTACTGTCTACTGTCTACTGTCTACTGTTGGTGTTGTTGCCTGGCTTGCTCCTCATTTTTCTGCCAATGAAGCTTTTTCCCAACGACTGCAATTAATTAAGACGACCTGGTTGATGATTCAAGCCACTCCTTTAATTGGAGTTGGCTTAAGTAATTTTATCGTTCGTCTCCCTGATTTTTGGCAGATTACCGGTTTCACTTACTGGCTCCAGCCAGTCCATAATATTTATCTTTTAGTGGCGGCCGAAACAGGGCTGGTTGGACTGGTAATTTTTCTCTGGTTTCTCATTTTAACCTTTAGAAAATTATTGGAAATTGGCAATTGGAAATTGGTAATTCCACTTCTGGCGATTTTATTGACAGGAGTGGCCGACCATTATTGGCTTACTCTTCAACAATCCCAACTTTTATTTGCGATAATCTTGGGATTGGCTTGGGCAAAAAAATAAGGTAGTATTGAATCATGGAGCTTTCCCAAAAGGTTGCCCTTAATACTTTTATCCAAATAGCTTCCAAGATTATCACCGTTGGTTTTGCTCTTTTAACGACCATTCTTTTGACCGGTTATTTAGGCAAAGAGGGCTACGGCGATTATATTTATATAATCACCCTGGCAATCATTTTTGGTTCTTTGGCTGATTGGGGAACCGCCACTATTGGCGTTCGCGAGGTTGCCAAGGAGAAAGGAAGTCAAGGAAAACTGTTGGGTAATGTTTTCATCTTAAGACTTGGGCTTTCTTTTTTAGCCATTGTTTTGCTTTTTGCCTTCTCCCTTTTTCTTCCCATCCAAACCCAAAATCCTCTTTTATTAAGAAAAATGATTAAGATAGCCACTTTAATTGTTTTTTTGGTGGCAATCAAAGCTTCCTTTGGGATCATTTTTCAAAGTCGACTGGAGATGCAAAAGGCGGCAGTGGCGGATATTACCACTAGCCTTTTGATTTTTCTCTTTTCTTGGTACGTTGTTCAAAAGGGACTCGGTCTAGGACCTTTGGTTTGGGCAGTGGTTTGGGCGAGTGGAGTAGCCGTGGTGATAGCCGGAATCCTGGCTCTCAAAACAGCCAGATATGTCTTTCAGATTGATAAAGAAATAATGGCGGAGCTAATTCGCGAATCTCTACCAGTGGGGGCAATCTTACTAATGTTCACTATGGACAATAAAATTGACACGGTAATGCTAGGAGCAATTAAGGGGAGTGGGGCAGTGGGAATTTATGCTATCCCTTATCGAATTTATGATGTTTTAATTTTAGGGGCGGCTTTCCTTATGAATGCTTTATTGCCGGTAATTTCTCAATATTCAGACTTAGAGAGATGGAAAGATAAGTTAAGGCAGATTTATCAAAAAGCGTTTGACATCTTATTTTTAATGGGGTCAGCTGGGTTAGTTTTTATTTTGATTTTTGCCCCAGCCATAGTTCGCCTTTTGACCTGGCAAAGATTTGGAGAGTTTGGTGATTCGGTAGCGGTACTTAGGATTTTAGTCTTAGCGATGTTTATTGCTTATTTCAATCATCTTACTGGTTATACAATTGTTGCTTTGGGTAGACAAAGACCATATTTTTTCGTCGCCTTTGGAGCATTAATTTTTAACGTCATTGCTAACCTTATTGCTATCCCCAGATTTTCTTACTATGGCGCCGCTGGAGTAACAGTCTTAACCGAAGGCTTGGTTTTAATGATTACGTCCATTTTTATTTTCCGTTTACTTAAAATAATTCCCTCCCCGGTTGAGTTTCCGAAAACCCTAGTTGAAATTTTTAAAACTCGTGCTAAGATTTTCTAGCAATGAAAAAGAAAATTTTTGTTTTTGCTGATGGTGGGGCTCGGGGAAATCCCGGACCGGCGGCAATTGGTGTAGTGGTTAAAGATGAGGAAGGAAAGGTTTTGACTCAATTTGGGAAAAGCATCGGGGAGACAACTAACAATGTAGCGGAATATAAGGCGGTGATTGAAGCCCTTAATTGGATAGTATCAAGTATTAAGTATCAAGTATTAAGTATCAACTTTTTCCTCGACTCAAAACTTATTGTCAACCAACTTAATGGTTATTACAAAATTAAAAATGGCAACTTAAGAAATTTAATAATTGAAGTCCGAAAATTGGAACAAGGAGTTGGGGGTAATATTTTTTACCAATTGATTCCCCGGGGAAAAAATCGCCCAGCCGATTTTTTGGTTAATCAAGCCCTTGACACGAAAAAATTTTAAACCACCTAAATTTTCACACGACTTTTATAATGATAAAAATTTTCCTTGAAACCTTAGTCAATTTTGATTAAGATGAAGTTGTGAACGAAGAAAACGGAAAACCACTTGCTCTAGTTATTGGTGATAAAAATTTTCTTGGTTGGTTTTTAAGTAAACTTCTTGTTCGCCAAGGATGTAGGGTAATAACCGAGGAGACTGAAGCCTCAAAGCCTGATTATATTTTTTGTCTTGATGATTCTGATGAAGCTCCACGGGTTGACACCCGTGGTATCTTCTCCGCTTGCTTCGGCAGAGCGAAATCCTGCCGAAGCCCCGATCGAAT
>Ga0210053_1002753_pt1 | contig 14827 bp, 10 predicted proteins | sample CryGeymeta201512_FD_185467 | JGI IMG/M metagenome (GOLD analysis project Ga0210053, IMG submission 185467) | Groundwater microbial communities from Crystal Geyser aquifers in Utah, USA - Crystal Geyser metaG 2015-12 (SPAdes) (version 2) | ecosystem: Environmental > Aquatic > Deep subsurface >... | reverse complement strand
GCAAACTCTTGAGGCTAATAAGGAGATCAGAAGGGCTTATTATATGAACATATCCGAAATGCGCTTACCGCGTCAGATGGAAAAGGACGGCTCTGCTGAAATTATACGCCGGGTCTTGATGGCGCGCATCGCCAAGCTTTGGACGGGAAGTGAAATAGAGGTGCCTGTAATTACGGTCACGGAAACACTGAAAGCGGCGCTGCGGAAAGCACGCCTTCAGGGAAGGATCCGCTGCGGCACCGACCCGATCTTTGAGAAGCTGGCCGGTGAAAGAAAGGGGATCGCCCAAGTGAGGAGCCAGAGCAAAACCGTCTATGGAGACAGGATCTCGAGGCTCCTCCTATTTTCAAACGACGGCGCAGAGCGTTTCTATCGTAACATCGAACAGGAAATCAAGGCCAACACACCCAGGTTGCTGGGCTGCCTTGTGGACATTGACGGCAGCTCCCTTGGTCAATTGATAACGGGTAAGGCGGGGATCATCAAGATCGTCATGGTAGAGCACAAGGCGGCTGTGGCAGACATTTTACGGACCCTCGGCGATAGTAGCGGCATCGGGGCAATGATTACGCCTGATCTTTCTTAGGTGATAATTACTTCCGGTTGAAGCCAAAGCCCCATTTCCAACTTTGTGCAACAGCCGCCTTCAACTTCCCCCTGCAAGGAAGCCTGGTGATGATGGATTAGCGCATCTTAAATGACGAAACAGCGTAATCTGTTTTGTCGAACCCCGGATCGGAGTCCGGGATAGACGCAGGAATCCATGAAGCTTATGGATAAAAAAGTCGGCCTGATTCATTGAGAAGATAAGTTCAATTTAATGAATCATGGCTGGGGCTTAATTCCTGATATGTAACCTGCCACGAGGTCTCCGACCTCTCTTGTCCCGAAGCCCATCTTGCCTGCTTCGAGGGCCTTTATATCATTTTTCACTGCGGTCTTAACGGCCTCAAGCAGGATCGTTGCGGCATCAAGTTCACCAAGATGCTCAAGCATCATCTGTGCTGAGAGTATCGCTGCCAGCGGGTTTATCAAGTTCAGACCCTTGTATTTTGGAGCGGAGCCGCCTATCGGCTCGAATATCGCAGTGCCCTCCGGGTTGATGTTGCCGCCTGCGGAAATGCCTAATCCTCCCTGAATGGCTGCCCCAATGTCGGTGATAATATCACCGAAAATGTTGTTGGTAACTATCACGTCGTAGCGCTCGGGATTTTTAATCATCCACATGCAGAGGGCATCCACGTTCTGATATTGGACAGCTATGTCGGGGTAAGAGGCGTGCAATTCCTCGAAGGCCCGAACCCATAGGTCGGATTCAAAAAGCAGCACGTTGCTTTTCCCGCAGAGGGTCAAGGTCTTTGCCTTGTTTCTTCTCCTGCACAAGTCATAGGCATAGCGAAGGCATCTTTCGACTCCCTTCCTCGTTGTTATGGAGTCCTGAATGGCTATTTCATCCGGAGTTCCCTTCTTGAAAAAACCCCCTCCTCCTGCATAAAGCCCTTCAGTGTTCTCCCTTATCACAACAAAGTCTATGTCCCGCGGCCCCTTGTCCCTGAGCGGCGTCTTTACTCCCGGAAGGAGCGTCACCGGCCGCAGGTTTATGTAGAGATCAAGCTCGAACCTGAGCCTGAGCAGTATCTCTCTTTCAAGGATTCCGGGCTTTACTTCCGGATGACCTATGGCTCCAAGCAAGACCGCGTCCGCACTTCTGAGGCCCTCTATAACCTTGTCGGGGAGCAGGATTCCCTCCTTGAGGTAGAGTTCGCCTCCAATGGGTATTTCCTCAAATGAAAACTCCATCGAAGACCTCCTTGATACCGCTTCAAGCGCCTTTATGCCTTCCGCAACCACCTCCGGGCCTGTCCCGTCTCCGGGTATGACTGCGATATTGTATCTTTTTTTCATAATTAGACCGCCTTGACAATTTTTTAGGGCACCACCCCGGGGCGGCGCCTTCCAAACGTTATTCTATTTTTTTCTTCTATTTTCAGGCCGTAGTGCCCTTACTGAGGCTCCGGCCTTCCACATCTCAGAGCTTCTCATTTCCTCAAGCTCCCTGTTAAGTCGCTTGCGGTAGTCCGGTGCCGTATTAGCCTCAAGCACTATCCTTGTCTCCGCGCCTTTGACGACACTGTCATAAAGCTCCTCGAATACCGGTGCCGCGGCTGCCTTGAATCTGCCCTTCCAATCCAGTGCGCCCCTCTGGGCCGTGGTGCTGCAGTTGGCGAACATCCAGTCCATGCCGTTTTCCGCAACAAGCCTTATGAGACTCTGGGTGAGTTCTTCGACCGTCTCGTTAAATGCCTCACTAGGGCTGTGACCGTGCTTTCTGAGAAGTTCGTACTGTGCCTCCATGACCCCTGCCAGACATCCCATCAGTACGCCCCTTTCTCCGGTGAGGTCACTATAGACCTCCTTTTTAAAGGTGGTATGAAAGAGATATCCTGAGCCGATGCCTATCCCGAGAGCAAGGGTCCTGTCCTTGGCCCTTCCCGTGAAATCCTGGAATACCGCAAAGCTGGAATTGATGCCGCTACCCTCAAGGAAGTTGCGGCGCACGGTGCGGCCTGAGCCCTTCGGTGCGACCATTATGACGTCCACGTTTTCAGGGGGAATCACCTTGGTCTGCTCCTTATACACTATGGAAAAGCCATGTGAAAAAAAGAGCGCATCTCCCTCTTTCAGACATTTTTTTACAAGCGGCCAAGCGGCCATTTGCCCGGCGTCCGAGAGGAGATACAGGATGATCGTCCCCATCCTAGCTGCCTCCTCCAGTGGAAAGAGGTCTTTTCCCGGGACAAAGCCGTCCTTGACTGCCCTTTCCCAGGATTCCGATCCCTCCCCGCGCTGACCGATGATCACATCAAAGCCGTTTTCCCTTAAATTCAACGCCTGCCCCGGGCCTTGAACGCCGTACCCGAGCACTGCGATCCTTTCGCCCTTCAAGACATCTCTTGCATGTGAAAGCGGGAATTCCTCCGATGTCACTACTTCTTCATTGACTCCACCAAAATCTATTAAAGCCATCTTTTCTCCTTTCCTGTTTCTGTTATTTCCTGTCCCGGGCCAAGGCCACGGGGCCGGTTCTTGCAATCTCCTTTATGCCGAAGGGCTTAAGCAGCTTTATGAAGGCGCATATCTTGCCTTCGTCACCGGTAACCTCAAGTGTATAGGTCTCTGATGCCACATCAACCACGGTTGCGTGGAAGATATCGGCGTTTCTAAGTATCTCGGCCCTGTCCTCACCCTTGGCCCTTATCTTTACAAGGGCTGATTCCCGCTGCACGAACTCCTTATCAGTAAAATCCCAGACCTTAATCACATTTATCAGTTTGTTGAGCTGCTTCTTTATCTGTTCAAGTACGGCCATGTCTCCCTCCGCCGTAAGGGTGATCCTGGAGACAAGCGGGTCAAGGGTCTCGGAGACACAGAGGCTATCTATGTTGAAACCTCTACCGCTGAAAAGTCCCGTTACCCTTGAGAGCACCCCCGGCTGGTTGTCCACGAGCACGGATAAGATATGTTTCCTGCTCAGTCCGTTTGCATTGTTCACAAAAAAGTCCTCCCTCTGCCGGGCTTCTTGCCCGGCAAGTCCACCGGCGTTTCGCCTGTTAATTATCTTTTGTACGGGGGTTCGTCTTTATCAGACCAGGAGCATTTCGGTTATGGGCCTTCCTGCCGGAACCATGGGATAGACGCACTCCTCCCTTTCAACCATGAAATCCATGAGCACCGGGCCATTAAACTCCAAGGCCCTCTTGATTACCTCATCCACCTCCTCCGGTCTCGATGCTCTCAGTCCAAGGGCGCCGTAGGCCTCAGCCAATTTCACGAAGTCCGGCGCGTGCTCCATGTTGGTGCAGGAATAGCATCTGTCGTAGAAAAGTTCCTGCCATTGCCTGACCATGCCGAGGTAGCGGTTGTTGAGGATGGCAACCTTTACCGGGAGCCCGTACTGAACCGCCGCGGCAAACTCCTGGATATTCATCTGGATGCTGCCGTCTCCTGCTATATCCACAACCAGCCTTTCCGGGTGTGCGATCTGAGCCCCTATGGCGGCAGGCAGACCGAATCCCATGCAGCCCAGTCCGCCGGAGGTGATGAAGCTGTTGGGCCTATCAAAGCAGTAATACTGGGCGGCCCACATCTGATTCTGTCCGACCTCGGTGGTGACTATGGCCTCGCCTCCTGTCAAATGGTAAAGCCTTTCCACCACGAACTGGGGTTTGATGGTTTCCGACTGTTCATATCGCAGGGGCTTGGAGGCCTTCCACTCAGCTATAATGGCCAGCCAAGGGAGCCTCTCATCAGGAGCTACCGTAATGCCCATCTCTTCAGTGAGTTTGTTCAGCCTTGCAAAAGTGATCCTGCAATCTCCCACGATGGGTACCTCTACAGCTATGTTCTTTCGTATGGATGTGGGATCTATATCAATATGGACTATCTTAGCCGAGGGAGCGAACTCCTCAACCTTTCCCGTCACCCGGTCATCGAATCGAACGCCAGCGGCAATGAGCAGGTCGCAATTGCCGGAGGCCTGGTTTGCGCGGAAGGTGCCGTGCATGCCTATCATACCGAGCCAAAGACCGTCGGATCCCGGAAAGGCACCCAGGCCCATCAGGGTGCTTGCAACCGGCACTCTAAGTCTCCTTGCAAAGGCCCGCAGTTCCTCGGATGCGCCTGAGAGCAAAACGCCTCCACCGGAAAGGATCATGGGTCGCTTACTTTCCTGCAGGAGGGTCAGTGCCTTGGAGAGTTGCCTTTGATTGGGCTCATAGGTCGGATTATAAGACCTCAGGAGCAACTCGCCGGAAGGCTCGTATGAGGTCTCTGCCTGTGTTACGTCCTTTGGTATGTCCACCAGCACAGGGCCGGGCCTTCCTGAGCGCGCCAGGTGGAAGGCCTCCTTAAGCACTCTTCCCAGGTCATCCACCTTGCTCACAAGATAATTGTGTTTGGTGCAGGGCCTGGTGATCCCGACGATATCCACCTCCTGAAAGGCGTCGTTTCCGATTAGCCTTGTAGGGACCTGACCGGTAAGAATCACCACCGGAATGGAATCCATGTAGGCCGAGGCAATACCTGAGACCGTATTGGTTGCCCCGGGCCCTGAGGTGACAAGACATACCCCTGCCTTTCCGCTTGCCCTTGCGTAACCGTCTGCGGCATGGACCGCCCCCTGCTCGTGTCTTGCAAGGATATGTCTTATGGGGCTGCGGGCTAATTCGTCGTAGATGTCAATGTTGGCGCCTCCGGGATATCCAAACAGTACATCAACCCCTTCATCCTTAAGTACCTCTAAGATAATCTGAGAACCTTTGATAAGAATCCCCTCCCTTCAATCACCGTCTTTTTAGCTCTTTAAATTAGCGCTATAATGTCTTGGTAATCCGATTAGTTAGTGCCCATCCGGAAATGAGATAGTTTCTTCGAGTTCAAGGCGGGCGATAATTTTAACCACAGGAATACATTGACGTATTTCGAGGATTAAAATTTGAGCCCAACGCCGAAATCGGTGAAAATAGCCATTTCCGGATGGACACTAGTTAACACTGCAAATCTTCACAATATCCCCTTGGCCTTTACAAGGGCCACAAGCCCCCCTGCATCGAGAATCGCATTCATGAAATCTGGTAGCGGTTTGGCTTGAAAAGATTTTTCTTTTGATACATCCGTTATTTCACCGGTCTTGAGGTTTGCCTTGAGTCTCTCACCTTGATCAAATGAGCCTTCCGGGCACTCCAGCAGGGGAAGGCCAATGTTGAAAGAGTTCCGGTAGAATATCCTTGCAAAGCTTGCCGCGATCACAAGGTTTATGCCCGCGGCTTTTATGGCAAGCGGCGCGTGTTCCCTTGATGACCCGCATCCGAAATTTTTCCCTGCCACGATGATGTCTCCACTTTTGACAAGCCCCTCGAAACCGGGCCTCAGGTCTTCAAAACAGTGGTGGCCAAGTTCTTCTGCATCTGAAACATTGAGAAACCGGGCGGGTATTATGAGGTCGGTGTCAACGTTATCCCCAAACTTCCAGGCTGTTCCTTCCAGTATCATGTCCTTATCCTTTTCTGTCTTGATCACGATTTTCTTTTTGCCTCGGCACGGTGACTATGTTTCAGATCTCCTCCGGGCCTGCTATCCTTCCCAGTACAGCCGATGCCGCTGCTACGGCAGGCCCTGCCAGATAGACCTCGCTCCCCGGGTGACCCATGCGGCCTAGGAAATTTCTGTTGGTGGTGGACAGGGCCTTTTCCCCGTCGGCGAGGATGCCCAGATGCCCTCCCAGGCAAGGGCCGCACGACGGGGGGCCGACTACCGCCCCTGCCTTCACGAAGGTCTCGATTATTCCCTTCTTGATGGCATCGAGATAGACCTCGGAGGAACCAGGCAGCACTATAAGGCGGGTTGAGGCCTTTCTGCCGGTCAAAAGGCTGGCTGCGATCTCCAGATCCCCCAGACGTCCGTTGGTGCATGAACCGATGAAGACCTGATCCAAGTTGACTCTCCCGACCTGCGAGACGGCCTTTACGCGGTCGGGCGAATGGGGGAGGGCTACCTGCGGCTCAAGAGAAGCCGCATCAATGTTCAATATCCTCTCATATAGGGCCTCAGGATCGCTCCTGAAAACCATGGGGCTTTTCGAAGACCTGTCCTTCAAATAGGCAAGGGTTATTTCATCTGCCTCCATAATTCCGTTCTTGGCTCCCGCCTCTACGGCCATATTGCAGATGGTAAAACGGTTATCCATAGAAAGGTGCTTGAGAGCAGGCCCCCCGAACTCCAATGCCCTGTAATTGGCTCCTTCGACTCCCAGGATACCTATGGTGTAAAGGATAAGGTCTTTGCCGCCGATCCATGCGCCGGGTCTTCCTGTGTAGTTGACCTTTATCGTGGCAGGCACCTTAAGCCATGTGCGACCGGTGGCCATCACCACCCCGAGATCGGTACTTCCGACCCCGGTTGAAAAGGCCCCAAGCGCCCCGTAGGTGCATGTATGGCTGTCCGCCCCGATGATAAGTTCCCCCGGCGTAACAAGACCCTTTTCAGGAAGTATCACATGTTCCACTCCTCCCCGGCCCGGTTCATAGTAATGACGGATGCCCAGCTTTGCGGCGAATTCACGCACTGTCTTGACCTGCTGTGCCGAGGCGATATCCTTGTTGGGTACGAAGTGATCCGCCACAAGGACGATCCTATCAGGGTCAAAAACCATCTCCCTGCCAGTCTCGCGGAAGACCCGGATAGCAAGCGGAGCGGTGATGTCATTGGCAAGGGCCGTATCCACGGGCACCTTGACGATATCTCCGGGCGCAACATACTCAGCCCCGGCGTGGGCGGCAATTATCTTTTCCGTGATTGTCATGGGTCTTTTCATACCGCTTCTCCCGGAGCTTCCTTGAGGGAGCTTTCCTTTAAAATTATGATTGGATTTTTCTTAAGGTAATCCAACCTGTTAAGGCCGTTAATATATGCCTTTGCACTGGCTACGAAGATGTCCTGGTCTGCTCCCTTTCCCAGTGCGGCAAGACCTTTATCCTGAATCCTGACCGTCACCTCTGCCTGGGCGTCGGTGCCTCTGCTGATGGCGTTGATTGAAAAGCGAACAAGTTTGGCTTCCGTTCCGGTGATCTTGGTTATGGTATTGAAAGCCGCATCTATCGGCCCGACCCCGAAGCCTGCCCCCTGGTTCTCTTTCCCGTCAATCTTCAGCTTCACTGTCGCCGTGGGCACCATTACGGTGCCGGTCACAACCGTAAGATAGTCAAGTTCATAGCGCTCGGGGGCGCGAAGCACTTCCTCGGCGATCAAGACCTCAATGTCTTCATCAAGTATCTCCTTGCGCTTGTCGGCTAAGTCCTTAAACCTGGTAAAGACCTTTAGTAGCTCCTCTTCGCTCAGGTCATAACCCAATGCCTCAACACGCTTTCTTAATGCGTGTGTGCCGGAGTGTTTCCCAAGCACTATGCGGTTAGCTGAAAATCCTACCGTCTCAGGTTCCATGATCTCGTAGGTCATCCTGTTCTTGATGACTCCATCCTGATGAATGCCCGCCTCGTGGGCAAAGGCGTTGGCCCCCACTATCGCCTTGTTTGGCTGAACCACTATGCCGGTGATCATACTCACTAGCCTGCTTGTGCGGTTGATCTCCCTGGTCTGAATATTTGTGGTGAGACCCGTTTGTTCTCTCCTAATGTGAAGTCCCATGACGATTTCTTCCAGGGAGGTATTTCCGGCCCTCTCACCTATGCCGTTTATGGTGACCTCTGCCTGTCTGGCCCCGGCCTTAAGCCCGGCCAGGGTATTGGCGGTAGCAAGTCCCAGATCGTCGTGGCAATGGACGCTCAAGACCACCCTTTCGATTCCTTTAGTATTGGCAATGAGATAAGAAACCAGACTGCCGAATTCATCAGGCATCGCATAGCCTACGGTATCCGGTAGATTCACGGTGGAGGCCCCGGCATCTATGGCCGCCTCAAAGACCCTGCAGAGGAAATCAGGATCGGTTCGGGACCCGTCCTCTGCTGAAAATTCTATGTTCTCCGTGTAGCACCTTGCGTGACGCACGGCACGGGCCGCTGTATCAATGACTTGATCCCTGCTCATCCTGAGCTTATCCTTCATGTGGATTTCCGATGTGGCAAGGAATGTATGGATCCTGGGCCGGGCGGCATTCTTGACCGCCTCCCAGGCAAGGTCTATGTCCTTTTCGGATGCCCTTGCAAGGGCCGCTACCTGGGCCGTGCGGATACGTTCCGCAATTTGTCTTACCGCCTCGGCATCGCCGGGAGATGCTGCTGGGAAACCGGCCTCTAAGATATCAACGCCGAGTCTTTCAAGCTGCACGGCCAGGTGGATCTTCTCAGCGCTGTTCATACTTGCCCCTGGAGACTGCTCTCCGTCCCTCAGGGTGGTATCGAATATGAGAACTCGATTTGTCATGGAATAACTCCCTTCTATTGAATCGTATGAGCTCAAAAATTCGGGGTGGGTGCGGCTTCAGCCGCACGGGAACCGTTCGCTTTGCGCCTAAAGGCGCACCTACAGAAGCTGATTCCTGCTCTGCTTGTCCTTATCTGCGCTAGAGCCATCCCCCCGATTTATTGAAATGATACATTGAATCTCTCCGGTAATTGCCGTCCTGTTCGGAGCTATTCCTCTAAGGACCCTCCGCAGATTCAACCCCTGAGGGGAACCTGCGGCAGTCATCTCCTCTTTGCGCGCTGTGTTCAGTTTCATGCGGTTTTGCCCTTTATCTCCTTGGAGAGTTTGTATTGTACGCTGTCCACAAGGGCAAGCCAGCTTGCCTCAATTACGTTTTCAGACACCCCCAGCGTTGACCATACCTCCCGGGCGTCCCTGGATTCGATCTGAACTCGCACCTTTGCCGCGGTTCCATCGCTTCCGTCAATGACACGCACCTTGAAGTCAACCAGCCTCATTTCGTCTATGCTCGGGAAGAATTTCCTGAGCACCTTCCTAAGCGCGTTGTCCAGGGCGTTCACGGGACCGTCTCCCTCCGCAGCGGTAATCTCGTACTCTTTTCCGACGGAGATCTTTATCGTGGCCCGGGATACGCAATTGCCTGTACCGTCCCTTTCTATGGTGACCCTTAAGGATTCCAGGCGGAAGGGTTCATGGAATTGTCCGGTAGTCTTTTTGATCAAGAGTTCAAGAGAGCCCTCGGCCGCGTCGAATTGATAGCCCTGATCCTCAAGCCTCTTGATTTCGGCAACTATCTTTTCAGTTCCCTCTCCTTTACCTTCCAGCGCAGCGCCCAGCTCCTTTGCCTTGTATCGGATATTGCTTCTGCCGGACAGGTCGGATACGAGGACCCTCCTGCGGTTGCCTACGGCCGTGGGATCAATATGTTCATAGGCCCTGGGGTCCTTCATTATGGCGTTGACGTGGACTCCACCCTTGTGTGCAAAGGCGCTTTTCCCCACAAACGGTCTCAGATTGTCGGGTGGAATGTTGGCCACCTCGCTTACAAATCTTGAAAGCTCCGTAAGGCGGCTGAGTTTGTCCTCCGCTATGCAGGCAAGGCCCATCTTTAGCTGAAGGTTTCCTATTACGCTGATGAGATCGGCGTTCCCGCATCGCTCTCCATAGCCGTTAACGGTTCCCTGAACCAACATGGCCCCTTCTTCAACTGCAGCAAGCGAGTTTGCAAGGGCAAGCCCGCAGTCGTTGTGTGCATGTATGCCTATGGTTTTCCCGATTTCGGGAATAACCTTCTTTACTATCTCCCGCAAATCGTTCGGGAGCGTTCCCCCGTTGGTGTCGCATAGAACGATTATGTCGGCTCCCCCCCTTGCGGCAGCCCGGACGGTCTGAAGGGCGTAAGAGCAATTATGCTTGTAACCGTCGAAGAAGTGCTCAGCGTCGTAGACTACCTCTTTACCGTTTGCCTTTAGGAGACCTACGCTTTCTTCGATAACGGCAAGATTGTCCTCAAGCCCTATGCCCATGAGCCTGGTGACATGGAAATCCCAGCTTTTGCCGAAGATGGCTACAGTCTCGACACCGGTTCCAAGAAGCGCTTTTATGTTGGGGTCTTCATCCGGCCGCAGGGAGGCCTTGCAGGTGCAGCCGAAGGCGGTCAAACGGCTATGCCTGAATGATTCCCGCCCAGCCAGTTCGAAGAATCTGGAGTCCTTGGGGTTGGATGCAGGCCAACCCCCCTCGATGTAATGAATCCCGAACTCTGCAAGCTTCCTTGCGATGCGTACCTTGTCCTCGGCTGAGAATCCGACGTTTTCTCCCTGGGTGCCGTCTCTCAGTGTGGTGTCGTAGATCAATATCTGCCTTTCCATTGTCACTCTCCGAAAAAAGTCCAAAAAAAAACCGTTATCAGGGGGGCCTGATAACGGTTTTCTTTAAAGTCTCTTTTAATTTTGCTATGTCATCATCAGGCCCGTGGGATCAATCCCGACACCAAGAAGCAATAGGGAAACCAGCACCCCTATTGCGGTGATAATGACGATGACCATGCTGTCGAGTCTATTATACATATTATCTATACGCTTGCCTTTTTTAAAAAGTGGAAGCCAAGATAGCTTTCCCCCAAACCCCTGTCAAGATATTTTTTTCAATATGGTTCAACTCGTGGAATCTGCCTCATAGAGACCCGATATAAATGTTTCGCCGGAGTTGGCCTCTCTGAGGGCTTCTTTGATCCGTATTTCCTGATCAGAGTCTTGCGCGCAGATCATAGAGGACAGGCACCACAAACCATGTGAGCATGGCAAAGACCATCCCTCCGAATGAGGGGATTGCCATGGGGACCATAACATCCGAGCCCCTGCCGGTTGAACTCAAGACAGGAATGAGAGCCAGTATGGTCGTAGCGGAAGTCATGGCGGCCGGCCGAATTCTCCGGGTTGCCCCCTCAACGATAGCCTTCCTGATGTCTTCTCTGGAGGAAGATTTCACTTTGCTCCCAGCGCTGTCAAGGTAGGTTGCCATGAGAACACCGTCATCGGAGGCTATACCGAAGAGAGCTAAAAACCCGACCCAGATGGCAACACTCAAGTTGATGGGATGCACCTGGAAGAAGCCCTGCATGGACACATCGAAGATCGTGAAATTGAGAAACCAGGGCTGCCCATAGAGCCAGATCATTATGAATCCTCCTCCCCAGGCGACGAAGATGCTGCTGAATATCATCATTGTGGTAATAACCGACTTGAACTGGAGATAGAGAACCAGGAATATGAGAAGGAGGGCAAGCGGCAGTATCAAGGTAAGCCTTTGCTGCGCGCGAACCTGGTTTTCGTAATTCCCAGCGAATCTATAGGAGACCCCGGGCGGAAGCACAAACTCGCCTGACGCGATCCTTTCTTCGAGAAAACGGGACGCCTGCTCGACCACATCCACCTCGGCAAAAGCCGGCTTCTTATCGAAAAGCACATATCCAAGCAGAAAGGTGTCTTCGCTTTTTATGGCCTGCGGCCCCCTTACATAGCGAATGTCGGCAAGCTGCTCAAGCGGGATCTGGCCTCCGGTTGCGGGGGATGCGACAAATATCCGGCGTATCGCTTCCAGATTGTCCCTCATCTCCCTTTGATACCTTACCAGAACTCCGTAGCGCTCCCTTCCCTCTACGGTTACGGTAGCGGTTCGGCCTCCTAGCGCCGCCTCCAGCACCTCCTGCATCTGGCTTATCATGATGCCGTATCTGGCAATGGCCTCACGGTCAATGACTATCTCAAGATAGGGCTTCCCTACTATGCGGTCTGCTATTACGGTCGCAGGCTCAACGGATGGAACCTTCTTGAGCAGGGCCTCTATCTCAAGACCCACCTTCTCTATAGTCTTAAGGTCGGGACCTTTTATCTTTATGCCCATAGGCGCCCTCATGCCTGATTGCAGCATGACTATCCTTGCCGCTATCGGTTGAAGCATGGGAGCGCCTGTAACGCCCGGTACCTCAGCGGCCCTGGCTATCTCATCCCAGATGTCGCGCGCCGACTTTATGCCCGGCCAGTATTCCCTTCCAGGATTTAGTCCAGGGTCAAGTGCGGTCCTCCAGATGTGGAATGGCTTTCCATCCGGGTCGGGAATAAGGCGGTTCTTGTCATCGCGAATATAAAGACCTCTTACCTTGTAGGGGAGTCCGTCAGGGGCTGCTAAGGGGTCGCCGGCGATATTTCTAAAAAAGTCCTCTTTACCGCTATCAAAACTGAAGCTCAGGCGCCTTCCCTTTTCGTCCGTAAGATATTCAGGATAATAGTTGATGACGGTCTCGATCATGGAGACAGGGGCCGGGTCAAGCGGGGACTCAGCCCTTCCAAGTTTTCCAACCGCGCTTTCAACCTCCGGTATAGCGGTAATGGCCATATCCTGCATGGCAAGTATTTCCTGAACCTCCCCTATTGAGGCATGTGGCATGGTCGTGGGCATGTAGAGGAAAGACCCCTCATCCAAGGGCGGCATGAATTCCTTGCCAAGCCCGGGGAAAAGATGATTTAAGGCCACCATCGGACTAAGGCTCCTTATGTAAGAAGGGAGCCTGGATGTCAAGGAGGGGGCCCCAAGCCAGACAAATGCCCCCATTACCACGACCAGCATGGGCATCGTAAGAAAGATGAACTTATGTGCCAGAAACCAGCCCAGCATCCTGGGATAAAAGGCCTGGAAAACCTGCAGGAGCCCCATAAGTCCTATGATCAAAACGGCGGCGAAGATAAAATTCCGGGAGGTTCCGAGTTCCGGGCCTAGCGGGAGCCAGTGCCCCGAAAGTATAAAGATAAATGCCGCTATTGCCACCCAGTTTTCAAGGCGTTCGATCCAGGTAACGGCCCTTGGAGGGACTTTGTCCCTGGTTGCAGTTCGGACTGCCGTCCAAGCGAGTATAGCGCCCGACCACCAGGTGTAGAACCAGAAGGCGAAGACCGCGGCAATCATAAGCAGAGCGGGTCTTAGCAACATCTTTATCCCGGCTGTCGTTTTGCCTTTCTTACCGAGAAACATCGCCGCAAGCGTTGGAAGGATGGTGAGAGCCACAATGATGGATGCCGCAAGGGCAAAGGTCTTGGTGTATGCGAGGGGCTTGAAGAGCTTTCCTTCAGCTCCCTCCATGGCAAAGACCGGCAGAAAGCCGATTACCGTAGTGGAAACCGCTGTGAGAACGGCGCTCCCCACCTCCATTGTGGCCCTGTAGATGATTGGTATTCGATCTTCTCCAGGCTCGGCCTCCTCCATGTGTTTGAGTATATTTTCCGTTATGATGATGCCCATGTCAACGATTGTGCCTATGGCTATAGCGATTCCGCATAGGGCCACGATATTAGCATCCACCTTGAACACTCTCATGCCGATGAAGCACATCAGCACCGCAAGGGGGAGGAGGGCGGAAACCAGGAAAGAACTCCTCAGGTTCATTAGGGCAATCAGTATCACTATTATTGTTACGAGGATTTCTTCTGCAAGGGCGGTATTCAGGGTGTCCAGCGTTTCGGCTATCAGACCGGAGCGGTCATAAAAGGGCACTATCGTAACCTTGCTTATGGTTCCGTCGGGAAGTGTTCTCGAGGGGAGGCCCGGGCTGATTTCAGAAATCTTGCTCTTTACATGCTGGATGGTCGCAAGGGGGTTTTCCCCGTACCTGACGACGACCACTCCGCCAACGGCCTCGGCTCCTTCCTTGTCGAGGACGCCTCGCCGCAAGGCTGGTCCGTGCGTTACGTGGGCCACATCCTTCACTCTGACCGGAGTGCCATCCCTGGCGGTTATTACGGCGCTTTCAATATCCGATATCTTCTTTACAAAGCCCACGCCCCTTATGACATATTCAACACGGTTTATCTCTATTGTCCGAGCCCCTACATCAAGGTTGGACATCTTTACAGCGCCCACTAGCTGCTCGAGACTGACGCCGTATGCCCTGAGGGCGTCCGGATCGGCATCCACCTGATATTCACGCACGAAACCCCCGACAGAAGCTACTTCGCTTACTCCTCCGGCGGCAAGGAGGCTGTACCTCACATACCAGTCCTGGATGCTCCTCAGCTCATCAAGGTCCCATCCCCCGGCGGGTTTTCCGGATGGGTCGCGGCCCTCAAGCGTGTACCAGAAAACCTGGCCGAGAGCGGTGGCATCCGGCCCCAGCGCAGGTCTCGCATCCACCGGCAGGGTGCCCGGGGAAAGGCTTGAAAGCTTCTCCAGGATGCGGGTCCTGGACCAATAAAACTCTATATCCTCTTCAAATATGATATAGACGGTTGAAAACCCCAACATCGAGAAAGTCCGCACGGTCTTGACCCCGGGAATCCCGAGCAGGGCTACGGTGAGAGGATAGCTTACCTGGTCTTCCACATCCTGAGGCGAT
>Ga0210053_1002746_pt1 | contig 14849 bp, 15 predicted proteins | sample CryGeymeta201512_FD_185467 | JGI IMG/M metagenome (GOLD analysis project Ga0210053, IMG submission 185467) | Groundwater microbial communities from Crystal Geyser aquifers in Utah, USA - Crystal Geyser metaG 2015-12 (SPAdes) (version 2) | ecosystem: Environmental > Aquatic > Deep subsurface >... | reverse complement strand
GAGTGCAAAAAGACTATTGAGAGGATGCTAAAGGAGATTTATGGAAATGTAGAGAGCAATTACAAATTTGAAGTAAGCACAAATCTTGAGGATTACAAAGATTCCCCATTTTATCAAAAACTCAAAGAAATTCTTTTAGAACTTCAGAAACATAGGGGCTATGAAGACTTTATAAGAACTCCAATCCTTCCTCACTGTGATTTTTTTGTTCCAAATCCAGGCTTCATCGTAGAGTTTGACGAATCCCAACATTTTACACTTCCTAGAAAAATATCACTTCAAAATTATCCTCAGAATCTCAAATTAGGCTTTTCACTTACGAAATGGATTGATCGTTGCGAAAAAATTAATGCAACGGATAATGACCCACCTTTCAGGGATGAACAACGCGCTTGGTATGACACATTGAGAGATTTCTTACCAGAACTAAAAGGTTTTGAGCCCACAGTAAGACTTTACTCTAAAGAAATACAATGGTGTAGTTTAAACCCAGAAAAACCAGAGGATATAGCAAAGTTTAGAAAACTTATCGAACATAGACAAAAAAGATCAAGTGATTGGGTTGCGACAGTCGTTCTCCAATCGAATGGAAGATATTCCAATGAGGAACGGCTTGAGGTTTTATCTCAGGTCGTGGACTTGGTTGCAAAGAAAACTGATGGCGATGGTGTGATTTTATTCCCAGGTGGGTGGTTTAGTGCTGGTAAAGGAGAAGCGAGAAGCCTGTATAAATGGGCAGGAGAACAAGTGGGAGGAATTCTTAGTAAAAAAGATAGAATTATGATTGCTTGCTTAGGGATTGACGGAAGAGAAACAAGTGAGTGGGCAAAGGACCAAATCGGAGCGGCAATAAGCAAAGAAGGTATCATAGCCCTTGGGAGAAAATTCCATCCAGCACCTAATGAAAAAAGATATGTGATCCTTGCGACTGACTACTTAGAGAAAGAGGAAGACAAGGCCAGGGTATTTGAATTAGGCGGTAGGAAATATTTTCTTTGTGCCTGCTATGACAGTTTTGGGATAAAGCAAAAAGGAATACCTAATTTTGGAATAGATGTTATCTTGGATCATATTCATAGATTTTGTCCCGGAGAGAGTGAAGCAAATTTTGCTAGGCACGGACTCGCTGGGGCCTCGAACCAGTGGAAGTGTCCAGTGTTTGCTGCAACGGTTTTCTTTAAACCAATTCCACGAGACTGGCCATCAGGTGTCTATTGGGATAAAGGAAAAACCTATAGTCCCTCCTGTACTTACGAGACTATATCTATTAGACCGATTAATGAGACGTCTTTAGACATTCCAGAGGGCATTGCCTTAGTTAGAATATACAATCCTTAAGATGATATAAATGCTACAACCATCCCAACATCAGATAACACAGCATATACGCTACGGCTATGCCCTTGCCTTTTCGGGATATTGCTCCCTTTGGTCGCAACCTCGTATATGCTGGAATCGTTATACGCCATTTCGCCAGTGAAAGAATGGAGGAAAATAAAAAATGCCCAGCCGTCTAGTAAAGATATTTGAGGACAGGAAGCTTGTTGAGAAAATCGAAAAGCGTTTGCCATATCTGTTCCAGCTTGCGGAATTAGAGAGTTCGAGGGCAGGGAAAATTGGGATGGAAGTCGGCTCTCTCAGGGAGAGGATAATAGTAGCTTTACTTATCTATAAATTTGGTGGGGACAGTGTAGAAACTGAAATACCTATCACTGAGCCAGAAGTTGATGTAAGGTTATTCGGAGAGCCTGTCTCCATTAAGACGCTTACCGGTAAGGGATTTAGCGGAGTTAAGCTTATATGGACGGTTGATGCCCAGAAGGCAAAGGAATTTCAAGAAACTTATTCTCCGCACTGTGATATTTTGCTTGTGCAAATTAACTGGAATAACAAAGGAGGGTTTTATTATATCCCTCTGGAAACTCAGAAAAGACTTTTTGATAAGATTGGAAAGGAGAAATATATCAGGCTGCCTAAGCCAGGAACAAACCCAAGAGGCGTGGAGATAACTAAGGAAGCATTGGAGGTTTTGGTCAAAGATAGGGAATCTAAGGTTATTGAAATATACTGGCAAAAGGCAAAAATAGACTATAATCCGTATAAAAGGTGGGTTGATTATTGGGAGGAAGATTAAGATGAAAGTTAACCATGGGAAGAGAGGCACAAAGACAAGCTCCTTTGGGTCGCCGGGGAGAATAAATCATGATGCCACTTCTTTCTACGCCAGCAAACTTTATGAGGGATTGCCTAAAGAAGAGAAGGTTAAATATGTAGAAAATCCTGTTCCTTCTGCGTTTCTGGACAAGATATTCTGTAAATCGAGTGAAAGAATGGATGAATTGCCCGATAATAGCATTCATTTGATGGTTACCTCTCCACCTTACAATGTAGGGAAGGAATACGACGAAGATTTGACGCTTGAGCGATATAGAGAATTTTTGAAAGCAGCATGGCATGAAGTTTGTAGGGTGCTCGTGCCCGGGGGCAGAGCTTGCATAAATATCGCTAATCTAGGGAGAAAGCCATATATTCCCCTTCATGCCTTCGTTGTGGAAGATATGCTTGACCTTGGTTTTCTAATGAGGGGTGAGATTATCTGGAACAAGGCTTCAAGTTCAAGTCCTTCCACGGCCTGGGGGAGTTGGCTTTCTGCTGCTAACCCGACATTAAGGGATATCCACGAATACATCCTGGTTTTTTCTAAGGGAACGTTTGCAAGGAAAAGATACTCGGAGAGGGATAGCACCATATCCAGAGAGGAATTCCTTGAGTTCACCAAGAGTGTGTGGACTTTTCCCGCAGAGCAGGCTAAGACTGTTGGACATCCAGCACCCTTCCCTGTAGAGCTACCTTACAGGCTTATTCAACTTTATAGTTATGAAGGAGACGTGGTTTTAGACCCCTTTATGGGAAGTGGACAGGCAGCCATAGCGGCAATAAAAACGAAGCGACACTATGTGGGCTATGATATAAACGAGGAGTATGTGAGACTAGCAGAAAGAAGAATCAGAAGGTTTAGTTACGTCCAGGGTGCCCCCACCTTATTTGACCTCATAGTCAAGGAAGGCAAGGAGGAGTTTAAAGCTAAAAGGCAAGGATAAACGAACTCTCTGTTCGATGTTAGAATTACCCCGAGATAAACGAACAATTGGTTCGTAAACAACTAGTTAGGCAAGATTACTCTTAATTTAAGGAGGAGGTAAATATGGCTGCAAAACCAGTGGTAATTAAGTTTTTCGCCCCTGTCATTGATGTCACCGTTAACGCTTTAATGGACGCTGTCGATCAGAAGATGAAACAAGGGATAAAGGAATTCATCCTTGTTATCTCTTCACCTGGTGGCTCGGTTTTCCATGGCTTGAGCGCATACAATTATTTGAAAGGATTGCCTGTGGAGATAACCACACACAATTTTGGCAGCGTCGACTCAATAGGCATTGTGTTATATTGTTCCGGTTCAAAAAGGCTGTCAGTGCCTCAAGCCAGATTCTTGCTTCATGGTGTTAGTGCCCAGTTCAGAGGAGAGCAGAGTTTAGAAGAAAAGCAGTTGGAGGAAAGGGTGAAAGGACTGGCGATTGATATCGAAAACATTGCCAAGGTGATTGCCGCAAATACGAATAAGACCGAAGCAGATATAATAAACGCCATGCATGAAAGAACAACTTTAAATCCGGAAGAGGCTAAATCCTGGAAGCTGGTGCACGAGATAAAATCAGAGCTATTTGAAACGGGCAGTGAGGTAATTTCTATCCAATTTCAGCCACCACAGAAACCGTAACTTTGGATAACAACGTGTTTGGCTTCGCTACGCTTTGCCCAAACCCAGCACTTATTTTTATGTATTACATATACTTAATCCAAAATAGAACTAATAAAAGTCTTTATTACGGTTATACAAATGATTTATATCGAAGATTAAGAGAGCATAACAAAAATGGTGATTGGGAATTGATTTATTATGAAGCGTATCGTTCTGAAGAAGATGCAAGGAAAAGAGAAGGAAAATTAAAAGATTATGGACAATCAAGAACACATCTTAAGCGACGTCTATCTAAATCATTATTAAAATAAGTGCTGGGCTTCTTTTTACCCGCAAGACATTGGAGATAGAATCATGAACGAAATCAGATATAAGCCAATCGGGGTCATTCATTCCTCATTCAAAGAACCTAAAGGAACACCTATACAGCCAGCGGGTGCTGAGGGTATCGGTGGAACAGTCGAAGTATTCCCAGAATATGCTGAAGGATTAAAAGACGTTGAAGGTTTTTCTCACATTATTTTGATATACCACTTTCATTTATCCAAAGGGGTGTCTCTAAAAGTGAAGCCGTATATGGATAACGAAGAGCATGGAGTCTTTGCAATGCGAGGTTCAAGTAGGCCAAACCCAATCGGCATCTCGATAGTGCGTCTTATCAAGATTGAACAGAATATACTCCATATTCAGGATGTAGATATTGTCGACGGGACACCTCTTTTGGATATTAAACCTTATGTACCTGAATTCGACACAAGAGAAGTAGAGAAAATAGGATGGCTTGAGAAAAACGTGCATAAACTCTCAACATCGAAGGATGACGGAAGATTCGTAAAATGATTTGTGCGGCTTTAACCTTTCCACCTAAGTGACCCCTTCGACTTCGCTCAGGGCAGGCTTAGTACTCTCGAACGCATAAACTGGCGAACGGGATAATACATCTGTGTAGTATAATTAAGCTCTTATGGGAAAAAAGAGGGCATGGCATGCTTAAGCTGGATAACACCGTCCTGAGTGTCATTGATGTTCAAGGAGAACTAGCTCATGCCATGTACAATAAAGAAATGCTTTTTGAAAACCTCCAGAAGCTCATCAAGGGGTCAAAGATACTGGGAATACCGGTTCTCTGGACAGAGCAGAATCCTGAAGGTTTAGGTACGACAATACCAGAAGTCGCCAATCTTCTATCTGGCATCAAGTCCGTAAGCAAGCTTAGTTTCAGTTGTTGTGGCAACGAGCGTTTCATGGAAGCTCTCAGGGCATTAAACCGAAATCAGGTTTTACTTGCAGGCATCGAGGCACACGTCTGCATTTATCAGACGGCTGTGGATTTGGTAAATTTGGGATATGAGGTTCAGGTTGTTGTCGATGCCGTTTCTTCGAGGACAAAGGAGAATAAATTGATTGGTCTTGAGAGAATAAGAGAGGTAGGAGTATCCTTGACAAGCACGGAGACCGTTCTATTTGAATTGCTGAAGGTGGCGGAGGGGCCGAAATTCGAGGGAATCCTCAACATAGTAAAGTAGTCGAGTCACCCATGGGTAACATGAAGCTAAAGGGTAAAGTTCACAAATTTGGTGCGGATGTGAATACCGATGTCATCATTCCAGCACGGTATCTCAATGTTTCTGACCCTGGGGAGCTGGCGAAACATTGCATGGAAGGTATTGACTTGGGGTTTGCCACTAAAGTTGAGAAGGGAGATATGATAGTTGCTACTACAAACTTTGGCTGTGGTTCATCACGGGAACATGCCCCTCTGGCGATAAAGGCTTGTGGCGTATCCTGTGTTATTGCCCGGAGCTTTGCTCGCATTTTCTTTCGCAATGCCATAAATATCGGCTTGCCTCTTCTGGAATGTCCTGAGGCGGTGAATGAAACTGAAGCTGGTGATATACTGGAGGTTAATTTGTCCCGGGGAGAAATTAGAAATATCTCCCGGGGCAAGACATTTATCGCCAAGCCCTATCCTGAATTTATGATGGGCATAATTAATGCCGGGGGGCTAATAGAGTACACCAGAAGCAAGTTGAGGAAAAAGCGTGTATAATTCACCCTCACCTATCCTCTCCCTTCACGGGCGAGGTATATGAGATAAAGGAAGTAAGGAAGTAAATATGGAATTTGATATCGCGGTTTTACCGGGAGACGGTATTGGTCCTGAAGTTATTACTCAGGCAGTTAAGGTGTTGCAGGTTGTCGGTGAAAAGTTCGGGCATAAGTTTCACTTTCATGCTGGTTTGGTTGGTGGCAGCGCTATAGATAAACAAGGCATGGCTCTGAGCGAAGAAACGCTGAAGATGTGTAAGCAATGCGATGCAGTATTATTTGGTGCTGTTGGTGGACCGAAATGGGATAACCTCCAGGCTAAAGTTCACCCTGAGGATGGGCTTCTGGCATTGAGGAAAGAGTTGGGATTGTTTGCCAATCTCCGTCCGGTGAAGGTTTTTCCCATGCTGGTGAATTCCACAACGTTAAAGCCCGAAGTGATTGAAGATGTTGATTTGGTGATAGTGAGGGAACTTACCGGCGGACTTTACTTCGGACAGCCTAAAAAACGCTGGCAAACCCCAGAAGGAAGACAGGCTGTTGATACCTTATTTTACTCTGAGGGGGAGATTGAACGGATATTGCGGGTTGGTTTTGAGCTGGCACGCAGCCGCTCTAAGAAGCTAATTTCGGTGGATAAAGCTAATATTCTGGAGTCATCTCGACTATGGCGGCAGATAGCCATAGAACTCTCTGCTGAATATCCTGATGTAGAATTGCAGCATATGCTCGTTGATGCCTGTGCCATGCGGCTGATTCAGCGTCCTGCCGACTTAGATGTTATGGTTATGGAAAATATGTTTGGTGATATACTCACCGACGAGGCTTCAATGCTTGCTGGCTCAATGGGCATGCTGCCCTCAGCTAGTCTGGCGGGAATTCCTAAGGGGAAAGCCTTTGGCATGTATGAGCCAATACATGGCAGCGCTCCACGACGGGCAGGGAAAAACATGGCTAATCCCATCGCCACCATTTTAAGTGGGGCAATGATGCTGCGCTACTCTCTTGGATTAGAAAGCGAAGCTCAAGCGGTGGAAAACGCTGTGCTTGCTGTGCTTGAAGAAGGCTATCGCACTTACGATATAATGGAGGAAGGCAAGCTCAGAACAGGGACAAGTGAGATGGGCGATTTAATTACTGAAAGGATAAAATGTTAGTAGTGCAGCTTTACGACACGACCTTAAGAGATGGTGCCCAGCAGGAAGGGATTTCCTTTTCAGCCGAGGACAAGCTCAAAATTGCCCAGAAGTTAGATGAGCTGGGCATTGACTTCATTGAGGGTGGTTGGCCTGGCTCCAACCCCAAGGATACCCAATTCTTTTCCAGGCAGCAGGATTTGAACTTAAGCCATGCGGTTTTAGTTGCCTTTAGCAGCACCAGACGCCCGAAGTGTAATACGGATGAGGATGCTAACCTCAGGGCATTGCTTGAGGCCGGAACCTCAGTAGTCACCATTGTGGGGAAAGCCTGGGATAAGCAGGTGGCGCAGGTTCTGGAAACTACTCTGGAAGAAAATCTGGATATGATTTCGGATTCCATAAATTATCTCAAGTTGAAAGGATTGAGGGTTTTCTTCGACGCTGAGCACTTTTTCGATGGCTATAAGACAAATCCTGAATACGCTCTCGAGGTTATTGGCCACGCTGCTAAAGCTGGTGCCGAATGCGTAATACTCTGCGATACCAATGGGGGCACTTTGCCTCAACAAATAGTAAGCGCTGTTAAAGATGCTCGAAAGACGATTTCTGTCCCGTTAGGTATCCATGCCCATAATGATGCTGAGCTTGCTGTGGCTAATTCGCTGGCTGCCGTTGAGGCAGGGGCAGTTCAAATTCAAGGAACCATGAATGGCTACGGTGAGCGTTGTGGTAATGCCAACCTTTGCTCCATTATCCCCAACTTGAAGCTCAAGATGGGAGTCGATTGTATTTCAGATGAGCAATTAAGTAAGCTCTCTAGCATTTCCCGCTACGTTTCTGAGCTAGCCAACCTACCTCATTCTGGCTCTCTTCCCTATGTAGGTGCCAGTGCCTTTACCCATAAGGGTGGACTCCATGTTTCCGGCTTAACCAGATGGCAGGATAGCTATCAACACATCAATCCGGGAATAGTAGGTAATCAGCCTAACGTCATTGTTTCTGAGCTATCGGGGAAGGCGAGCATCATTTATAAAGCTAAGCAAAGGGGGCTGCCTCTTCCCGGGGATAAAGAGATACAGGATGTATTACGGCAAGTCAAGCTCCTGGAAAGCCAGGGCTTTCAATATGATAGTGCCGAGGCATCTTTTGACTTACTACTTCATCGCGTTCAACCCGGCTATCGTCCGCCATTCGAGCTGGTTGACTTCATGGTGGTCGTGGAGAAAAGGCGGAGATTTCCCACCATCGGTAGTCAGGAGGAACCACTCTCGGAAGCCACCATAAAAGTGAAGGTGGACGACCGAATAGTGCACACCGCTGCTGAAGGCAATGGTCCGGTAAATGCCCTCGACCAGGCATTGCGTAAGGCGTTAGTTCAGTTTTACCCCGACTTGACTGTTGTTGAGCTCAGCGACTACAAGGTGCGCATATTGGAGGAAACTGCGGGCACAGCGTCGCAGGTGCGTGTGCTAATTGATTCTACAGACGGTAAAGAGCACTGGAGGACGGTGGGTAGTTCCACTAACATCATTGAAGCCAGCTGGCTAGCCCTGGCGGACAGTATAGAGTACTGGCTGATAAAGCAGGGTGGCAAGGCGAAGAGCTGACTTGAGTGATTGTCAGATTATTTCTTAATATTTTAATTTTTGTTTTTACAGCGGCTTGCCCACAGGCATTATATACAAAGGCTTGATTTGCTCCTCCAATTTTAAAACTTTCCTTACTTCTTCATCATCGAAAGCGCCGACCTCTACTGTAGCTAAACCTAGAGCTACAGCTTGAAGGTGGATGTTTTCCCCCACATGTCCCACCTCCATGTGAACATATCTTTCGCCACGTCTGCCATAGGTGTATGAAGTGCGGGAATAAATTGCGCAGATAACGATGTTTACCGGCGATTCAGCGATGAATGCCTGGTCCAAGGCGGCTCTGGCTAATTCCTGTCTTAAGTCGCCTTGAACATGGCAAACTAAAGAATGTAAGTCTACTTCATAATGATAAATGCCCGCCATCAGGTCGTCTACCGTCTTGTTGCCCAAAACTGCGAAAATTTCCAGGGGATAGGTAGCTCCAGCGCTTGGTGCTGCTCTGACGCTTCCTGCCCCGGTGATGCCTTGAGCTGCCCAGAGTATCTGAGAAAGCTGGTCAAGCGTTAAAGGTTGTGTCTTGTATTTGCGGCTCGAGCGGCGTTTGACTATAGCTTCTTCCACCGAAGTCTTTCCCTTTAACTTTGGGGGCGGAAGCTTTATCGGAGTTAAATTGCTTCGCTTTGCTCGCGGTGACATCCCGTTATCCTTTGATGATACCTAAAGGCACAGCCATAACTACCTTCCTGGAGATTCCTGCCTGGTGAACCGCCTCGATTACCTCAGTAACATCTTTGTATGCCTGTGATGCCTCTTCTGCCAGAGAGGGGATATCTCCTGCTTTTACCAGGATGCCTCTTTCCGCCAGCTCACGGACTATATCCTTGCCCTTGAGACTCCTTCGGGCGGCGCTGCGGCTTAACATCCTGCCAGCACCATGACAGGTGGAGCCGAAGCTTTCCTCCATGGCTCTCTGAGTGCCGACAGCAACGAAAGAGCATCGCCCCATATCGCCGGGGATGAGCACCGGTTGTCCTATCTCCTTGTACTGTTGGGGAATATCCTTGTGTCCTGCTGGGAAGGCTCTGGTGGCTCCTTTGCGGTGCACGCATACCTTGACCTTCTTGCCATCAACGGTGTGTTCCTCCATCTTGGCGATATTGTGAGCCACATCATAAACCTGTCTCATGCCGAGCTCTTCAGGGCTTTTGCCGAAGACTTTGGAGAAGCTTTCCCGGGTCCAATGAGCGATGCATTGCCGATTATTCCAGGCATAATTGGCAGCGCAGGCCATGGCGGCAAAGTAGTCTTTGCCCTCCGGTGATTCTATGGGTGCGCAGGCAAGCTGTCTGTCGGGAAGTTTTATTCCGTATCGGGATACTGCCTCCTCCATTATACGCAGTTGGTCGGTGCAGACCTGGTGACCAAATCCACGAGAGCCGGTATGAATTAGAACCAGTATCTGCCCTGTTTCCTCAATACCCATAGCTTTAGCTATCTTGGGCTCGAAGATTTCCTTGACCACCTGGACTTCGAGGAAATGGTTTCCTGAGCCCAATGTGCCTGCCTGAGGCTTGCCCCGCTTCATTGCCTTGTCACTTATCTTGTCGGGGTTGGCGCCCTCCAGACAGCCACCCTCCTCGGTAACTTCCAGATCATCTTGAGAGCCAAAGCCGTGTCTTACTGCCCATTTAGCTCCTTCAATCATCAATTCTCGCATTTCTTTGTGACTTGCTCTTATCTTCCCCTCAGAGCCCAGGCCAGAGGGGATATTCCGGAACAGTTCATTGATAAGCTGGTTAATTTTTGGTCTTACCTCTGCTTCGGTGAGGTTGGTGCGCAGTAATCTCACTCCGCAATTAATATCGTAGCCTACCCCGCCGGGAGAAATCACGCCCTCTTTAATGTCCATAGCAGCCACGCCGCCGATAGGGAATCCATATCCCCAGTGGATATCGGGCATAGCCATTGAGAACTTGATTATGCCAGGGAGGAAAGCAACGTTGGCAACTTGCTCCGGCGTCTGTTCCGCCTTTATTGAGTTCAGGATTTCCCCGCTGGCATAGATTAAGCCAGGAACTCTCATGCCCGCTTTATAGCTCTGAGGGATTTCCCAGTGATAATCGTCTATCTTAATAAGTTGTCCCTGCCATGGCGCCATTTTCAATTCCTAAATATCAAAAATTACCTGTGCTTTATATCCCTTGTTGTCCTTATCGATCCGCAGCATATGATATGTAGCTGCCTTTACCCCCGTCTTTATCCTGTGTCTTGAAGGGTCAAATTTCTCCCCATAGCAGGCAGCCTTTAGTCGGGTATTGGATAACTCCTGAATATCAAATCTTTGGAGCAAAACATGCTCAGCATCGAAAAGATAAACAAGCTCATTAAGCCATTCCACTAGTAAGCTCTCCCTATCCTCACTGGCTACCTCGACATCATATTTTAATTCCTCGCCAACATCCTCCAGTTCCGTTATTAAGCTAAATAGAGCCAGAGCAGCGTTGACAAAGACCTGCTTGATTTCCGCCCCATATGCGATGATACCCACATCGGCAGTGTGGTCGATAATTTCAAAGCTCTTCCCTGTAGCCTCTTTCACCATAGCAGCACTCACTTTTATTATACTACATTCTCCTTGTTTGCAGGTCGTTTAGCAACCTATCCCCTGACCCCCTTCCCTTACTAAGGGAAGGGGGAGTGTAGGTAAGAGAGGGGTTTCGCCCCTCTCTAAGATTTCTTCCCCCTCTCCTTGAAAAGGCTGTTTAATTTTGATTTTGTGTTCGTTTTTAGGCATATTAGAGATGTTTCACCCCAAATTTCTGTAGTTGCCTGATTCATCAGGCGCATTTGCCCAATAAATTGGGCAACTACATTTTTAAACTACGCCTCGCAACCGTTAACACTCCTCGCAATGACATGGAGGCGTGCCTCACAATGACAAGGGATGAGTTAGTGTCACTAATCATATGAACCAGCAGACGACGTTTACTGTATACTAAGTTATAAGATATTATCGGAAGTAAAAGATGAATTACATCAAAGTTTTGGAAGACATTATTTCCATTGACACTTCTGTTCCACCGGGTTTGAACTATGGTGAGGTAATTGACTACCTTCAACCTATGTTTGCAGATGTCGGCTTTGCAACCAGGAAGATTTACATCCCCGAGGAATATACTGAGGAAAGGGAGGGAAGGGTTAATCTTATCTGCCATAGGAGAGAGCAAGGAAAGCCTAGACTGATTTTTTATGCTCACATTGATGTAGTTCCTGCTGAAGGGTGGAATGCTTTCCATCCCCGGGTGGAAAACGGAAAAATTTATGGTCGAGGGGCAGCGGATATGAAAGGGGCAATTGTTGCCTTGCTTCTCGGTTTGGAACATCTCAAGGGAAAAGCTTTGAAGTATGATACTTCAGCGATAATTACCACTGATGAAGAAAGTGGCCAGGCTAGCCAAATCCGCTATTTAACCCAATTTTTACAACCTGTAACCGGGGCTTATGTTTTCAGTCTTGATTCTAGCTTTGGTTATGTCGGAATAGCCAATCTCGGAGCGATTCATATGGATATCAAGGTTAAGGGGAAATCAGTTCACTCAGGATTATCTCACCTGGGAGAGAATGCTGTGGAGAAAGCGAACCTTTTGATGTCAGCCCTTCTTGAACTCAAAAGCAAAGTGGTGCAAAGAAAATCAGCGGTTGCTGTTCATCCTGACAAAGGGATTAGCAGAATGGAATCAAGATTGAATATAAATAAGATTGTGGGTGGGCTTAAAGTCAACATCGTTCCCGACCAATGTTTAATTTCCCTGGATAGAAGATTGATTCCCGAAGAAAATTTACCGGAAGCAGAAAAGGAATTGATGGATACCCTTGCCTCGGTCAAAGGAGTTAATTGGAAGGTGGAGAGAATTTACCGAATTCCCACTGTGCCTCCCTGTCAGGATCCTATTGTGGATGAATTAGACCGGATAATCGAGGGGGTCACCGGTCAAGGTGGCAAATTTGGCGAGATGGGTTCTGGGGATTTGCCATATATCGTTACTTCTGAGTGGGGAGGCAAAGAGTTTGGACTGGGGGTAATCAGGAGGGAATGCAATATCCATGGCAAAGATGAATTTGTCTATCAGAAGGATATCGAGGATTTGGCGGAAATAATCTCCCGATTTCTTGAGAGGTGCTAGACCTGTGCTTGAACGCAGTGAAGCAATGGCGATAGCAATTCTATATCGAGAGGAGCTAAAGGAATACGATTTCGGCCCCGGTCATCCCTTTCGCGGCAATAGGTATGAAATTTTTCCTAAATTTCTTAAAGAAAACTTAGCCGAGGATGATAACTATAGAATCCTGAAGGCAGAGCCAGCCACAGATGAGGATTTAGGGCTGATTTGCAATAAGGATTACATTGACTTCACCAGGGGCTATTTTAAGGCTGCCAATTTAGGCTTAAGTTATCCGGGAAGTTTTTCCCGCTACCACTCAGGGGATAATATGCCGATGGGCAGGCCAGGAAAGTTGGAAGAGGCGGCAAGATTGATGATTGGGCAGGCGAAGATGGCGGCTGATTTAATCCAGACGGGTGAATATAAAAAGGTGGTGTGTATTGGTGGGAACATGCACCATGCCGGGCCGTCTTATGGCGAGGGATTCTGTATTTACAATGATAATGCCTTTTTAGCTAAGTATTTAATGGAAAAGCATGCTGTGGAAAGGATTTTGATTTTGGACACTGATGCCCATCAGGGAAACGGAACCTGTGAGTATTTCTATTCTGACCCTAGGGTATTATTCATTGATTTACACCAGGACCCAAGAACCCTGTACCCGGGAACAGGGTTTGCTGATGAGATTGGAGAAGGAGCCGGGAAAGGGTATTCCATTAATATCCCTATGCCGGTTTATGCCGGCTACGATTCTTATAAATTGGTTTTTGAGCAAATAATCCAGCCGGTAACCGGGGAATTTAAGCCCCAAATCATCATTAGAAACGGAGGTTCTGACCCTCATTTTGCTGACCAGCTGACCAATTTAGGTTTGCCCGTAAGAGGTTTCAGAATGATTGGTGAAAAAGTCAGGGAAATGGCTCAAATTTGCCAGGGCAAGCAAGTTGACATAATTGGCTCTGGCTATAATAGGGAAGTTTTGCCTTATGCCTGGCTGGCTTTAATATCAGGACTGGCAGATTTCAAAATTGAGGTAGAGGAACCGGTTCCCATCCCTCAGAGGTTTCAGACAGACCCTTCCTTCGAAGCCACTAAGGAAGTAGTGGAGCAAGTCAAGAAATACCATAAAGATTACTGGAAATGCTTCGCCTGACATAGAACTTAAAGCTGAAATAGTTTTTAGTCCCTTATAATCTTGTTAAATCCATAAAAATCCTGTATAATCCAGATAGGAGGCAAGGAGTATGGAAAGGCTTATGATGGTTGATGAAGTAGCACAGTATTTGAGGCTTAATCGGGAGGTGGTGCTTCGGAAAGCGAGAAAAGGGGAGCTTCCGGCGGTTAAGTTGGGGACTAAAACTTACCGGTTTTATAGAGAGCAAGTTGATGAATGGCTTAGGAGCAAATCTACCACTGAGGCAGAAAAGTTGAAAGGCACACTTTATCCTTCAGGAGTCAAGGAAGATTTGACTCGGGGAGAGGTTTATGAAGAAGAGCGGGGGAAGCTGGTGAAGGAAGAGATCCAAAGAGTCCTGAGCGAAAATAAGGACCTGCTAAAAGGGTACGGAGTAAAAAAGATAGGCCTTTTTGGCTCTTATGTTAGGGGTCAGCAAAGGGAGGATAGCGATATAGATGTCCTTGTTGAGGTAGAAGGGATAAGCCTTTTGGATTTTGTGGGCCTGGAATTAAAGCTGTCAGAGATTCTTGGCAGGAAGGTAGATTTGGTATCTGCTAAAGCGCTTAAACCACATGTAAAACCTTACATATTGGAGGAGGTTGAATATCTTGAGGGATTATAGGCTTTACCTGCTGGATATACTGAAAGCAATAGATAAGATAAAGAGATACAGAGGTAAAAAGGATTTCAAAGCATTTGCTGCAGATGATTTGGTTGTAGATGCTGTGCTTCGAAATCTTGAACTCATTGGAGAGGCAGCTAAACATATTCCGGAAAAAGCAAAAGAAAGTTACCCTGATATGAAGTGGAAGGAAATAGCCGGAATGAGAGATAAACTTATTCATGATTACTTTGGCGTTGACCCTGAGTTGGTTTGGAAGGTCATAACGGAGGACATGCTCGAATTTGAGAAAAAGGTCAAAGACATTCTAGACGAAGTTAGTATTCCAAAATCTCCCTGAAAACAGAAAG
>Ga0210053_1002745_pt1 | contig 14855 bp, 15 predicted proteins | sample CryGeymeta201512_FD_185467 | JGI IMG/M metagenome (GOLD analysis project Ga0210053, IMG submission 185467) | Groundwater microbial communities from Crystal Geyser aquifers in Utah, USA - Crystal Geyser metaG 2015-12 (SPAdes) (version 2) | ecosystem: Environmental > Aquatic > Deep subsurface >... | reverse complement strand
GACCTTCCGGTCAAGCGTTCCGGGGCGGTCGGAGACCTGCCCCGAGCTAAGACCTTCCGGTCAAGCGTTTCGGGGCGGTCGGAGACCTGCCCCGAGCTAAGTACGGTTGTAGTACTAATGGAGTGCTGGAGCAATGGCGTAGGGGTTGGGGACCTCGGCACGCGGGCCTTCAGCACGCCAATACTCCAACCTCCCTCCCTCCGCGTCAGCCCTCGCCCGCTTGCACCGACACGGTCAGTTCCACCGACCATGTCGCTCCTTGCTTCACTGCGCCACTGACCGGGTACCCGGCCAGCAGGTAGTCTGGGGTACCCCACTTGCGGTGGTCGATCAGGGAAAGCGGCGGAGAGCTGTCGACGGTGAGGGTGGCTTGCTTGGAGCGAACCTCAACGTGCTTCGCGCTCGACAGCAGCGGCTCGTCGCCGCGCTCTTCCGGTAGCTTGAGGGTCTTCTCGTCGCCAACCACGGTGGCGCCGGCGTAGTCCCTCACCGGGAGGAAGAAGTAGTGCCGCCACATTCGCAGGTTGAGGTCGGTATTGGCGGTGAAGTCGAAGTGGAGGGTGAAGCGGTTGTCGGGCGTGACGGTGCAGGTCTCGACAAACGCTCCCCGGTGGTCGCCCTCCGTGAGTTCGCCGGCGAACACTGCGGCGGCTTCTGTCTCGGTAGCCGACGCCGTTGCCGGTTGTGATTCGACCACCCGGAAGTGCGTCCTCGGCGGGGCGGCGACGACGGGCCAGCCGCCGGTCAACGGCGTACGCCCATTGAACAGGATGTTGCGGAGCGCGCCGGTCGGCTCGAACCGCAGTTCCAGCCCGCCGGGTGTCTGAATGGCGACCGTGCCGTCGTCGAGCTTCGTGGCCAGCAGCTTCTCTGGAACGGCAGCAGTGAGCCGCGGCGGCGCGTCTTCACCCGGCGTCAACGGCGCGTCAGTCGGCAGCAGGATGCGGCCGTCAAACCTCCGCAAGGTGAACCGAATTGCCACGCGCCCGGTGCTGAGGTCGCGGTACTTCCCGCCCGGCTCCACCACCGCGTCATAGTTGGTGCCGTTTGTCGCCACCGCTCCGCCGGTGAAGGCGCGTTGCCAGATGCCGTCGGCATTGCGGCCGGCCGGTCCCTTTGGGCGCCCCAGCGGCGTGTCGAACTCCGGGTACCACCACCGGTTGCCGCGCCCCATGTTGGCGCAGTCGTAGGCGAAGTAGCCGTCGCCCATCAGCGTCGTCGCCAACCCAAAGCGCCTAATACTACAACCGTACTTAGCTCGGGGCAGGTCTCCGACCGCCCCGAAACGCTTGACCGGAAGGTCTCAAAGGGCTCTGGAGACCTGTCGGTCCGGGGAGCGGCGGGGTCAGGAGACCCTCGCCGAGCACATTCGCGCTAAGTACGGTTGTAGTACTAATCTGGAGATCGCTGTTCTGCAGCGCCTCCTGCAGTTTCTGCCGCTCCTGCCAACTGACCTTGGCCCAGCGCCACTCGTCCATGTCAAGCCCCGTCGGAGGGCAGACGATCGTCGTCACCACCGGCTTCCGGCTCTCGCGCGACCAACGCAGGTAGCGCCCCAGGAAGTCCTCGAAGCCCACCTTGCCTTCGATCACGCGGTTCAGCTCGTCTTCGGCGAGGCAGCCATTGAGGTGCTCGAAGCCCTCGCCGGGCAGGTTCCACGCGTTGCGCATCACCACCGCCTTCCCGTCGCGCAACGCCGCCGTCCGCGGCACCAGCCACGGGTCGGGATGCCAGCAATCGTAGAACACGCCGTCGAAGAACTCGCGGCCGAACACCTCGTCGCGGGCCTTGTCGAGGTTGGACTGCAGCACTTCGGGGAGCTTCATGTTGACGCGGTAGTAGCCGGGCCACCCGCTCCAGCGTTCGCCGTTCCGCAAGTCCCACCACCCCTTGGGCACGTTGGGGTTGTCGGGTCCCTCGATCACGTCCACATACGGCAGCGCCAGCGCGGTGGGGTTGACCTCCCGCAGCTTCGCGACGTTGGTCTCGATCGTCTGCAGGACCTTCGTCCAGCGCGGGTTCTCCCAGTCGTAGTGCAGGTCGTGGCACCCGCCGATGAACAGGTCGAGCTTGGACCAGTAGTCGGCGCCCTTCTCCCACGACTGCCGCCCCAGCCCGGCACCCTAGCAGTTGGCAATCCGCGGGTACGGCGGGTCGAGCTGCGACACGTCGCGCGCGCAGGCAAGGGCGCAGGTGAGGATGAGGAGGGTGGGGGCGGTGGAGGTTGGGTGCATGAGGGGTTCCTGTGGGTACGGAGTGTCACGTGTCAGGTGCCACGTGTCAGGTCGAGTGCGCCGTTTGCAGTCGACGCGGTGCTCAGCCAGCGGGCGGGCATGGAGGTTCCTTCGGGAACGCGTCTCGTGTCCGCCGCGAGCGACTGGCATCGCAAACTGAGGGCAACTATACTTCATGCATGCTGGCCGCGGTGGTGACTGCAGTTCTGTCTCTCCGCGAGAGATAGATTCTCCCATCGAGGCTTGGTGAGCTGGTGCCCTCTGCACTGGCGGTCCCGGGCCCCAACGAAGCCACTCCCCGCCTGCACGACCCATGCATCCGCGCCATGCACGGCGACGCGGCTCAGGTGGCTCCGGGCAGCGACGCGAGCTTCTCTCTCACCCACGAACGAACCAATTGCGCGCGCGTGATGCCAGTTCGCTTCGACTCCCGATCGACAAGCCAGAGGTCCCGTGGGTCCAGACGCAACTGAAGGGGTCTCTTCGGGGCGCGGGCGAACTTGACCTCGGCTTCCTGCCAGCCGGCAAACTCTTCAGGCTCGTGCCGTTCCCAGAAGTCGCCGAGCTGCTCATCTGTCATGGCTGACATGTCTGGGGGCGTTCTATTGGTCATGGTGCTCTCCGGTGCTCATAGAGCCGACGCTGTGTACGGTTCATATCGCGTGCGGTCAGGAGTCGGATCCAGTATTGTCCAGTGTCAAGGCCAAGTTGGGTCACTTCGTCCGGACTCAACTGCCTCACCAGGATGAGGAGACAACGGTCAGCGAACGTCCTGCCGTAGACGAAGTGGCAGTCGCCGTGCCGTAGCGCGAAGGCACCTGGATCATCATACAGTGCCTCTTCCACCTCCCAGACTTCGAGCCTGTGCTTCGCGGAGAGCTTGGTCTCAACTCCGGGCGAGACGGTCAGGCAGCACTCGAGAATCCTGGGCTTCATGGCAAACGGTCGCACTCGCCGGGGCGGGCTGATCCCGCATCCCGCTATCCCGAATCATACATGGATGTGCTCGGCAGTGTCAATGTTGGGGAAGTCGTTCGCCCAGCGGCAACCCGGGTCGGGGCCGATGTCGGTGCCCTGGACGCCCGCCGCAAGCGCACGAGGCGAGTTCCGCTTCCTCTACGGCGTCGCCGGAGGCGGCAACGTCTCCACCCACCTCAGATTGAAGGCGTAGTGCAGCTTGCTGCTGATGAGGTGGATCACGCCGTTGGCCGCCTGGTGGATCGACAGGTAGCCGCGCGGCTCGGCGGAGTCGCGCGCCATGACGAACTCGCGCGTGTTGCCGCCGCCGTCCATCTTCCGCCGCTGCGCGACCTCGTCAGTGATGAGCCGCTGGACCTGCCAAGTCTCGCCTTCGTCCTGCGACAGGGCGGCGAACAGCCCGGAGCCCGACCGCTGGACGCCGGTGCTGTCGGTGAAGGCGATTTCCTTGGCGAACGAGCAGAGGAGGATCGGTCCTTCGGCCAGCCGGATCATCACCGCTCGCTGCCCGCCGCCCAACGGCGGGAACGGGCTGGCGGAATACTCCCACGTCTTCCCCCTGTCGGCGGAGACGCTCTTGGGCATCTTCCCGTCAATCTGGTCGCCGCGACCGAGTGACATCAGCCGACCGTCCTTGAGCTGCACGACGGGCGCGTGAATGCCTTTGATCGTGCCGCCGGGATCGGTCCAGGTCTTCCCGTCGTCGTAGCTCAGGTGGATCGCCGTGCCGCCCGTGCCGCCGGTGACGGCGTCACAAGGCAGCAGGAGGGCGCCGTCCTGGCAGCGGAACACGCTCTCGACCGGCATGTGCCGGAGACCGTGCTCCGGGTTGATGAGCCGCGCCTTCGACCAGGTTGCGCCGCTGTCGGTCGAGGTGCGCAGGATCGTGGCGAGGCTGCCCCATGTCGCCGCCGCCGACAAGCCGTTGAAGTGGTACAGCGTGCCCTTCTCGTCGGTCCAGAGCGCGGGGGCGTGATCGTTGCGGTCGGGTGTATCCCAGCACGGCGACGCTTCGTCCCACTCCTCGGCGCCGTACCGCAGCCGGCTGGCGGCGATGCCCAGCTCGCGTCCCGGCTCGGTGCGGCAGGTGTACCAGATCGCCAGCAGGTCGCCGTTCGGGCACTCGACCAGTCCCGGGTCGTGGTTGTGCCGTGAGAACAGCGGACCCTCGGCTCCCGGCGGCACCTTCACGTAGACGCGCGGCCCCCTGAAGTAGGGCTTGGCCGGGTCGGGCGCCTCGGTCAGATCGGGCGGCGTCTGCTGGCGCACGTTCTGGCGGTTCAGGGGCGGCGGCGGAGCGGGCAACGGCGCTGTCTTCGGCCGCTCACCCAACGCGACGCGGAAGCCGATCAGCCAGCTCCTGTCTTCCGGCAGCGCGCCCGCGCGGTTCGCCGAGCGCAGGTACTCCAGCTTGGTCGAGTGGCTGCCGCCGCGCGTGACCTTGAAGTCGCCGTCCGCGCGGCCGACCGGGTCGGTCTGGTCGCCCGCCTCGTACGGCCCGTACCAGTCGTCGCACCACTCCTCGACGTTGCCGTGCAGGTCCAACACCCCCCCCGGGTTGGCCGGTACCTTGCCGACGGCGAGCGACACCACCTCTTGCTCGCCGTTGCGTCCGTCCGCCGGGAACCAACTTTCCTTGACGTTCTTGCGGAACGCCTCCGGCAGCGAGTCGCCGGTGCTGTAGGGCGTCGTCGTGCCGGCGCGACAGGCGTACTCCCACTCGGCTTCCGTAGGCAGTCGATAGGGAAGCCCTTCCTTCTTCGCCAGCCATTCGCAGAACGCCCTCGCTTCGTGCCAGTCCACGAACACGACGGCTTCGTCGTCGCCCTTCGAGAACCCCAGCTTGCCCCGTAGTTCCCGGTGCGCCGGGTCGAACTGCTCGTATTGCGCGTTGGTCACTTCAGTGGCGCCGAGGTAGAACGGCCGGCTGATCCGCACGGTGTGAACCGGCCGCTCGTCCCAGTCGCCGCCGGCGTCTTGCCCCCGCTGGTAGCTGCCCGGCTCGAGGCGCAATAGTCGCATGCCCAGCGCGTTGGCGTGGTCTTTCTCAGACGGTATCTGCGCTGCCCTAGCGTTGCTCCCGATCAGGATGATTAGTAGCGCGTGAGGGTGCCGCCGATTGGCAGCCCGCCGGCTCGGGTCTTCGTGACGTGTCGTTGGACTGCACACGATCGTTCCCTCCTGTGGCACCGGAGCCTCGGAGCCGCCTTGAAAGGATAACCCAGCGGGGGTACCGTGGGTGCATCCCCAGAGACACGGTACTCCGCGCGAGCGTGCGACCCCATGAGCAAGTTTGGCCAGACCCTCCCTCCCTATCCGCTTGAGGGTGTCGTCGAGGAAGCACTGAGGGGCGCTCCCGACGTGGCACCTTCGGGTGACGACCGGGGCTTCTACCTGGACTTGGCAGAGCCGTTCGTCCGTCTGCTGGCCGAGAAGCAGGCGGACGACGGCGCTATCCACGACCCCTACTGGGAAGGAGGCGAGTCGCCGACGGGCACGGCTCGCTTCGGGGGGGGCGGCGGCAGTGCTCCTCGGCGCCCGCCGGTGCACCGAACTACTCGAGTGCGCGGCCGCTGCGATGGACTACCGCTGCCACGCCCTCCAACGCAGCGGCGTGACGGGTGAGCGCCTCGCCGGACCCGACTTCGAGACCCGCGACCTCATGCTGGGCTTGCGCTTCCTGTCGCCTCTCGTCAATGCCGGCCGATCCCGGCAGTGGCGGGAGTGCTTGGGCGGGTTTGACCCGGAGTCGGTCTACGTGGATGTGCTGGCACAGCACTCGGCTGAGCGGATCTACAACTGGAACGTCTACGCCTTGTGCGGCGAATGGCTGAAGTACCGCGACGGGGTCGCCGACAACCGCCGCTGGATCGACGACTACGTCGCACTGCAACTGCCTCGGTTCAACGAATTCGGGCTGTACCGCGACCCGAACTGCCCCTTCACGTACGACCTGACGGTACGACAGGGCTTCTCCTGGATGTTCGCCAACGGGTATGCAGGCGCGCGGGCCGAGGAAGTGGACGAGCTGCTCCGTCGAGGCGCCCTCACCATGCTCCTCTATCTGTCGCCACTTGGGCAGACGCCCTATGGCGGGCGAAGCAACCAGTTCCACCACACCGAGGCCATGGCGGCCTGCATTTGTGAGTTCGAGGCGACCCGCTACGCGAAGCGGGGCGACCGCCAGCTCGCCGGTGCCTTCAAGCGCCAGGCCCGGCTCTGCGCCCGAGCAACGGCGCCGTGGCTGTTGGGTATGGAGCCGCCTCGCCACCTCAAGAACCGCTACCCGCCGGAGACGCTGCACGGCTGCGACCCATACGGGCACTACGGTGTCTACGGCCTGCTGGCATCGAACCTGTTCGGGGTAGCGTACTTGATGGCGGACGACTCCATCGAAGAGGCCCCGACCCCGGCCGAGATGGGCGGCACGCTGCTCTCGTTGCCGGACGGCGACCCACCGCTCGGCGGCTTCCACAGAGCGTTCGCAACCTGCCAGGGATACCACCTGGAGTTCGACACGCACGCTCAGCCGGGCGAGGACGCGACCGGGCTGGGGCGGTTGCACCGGCGCGGCGTTCCCAGTTGGGTTGGGCTTTCGTCACCCGCCCCCGCCAACCCGCTGTACGTCATCGGCGCGGACAGACAGCAGCCGGGCGCTTCGGCGTGCGCCGCCTGGCAAGACGACGGCGGCCGCTGGCGCTGCCTTGCGGAACTGCCCGGAGACCAGTTGCGGACGGAACTCCGCCAGGAGTTCGTCAGCACGGCCGCCGTCTCCCTGACAGCCATCCACGCAGTCCACTCCGGCCCGGTCCTCACCGAACGGCTTGAGTTGTCGGAGGCGGGACTGACCGTGTCCGTCAGCTCCAGCAGCGAGGGCGACCGCCTCGGCTACTGCGTGCCGGTGCCGATCTTCGACGGTGAGCGCCATGCGGAGATCGAGGCGACGCCAACCTCCGTCTCCTCCCGCTGGGAGGAGGGCGCGTTTGGCATTGAGTGTCTGGGTGACGAATCGCGCCTGGTGCGCACAGACCGAGTGCTCGAGAACCGGAACGGCGCGCTGGCGGTCTACCGAGTGGAAGGCTGCGGACCCGAGGTCCAGCTCCGACTCAGCCTGACCTCGCCAGAGCCGCCTGCGGAGGGCTGACGCGCGCGCCGCCGCCGCCACTCACCGCTTAGTCGGCACGACAACCGGCACTTTCGTCCAGCCGTATCCCTTGGTGAACTCGCGCACGCTGAAGCACCACACGACCACGCGCTTGCCCTTGAGGTTGTCTGTCCGCATCGCGAGGTACCGGCGGGCAACGCTCGCTCCCGAGCCAAGCACACAGATCAGGTCGGTCGGGAAGCCCAACGCCGCGGCCAGGTGGTCCGCCAGTGCCTCCGCGTTGCTGTCGCCGAGCAACAGAACCGGGCTGTCCCGCCAGGGCGCTACGGAGACGAGACCTCGCGGCGTGCGCTCCTTCACTGTGAGCCTCGTGAGGGTGGTCTTCGGGAAGGTCGGTACCGCCAGCATGGTCCAGAGATCACCGGTGTACTCGACGCGCGTTCGACTGGTCACGAAGTTCCGCTTGGGCACTCGGCTGAACCACCCAGACCCCGCAACCTTCCGCGCGACAAGTCGCGCCATCAGTGCACGGCCGGTTGGCGACAAGTGCGTGTCCTGCGCGAGGCACAGGAAGCCGTCTTCGTTGACCCGTTGGCTCAGGAAGGTCGGCACCACATCGAGGCCCTCGACCCCCCGGGCGGCAAGGAGTCGGTAGAACTCCCGATTGTAGGCGTCGAGCCGAGGAGGTTGGCCCGCGTGCTGGAGCGCCGGCAGCTCGGAGACCATGCCGGGGTGAAGGACAGCCTTCGCAGGCACCGGCGCGAGGATCAGCCGAACTCCCGCCTGCTTCAGTTGCTGGTTGAAGTCGACGATGGCCGGCAGCGGGTCGGCGTTCTTCGGATTTGACGCCCGGCGGACGTTAGCCGCAGTCGCGCCCCAGAACCGACCGACGCCCAGGCTCCGCAGCTCTTCTGTGAAGAACAGCCACCCAGCCTTCCCGCGGATCACCGGCTGGTGTGCCTGTTGAGCGTGCGCGGCCTTGGTCGCGATCTCGTGCAGGAACGCGTCGGGGAGGGCTGGGGTCGGTTCGGCGCGCACGGCCGAGCCGACCGCCAGCAGCCACACGAGGGCGAAGGCGACGCCTGCCACCCTCCCTTGCGGAGCGAAGTCGCCGGTCAGGATCTTGCCTTCCTTTGTGTCCATGGCCGGCGAGTACGCTGGGGTGCAGTTCCCGAGCACCTCAGCGAACATACTTCCCCACGTCCACCAACTCCAGCCCCGGGACGCTGGAACTCGCGTTCACTGAGGGTCGCGAACCGGTGCCCGGCGCTGAGGCATGTCGCGGCGATGATCAGGTCGTGGGCGCCGATCATCTGACCTCTGGACTGGAGGGTTGCCCAGAGCTCCGCATGCTTTCGGGCGGCAAGTAGATCGAGCGCCCAGACGGGAATCGTGCCCAGAATGTCGTCGAGGAACTCCCTGCGGCGTCGCTTCCGCTTGCCTGCCGGTGCCCGCCACCACCCATGCAGGATCTCGGAGGCGGTCATCGCCGCCATGCCAATCCACTCCGTCCTGGCCTTGTCGCGAAGCAGCGCCTTGAGATCGAACTCGCCCTTTTCCGCTCCGATGATGACGGAGCTGTCGAGCATCAGTCCCATTGCGACACCGGTGGCACGTTGAGTCTGGCGCGCATGTCCAGGATGTCCCGTTCCATCTCAGCGGCGTCTTCCGGAGTGAGGTGGGCCATGCTGTCCCACTTGTCGGCCAGTTGGGCACCGGTTACTGGAGGCGGTCCGATCGGCACCACTCTGGCGACCGGCTCGCCGGCACGGGTGATGAGGGCGCTCTCTTTGCCACACAGGAGCCGGTCCACGAGTCTGGAGAGATCCCGCCGGGCTTCGGTGATCGTCAGTGTCGTTTCCATAGGGACTATCGTAGAACGAGGGCACGCGAGTTGTCAATAGCGGGTCAGTGCCGGGAACCCCTCAGCGGCAACGGCGCCGCCGCATCTCCTGGATGACCGCCGCGTTGTCCAGGTCGCCGTCGCCGGCGTTGAGGGCACTCGTAAGCAGCGCGTGGTGCACCTGGGACAGCGGCAGTTCCTGACCCACCCGTTCCGCTTCGTTCAGGATGAGCTTCACATCCTTGGCGTGCTGTGCCAGCCGCGCCTGCGGAGCGAAGTCGCCGGCCAGCATCTTCTCGCCCTTCGTATCCATGATCGCCGAGTAGGCCGGCGTGCACTTGAGCAGTTCCAGGAACGCCGGCAACTCGAGCCCAAGGCGCTCTGCGAACACAAGCCCTTCCGCCAGCGCCGCCCGGTTCAGTCCCAGAATCAGGTTGCTGGCCAGCTTCGCCTTTGTGCCGCTTCCCGCAGGACCCAGGCAGACAGCGTTGCCGGGTACCGCGTCGAACACGTCGCGGCATGCCTCGAACGCCTCCCGTTCGCCGCCAACCATGAAGACCGCCTTCCCGTCGCGGATCTGCTGGCTTGAGCCACTGAGGGTGGCATCGAGGTACTGCACCCCTCTCGCGGCCAAGCGACCAGCCAACGCAGCCACCGCCTCCGGGTCGCCGGTGGTTGTGTCGATAACGAACTGCGGCCGGGCCTCGGCCTCAAGCAGACCGTCCTCGCCTTCGACCACCTGACACACCACGTCGGTCGTCAGCAGCGACAGAATCACCCGGCGGCATTGGCAGGCGATCGCCTCCGGACTGCTGACAGCGCGGCCGCCAAGACTCACCAAGTGTGCGGAGCGGCTGGGATCGAGGTCATACCCCACGACGTCGAACCCCGCAGATAACAGGCGTTCCGCCAGTGCCGTGCCGACCAGGCCGCTGCCGATCAGACCGATGGGTTCGTTGTCGGGCGGGTGCGGGTTCACTGCCAGTGCTTCCCGGAGAAGTGAAGCGGTCTCAGTAAGGGCGTCACTTGGCGAACTCAATGAGGCCCGCCTCTTCCACATCCCACGTGTGCCCGCCCGTTCCGCGCCACATCATCCACTGCAAGCCGGCGGTCTTGCGGGCGGAGAGGTTGAACTGGAGCTTGGCGGGTGACTTGGGGCCGATGCCAAGGGCGTCGAGGCGGATCCTCCACTCGCAGGTCCACTCACTTGGGCTGACGATCCGAGCAGCGTACTACGTGTTGCGCTGGGCGTCCCGGGCACCTTCGAGGAGAGCGCCGGCTTCGGTGCTGCTTCCGAGCTGACCGAGGCGGCGTAGCCGGATAGGTCTCCTACAATGGCGTGCAGTTCCCCCCCTCAGCCCCCCGCCCGCAAGAGCTTCCCGCCTCCGGGCGACAGGCGCAACTCCACTCGCTTGCCGCCCGCCGCGATCCATTTGCCGGTGGCCGGGTCGAAGGACTCCCAGGGCATTGGGCCCACCACTGTAGTCGTCTGCTCCTGCTTGTAGTCGAGGTTCACCAACAGCAGATGCGTGGCTCCTGACCCGTCGCCTTGGCTCGCCGGCGGGCCGAAGCAGCCCAATGCGAAGCCCTGCACCGGTTTCGACGGCGCGTAATCGACTGCCGCCAGTGGGGGATCGAGTCGGAACAGGATCGCCTCCGGCAACGAGTCCGCTCCGGGCGGGATCATGCCAACATGGTACGCACCCAGGGAACGCAGCGGCTGAAGCGCGGCGGCAATGGACGCGAACTCCCGGTTGAGCGTCTTCGCGGCCTGGTACAGCTCGGTCGGCTGCCCCTCAAGGGTCGCCATGGCGCCGTTGTGGTTGGGATGACTGTAGACGTAGTACGACAGCCCCTGAGCGCCATACGCCAGTGAGGTGTACACGAGCCAGCGCAGTTCGTCGCCGTTGGGAATCCTCATGCTCGGGGTCCAACTGCATGCCTGCACGATGTTCAGGAAGGGCACTCCGGCGTCCAGCGCCGCCTGCCGGATCATCCCCAGGTTGAGGAAGTACTGGCCGCCGTCGCCATTCGTGGTGAAGTGGTAGTGGTCGTAGCTGATCAGCGCGGGCCTCACCACCTCGACGTACTGCCGCAGATGCTCCTTGTAGGCCGTGACCGTATCCCCCGGGGTTCCCAGTTGTTCGTTGTTGGCGTAGGTGGGGAACAGGTTGAGGTACGCCAGATGCTCCGGGTCGCGCTCGCGCAGATAGGCGACCAGCTTGCCCAGCGCAGGGAAAGCCGAGGCAGTGGGCTCGTCTCCCAGGAAGTAGCAGTAGAACGCAGGATGTTTCCGCACCCGCTCGATCAGCGCGTCCAGCTTCGCCCTGCCCTCGGCCGTGTCCAACGTCGCCGACGTGAGCAAGCCATCGTGGAGCACACCGCGAAGGCCCTGATGCTGGACGACCTCCAGCTCAGGCTCCCGGCACCAGATCAGGTTCCAGCCGCCTTCGGCCATCTGCTGCGCCGCCGCCTCAGTCATCGGCATCGGCCCGGCCCAGTACGTGACGATCGGCTTGCCCATCGTCCACCGTGAGGGCGCTTCCCCTGCGCTCACGGCACGGTTCGACGCGGGAATGGAGCTGAACAGACCAACTGCCAACAGAGCACACCTCCTACGCGGATCAAGCAACAGGCCCCTCGCGCCTCTGCACAGCCGTCTTCCGACTTTCATCACCAAGATTCACCTTCCTCGGGGAACGCGATTGCGTGTCTGGCTGGGAACTGACCCCGGCCAGACGTGGCGTACGCCGTGACAGTTTCGCCAGACGCCCCCGAATTCCTCGCAGCTCTGTGCAGGCAGTCGGCGGCAAGATCGCCAAAGCCGCCGACGCAGCTCGGAAGGGGGCGACCGGCCATTGGAGTCGTCGAGGAATCCCGCCGCGAGCGCAAGTATGACCGCTGTCTGTCGGCAAGGTGGCGCGCGAACCGGTCGGGTGCAGCAGTCTCACGGAGAGCGTCACTTCATCCCACAGCATCGCTTGTACTTCTTCCCGCTCCCACAGGGACACTGGGAGTTGCGACCAACCTCCGGGGGCAGAACGGTCGGTGGGCTTGCTGCGTTGACGAAGTGGTGCGACCCAATGCCCCCCCGCACGGCGCAGGGAGCGGGCAGCGTTCCGACCGCCCACTCCCCCCGCAGGAACACCGATGGACAGTACCTCCACGCTTCCTCCCCTACAGCGCTCTGAGCATGTCCCGAAGCCCCCGCCATTCCGGCAGAGCCGCGAGGACTGCTTCCGGATGGTCGTGCATCCACCTGGCGACCTTGTCCCGGAGCGTCCCGGCGCTGCCGTAGCCTTGTGGCCCCGAGGATGCCAGCCAACCTTCAAGCGCGGCGAAGAGGTCCTTCCCTGAGAACCACAGCAGAACATTGGCAACCGAGCCCAGAAACGCGTCGTCGAACCGGCTCTTGTGCGCCTCGAAGGCAGATTTCAGCTCGTGCTGATCGAGCGCATCGGAGACCTGCTGCCGGTAGTCTGCAACATGGATTGTCGCCCAAGTCAGGCAGCCACCCTCGGAGAGATCGCCGGGCAGAGCGAACTCTCCTGGAAGTGCCTGCGGTCGGTTCCGCGGGTACCCGGCGGCCTTGACTGCGCCCCCTCGCTCAGCCACTGCCCACCTCGCCGCTTGGTAGTAGCGAATGTCATTGGCGACATCCAGCAGCGCGACTTCGAACGCCTCGACATTGAAGCCAGGCATCTGCCCGATGATCCCAGGATCGAGTATGTAGCTCTCTATCTCTGTTCGGCACCAGTGCCAGCCAAGCGGCGGATGGCCGCCATCAGGCTTGTCCTGCTCCGGTTGGACCTGAGATGAGGGCGGCTCGTAGTCGAAATCACGGTCGCGGATAAAGCACGGGTAGCTCCGTGTTGCACCCGATGGAGGAGACGGTGATCTACGCTCGTCGTCCCGCCGGCGCCGGCGGACCACGTGGGGCAGGTCGTCTTTCGAGTGGAAGGCTGGGTTGATTGCCGGTATGCCGGCAAGCACGGGGTTGAGCAACTCCGAGTCCAGTTTGCCCTCGACGTATAGCTCGACTACAGGCATGACCTTCCCCCCTGAAGTCTGAACTCATCTTCGTCAGGGATCACCGCTTCGAGATATGGGGAGTGGGTTGTGATAACGAACTGGCAGTCCAGGCCGAGCTTCGGCAGCGCGGCAAGCAGCACTTGTTGCTGCGGAGGGTGCAGGTGCAATTCCAACTCGTCGATCAGCACGATGGACTTGGCGATGTCCAGGCGGACGAACTCATAGAGCAGCGGGAAGACTCCCTGCTCGCCTGACGACATCTCCGCGATGTCGAACACCCGCTTGTCACGTTCCAGAAGAAAGTAGAAGTCGGAGATACGGCCCGTATCGGCACCTGGCTTGGGGCGGGTACCCACGAATCGTGTACCCGAGAAGATCTGCCCGAACAGCGGCTCCAGCTCCGAAATGTAATCCCGCCCGCCATGCTTGTCGGGCGAGGTGTGGTAGCCCCACCAACCCACCAGATACTCCCGCAACTGCTCGACGCCACTCGCCCACGAGTGTCCCTCGCGTTCCGTAGCCCTCTCCTCCCCGCTCGTGCCGTTGACCGTTCCGAGATTCCGGAACTGGTCAAACCAGAAGATGTCTCCTACATCCTTGAAGCGGCCGCGGAGCCCGGGGTGGCTGTCTTTGAGCACCTTGATGTAGTGGCGACCAAGGAACTGCATGTACGCGCCAGCCCCGTCAGGACTCCTGATGCCGCCGTTCTCCAGTCGGACCCTCACCTCAGTTCGCTGATCGGGCTCGACGATATTGTGGGTCTGCACCCATTCCTCAGAGCGCGAATCCCGCCACGCCTCGAAGAGTTCACACACGGCTGCGATTTCGGAGTTCTCGAACCGCACCGTGATCTCCACGTATGTGCGGCCCAGGCTGGAGATTCGTTCAGGCAAGAAGCCGTACCACTCGAAGTCAGAAAGCTCACGTGTTTTGCGGGTGGCAACGGAAAGCACGAGGGCCATTGCCTGGAGAACCGTTGTCTTCCCCATGCCATTGTCGCCCATGACGGCGGTCAGGTGCCGCGGGGCGTCAGCATGCGGCGGCACGAAGTCGATCTCAAGTTCCTTGATCCCTTTGAAGTTTCGTATCTCGAGACGCTTCAGTTTCATCGTACTGGCCCTTTGCTCAACGTTAGTCATCATCCGAGAGGCGACGCGGGTCCCTCAAGTGAACCCCGGACCGTGAACTGCCGAACAGTCGGTTGTCGCCTTCGTTCGCCCGCACGCAGTTTCCTGCGCCGGTTGGCGGGCAGGTCGCGCCCTCCAGCCTACCGGGACTGGCGGGTCTGGCCGGCGTTCTGTCGGGTCCTGACTGCCATGGCATCATCACACGGCAGGTCGGCGATTGACGGGCTGGACGTTGCGCCTGCCCGTCCGGGCCCATTCGGCACTGCTGGCAGGGCAACTATAGCACAGTCAGTTCGCCCCGTCAACGACCGCGCTGACGCTCGCCGTGCGTCGCGGACGCTGCTTTCCGAGCCGCGACTGTTAAGGAGCGCGTGAGCCGTGGCGTCCTCGGGAAGCACAACGTTTCACCCGCTGACGCTCGCCGTGCGTCGCGGACGCTGCTTTCCGAGCCGCGACTGTTAAGGAGCGCGTGAGCCGTGGCGTCCTCGGGAAGCACAACGTTTCACCCGCTGACGCTCGCCGTGCGTCGCGGACGC
>Ga0210053_1002739_pt1 | contig 14884 bp, 11 predicted proteins | sample CryGeymeta201512_FD_185467 | JGI IMG/M metagenome (GOLD analysis project Ga0210053, IMG submission 185467) | Groundwater microbial communities from Crystal Geyser aquifers in Utah, USA - Crystal Geyser metaG 2015-12 (SPAdes) (version 2) | ecosystem: Environmental > Aquatic > Deep subsurface >... | reverse complement strand
TATTTCTTGGGGTAAAACTGGGTTTTTTTTGCTTTCACTGCCTCAATCACCGCTCCCTTGAGCGGTTCTACCTTGATATACCAGTTGGGTACTGTCATGGGCTCCATATCGTGTCCACATTTGTAGCACACAGTCACTGCATGTAGGTAATGTTCATCTATTTTCTCTATCGCTCCAATCTTCTGTAGTTCCTCAATCGTCTTTTCCCGTGCCACCTTCACCTTCAATCCATTTATCTCGGGTACGGTCGTATCTTGGGGTAGGGTCATCCTCCCCAACTGGTCAATCACGCGAATAATGGGTAGGTCATGGCGCTTGCCTGCTTCAAAATCATTAGTGTCATGTGCTGGAGTAATCTTGACTACTCCCGTCCCAAACTCAATATCTACCATCTCATCTGCAATGACTGGAATTCTGCGCGTAGTTAGTGGCAACTCTACTTCGGTTCCTACATACTTTGTGTAACGTTTATCTTTTGGGTGTACGGCCAGCGCACTATCCCCAAACATTGTCTCTGGTCGCACCGTGGCCACCACCAACTCTCCATATTTGATGTAATACAGCTTATCTTCTCGCTCGCTATGGTTGATCTCAAGCTCCGCCAGCGACGTCCCACAATGTGGGCAGTAATTGACTAGGTAATCGCTCCGGTATACCAAATCATCTTTGACCATTTTTTCAAAAGTCCCAAACACCGCCTCAATCACGTGGGAGTCCAGGGTGAATACTGACCGATCCCAATCAGCGCTAAATCCTAGTCGCTTAAACTGCTCAAAAATTAGTCCGGAGTTATCCTCCACAAACTTGGCTATATTGACGTAGAGTGTTTGTCTATCAAAATCGAGCCTAGATTTACCCTCTTTTGCTAGGTGTTTCTCATACACAAACTGTGTCTCAAATCCAGCATGATCTCGTCCAGGGATCCACTCACAAGAGTAACCTTGCATCCTCTTCCACCGGATGAGAATGTCATCGATCGTATACATCCCGTGGCCCGCGTGGAGACTGGCATTGGCATTTGGTGGTGGCATCAAAATAGTAAATGGTCTATGACCCTGAGCACAGTCGAAGGGCTTAAACGCTCCCGACCTCTCCCAGCGCTTGTAAATCTCACCCTCTACTTTATTGTGCTCAAACTTAGATTCCATATGGCTATTCTACCAGAGCTTGACCCATATTTGAGAATTATTATTGTCCCGTTCCCCTCAGATATACATTTGCCCACGGTCTGTAACTAGAACTAAACACTTTCTCTTGGATCGTCTCTCCATCTCTCACCACCCTGTACTCAAAGCTCGCCTTAGCTCCCCAAGCACTCCAGTCCACTTGCTTGACAGTCCCAGTAGCAAGGGATGGATCGTCTTGGTAAATATCTGGTGGGGGAGGGGCTATCCCCCAAACCTTTGGTTCGGTTGTTGTGACCATTCGCCCATCGTTTGTCCCGTAAATTTCGATCACCAAGTGCAATTTTTTGGGATCATTAATCGTCTGGATCAAGATATGTCCTGGTGTATCATTCTTAAAACGGAAATCCTTGGAAGGTGCAATCACTGTCGCATCCACCCCTGGCTTACTATTTAATTCGTAATACGAAACTCGGTAAGCATGAGCCCATCGTTCTGTGATCGGTAGCCCCGCACTCATTACGGCGCGAAACATCGTCGTCGATACTTGGCAGAGTCCTCCTCCGTCACCCAGTACAGTTCTTCCCTTTTCAATAATGTACGCGCTCCTGTATCCCGTGGCTGACGATACCTCTCCCACCAATTTGTTAAAACTTACTTCCTCGCCTGGCGCGATCAAGGCGCTATTGAGGCGTGCAGAAGATAGTCCCACATTATATATTCTGTTTGGGATCGAGTGGGCATAGTAAGACTCGCCTCGTCCGATACGTTCATTGATCCCTAGTTCATTCACCTTGTTGGTTGTGACTGATGGCGTAGTTCGTGCAACTGCGATCTCAACTGTTTCATGTTTATTATCCGACTCCAACAATTTATTGATACCTTGTTGTATGCCATCTTTTGTAAGCTGTAATTCAACTTCCACCCCGTCTAGTCCTGGCGCAAACTCACTCACTTTCCCATTATCAAATTCAAACTTGGCATTTTGTGGAGGTTTGTTTAAGCTCTCTGCCAACCCCATCACGTATTCACTGATTGTTGCATCACTTGCAACCAAAAATGTCACCAGTTCATTAGCTTGTAATCTAATTCTTTCATCATCAAGCACTAGAGTTAGCTCTTTACCTAGTAGTTTTTCGGCTCGATTTCGCAACTCATTCAACTTATCGTCACCGATCTGCTTGTTTACCACTTTTGTGGGTATTTCTATTGTTGACTTATCAAGCATCTTTACTTGCTCGTTTAATTTTTTATCCAATCTCTCTCCATCTATTACTACTCCATCTTCTCCATTAGCGATCTTAATTTGTTTATTTACAATCTCGATTTTTGGCTCAATCGGTGGGATTTCAACGGACGAAGATATTTGGCTAATGAGCAGTTCTAGTTTGTCAGTTTTTCCTTCCAAGACAACCAAAGGGAACTGAGTTTTTTTATTAACTAGCAGGAGCAAATAATCACCAATTTCGAGCCTGCGTCCGTAGCGATAGGCCTCGTTCAAGCTGGCTTCAATTTCATAATTGATAGCGCCAATTGGCGTTTCCCAGGTAGCTCCGTTATATGCTAGGGATACTTGGTAAGTATTTATCGACTCTTGCAGTTTTACTCGAGCCTCATCTTGTGTCAGACCAGCCACGACAACTCCCGCAATTTCAACTCCGGGGTAGTACTTGTTGTGCCAAGAGATTCTCGCTAGGGCAATTAATAGGACGATCCCCAAGATTAACCCCATCAGGAAACCCCCCCCAATCTGTAACCAATTTGGTTTCTTGTTCTTTAATACTTTTTTCATAAACTGTTTCTGTTATCATAATACATATCATCATAGCTATGTACCAGGAGCTATTTACTATAAACTAATTCATATGCCGAAATTTCCCGATCCAACCAAAGATTACACAAGTACCCCCTTGACGGGCTCAATTGACGCCAAAAAAGATCTTCCCCCCGCTCCTCTTTACGAAGCCCCTAAACCTGAACCCACGCTGCACATCGAGCGCGATAGCGCCCGAGAAATGACTCCAGACGCGAAGCTGTCTGGGAGTCCTTTCCGCAATCTCATCCCGATTGTGATTGGTTTAGCCGCCATCATCATCTTAGTCGTACTAGGTTTCTCGGTGATCCCCAAGTTCTTCAAAAAAGCCGAGCCAATTACCCTCAACTATTGGGGCCTTTGGGAGCCATCTTCAGTTATGCAGGCAGTCATCGCCGACTATGAGAGCGCCAACCCGAGTGTCAAAATCACTTACACCATGCAATCTCCCCAGAACTACCGTACACGTTTCTTAGCAGCAGGAACCCAGGCCAACTCTCCCGATATTGTGCGCATTCACAATACTTGGCTTCCTATGCTTAAAAAAAATCTCTCCCCAGCACCAGATACAATTCTCAAATCTAGTGACTTGACCGATTATTATCCAGTCGTCACTCAAAACTTTGTCAGCAGTGGCAAAGTCTATGCTCTCCCACTCGAAATCGATGGGTTGTCTCTCATATACAACGTCGATATTTTCAAAGAAGTAGGGGCTTCTCCTCCTCCCGATTGGAACACTCTGCGCAAACTAGCATTTGATCTGACCAAAACCAATCCAGAGACGCTTATCATTGAGCGTGCTGGAGTAGCCCTTGGCACAACCGGCAATGTCGACAACTGGTCAGACATCTTGGGCTTATTGATTCTGCAAAACTCAGGCAATCCGAGTAAGCCCACAGAAATTGCCGTTCAAGATGCGCTTTCTTTCTATACCCTAATCACGACGCAAGACAAATCATGGGATGCCTCTCAACCAAACTCGGTTTATGCCTTCGCGACGGGGACAGTTGCAATGATCATCGCTCCCTCTTGGCAAATATCAGAGATCAAAGCTATCAACCCAGAACTCAATTTTGCCGTAGCGCCTGCTCCAGTTTTGCCTTCCGCCAACTACGCTTGGGCGACGTACTGGGCCGAAGCAGTTCCGCTCAGTAGTAAAAATCCCGAAGCAGCCTGGAAATTTATCAAATATCTAAGTTCTTCCGAGATTTTACAAAAAATGTACGCCGGGGCTTCTCAGATCAGGGCACTAGGGGAACCATATCCTCTAGTTTCACTCTCTCCTACCTTGGCCAACGATCCCTTAGCTGGTCCCTTTGTCACCCAAGGCCCACAGTACAAGTCTTGGTATCTCTCAAGTCGCACCTATGATGATGGGATCAACGATCAACTAATCAAATATTACGAAGACGCAATCAACGGCATCAATGCCGGCCAAACGGTCTCTGCCGTCACGAGTACTCTTGATGCTGGCGTTTCACAAGTCATGGCCAAATATCCCGAGGCAAAATGACGCCTATTGGAATCTCTATCCTCCAAACTCTCAAGTACTCTGATCACTTTGGTTTCCCCTTGACCCTCTCTGAGATTCATTCGCGACTCGTAGGGGCGAGGTCTTCTCGCCCGCTACTAATCACCGCCATCAATCAAATGTTAAAATCCAAAACGATTTCCCAAACAGGCGACTATTATCACCTCCCAGGGCACGCCTCTTTAGTTGCCCGCCGTCTCAAGAGAGCCAAGTTTTGTGCACCTCGTCTGCGCCTTGCCCAAACTCTCGCCATCAAGCTCTCCCATACTCCCGGGATCTTGGCGATTTATCTGACTGGTTCACTCGCCATGTCCAACTCGAGCGTGAATGATGATATTGATTTTATGATTATCGCTCACTCTCATCACCTCTGGACCACCCGTTTCCTACTCACGCTCTATACCACCATCCTGGGCTTGCGGCGCACACCCAACTCTCCTCGCTCCTCTGGCAAATTATGTCTTAATTTGTACCTCACTCCTATGAGCTATGCGCTACCAAACCATAAACAATCTCTTTACACCGCTTACGAGCTAGTCCAAGCAATTCCTCTTTTTGATCCTCACAACACTCGCGCCTCTCTCTTCGCCGCCAACTCCTGGATTCGTCACTATCTCCCCAACTTCCCGCCACCCAAAATTACCCCATCTACCATCTACCATCTACCATCTACCATCAATTTCTTTGAGAAATTGGCCTATCGTCTCCAACTTTTATATATGCGCCCCAAACTCACCCGCGAATACGTGACTCAGGACTCTGCCTTTTTCCACCCCCACGACCCCGGCACCAAAGTGCTAAGAGGACTCTCCTTAAAAGGAATACCTGGCTGCAAGCCAAGTAGGGCTCGCCGGCAGGCGAAAGGAGAGTCCTCATTGGAAGTATAATAACTCAATTATGTTCCACTCAATTCAGTCCATTGCCCTCGTCTGCCACGATCTACGATCTAAAAACTACAAGCTAGTCTTAGCCACTGGCTTCTTTGATCTTTTACATGAAGAGCACATTCGCTTTTTGCGCAAAGCCAAATCAGCAGGGGACATTCTTATAGTTGCCGTCGAAAGTGACGAGCGTGCTCGCGCACTCAAGGGTAAAGATCGACCCGTCGAACCGCAGTCTGTTCGTTGCCAGCATTTACTCTCACTTACAACCCCCGGGGTTATAAGTCAGCACAATGAAACCCCGGGGGTTCTAAATCCCGTCGATTATGTCATCGCTCTTCCTCCCGACTTTGACCATTTCGAAGCCTACGACTCCCTCATGTCCGCTATCTCTCCAGAGATTTATGCAGTTAGCTCTCACACTACTCATCTCAAGAGCAAAACTTTTTTGGTCGAGAAATACGGGGGTAAACTTATTATTGTTCACCAGCTAAACACAGATATTTCTACGACAAAAATTATAGAGAAAGGTATACTATCCCCATAGCCATGTGCCATGAGCCATGAACTATCAACCAAACTACTATGTTCGAACACTACATCTATCAACCATTTTTCAATATCTTTGTCGGTCTCTATGAGATCTTGGGTAAAATTTCGCCAGAACTAGCCGACATGGGTATAGCTGTCATTATTTTTTCCATTGTCGTTCGCATTATTCTCTTCCCTCTTACTATTGCCGGCGAAAAAAGTGAAGAAGAAAAGAAAAAGATCACCGATCTGGTAGCAGAAGCCAAGCGACTCTACTCCCACGAGCCCATCAAACTAAGCGCAGAGATCAAAACCATCATGCGCGGTAGCTACAAAGCCGTCTTTGCCACCACCGTGAACCTTATCATCCAACTAGCTATTATTCTCATGCTCTATCGCATCTTTACGACCGGGCTTGAAGGGGCCGATTTTTATCTGCTCTACGATTTTATTCCTCGTCCAGATCATATCAACCTTATGTTCTTAGGCAAATACGATCTCTCCGTCACCAACTCGACTCTCAACATCATCCAGTCCATCATGATCTTTATAGTAGAGCTCCTGGGGGCCTTACGCTCTCCATATCCACTTTCCAAAAAGGATAAGATCCTTATGCAGCTCGTGCTCCCTGTCGGTTCTTATATTATCTTTATGTTCTTGCCATCTGGTAAAAAGGTTTTTGTCATCACCTCACTTGCCTTCTCTGCAGTTTATAACGCTATCAAACTCATTCAAGATTGGATGCAGAAACTGATCACCAAGTATATCCCCAAGCCACCACAAGAAGCAGAGTCAAATAAAGTGATACAATAACTTAGTATGTTCGATAATCTCGTAGTTTCATTCTTGGCAGACGAAGTAGTAGGGGGATTTTTTATCTCTGTTCCTCCTGGACATGTCGCTTGTGTCTACGACCGCGGCCGTGGTGTCCTCAAAAATGTTTTTGGTCCAGGTCTTCATCTCAAAATTCCTTTTTGGCAGGTAGCCAAACTATTCAACGCCCAAGTTCTTGAGTACACGATCCACAAGGGTTTTGACTTGAGCAACAAAGAGATCTTGGGGGATGAGCCCATCAAGTCCACCACCAAAGATGGCGCCCCCGTGGTAGTTGAAGGTTCTATCCTTTTTCGCATCGACAAGGCCAATGCTCCAGAGCTATGGGAAAACATCGGTGAACACTTTGTCTCCAAAGTGATCCGTCCTTTTAGTCGCTCCAAGATCTCCGCCATTTTCTCAACTGTTGATGCAGGTATTGTCAAAAATTCGCGTGCATCTCTCGAGAACACGCTCAAAGAGGAACTCAATCTAGAGTTCCAAAATCGTGGCCTGATTTGCGAGGGTGTTTTGCTCTCCGAAGTGGCCGTCGGTTAATATGTCGACTTATCACACGCAAACTATCCCTGAGTTACTTTCCACTCTTGTTTCTCGCCACTCTGAGCATCCTTTCCTAGAATCCGACTCTTCTGTTCTTACCTATACTCAGTTTGACACTCAGACTCTTTCTCTAGCCGCCCACTTTGTCTCTTTGGGGATCAAGCAGGGTAATCATGTCGCTATTTTGCTCCCCAACTGTAGCGAGTTTATCTTGTCCTGGTTTGCCCTTATGCGCCTTGGGGCTGTTATGGTTCCGATCAACCCCACCTACCAAGAGGGTGAGGTGGCCTACATAATCTCCCATTCTGAGTCTCGTTTTGTTATTACCCAAGCAAATTTAGCTTCTCATCTCTCTTTGGACATCACTATTATTTTGACTTCTAGCCTAGCTACTTTGCCCGCTCCCCAAGATCTACCCAGTCCAGATATCACTCCCGAATCTCTTGCGGCCATCCTCTATACCTCGGGCACAACTGGCAAACCCAAAGGGGTCATGCTCCCACATCGATCATTTACCATCGGTGGCGAATCTTTTGCATATCGCGCCCAGCTCTCTCACACAGATCGCATGCTCGTTATGCTGCCACTCTTTCACGTCAATGCAGAGGTTTACTCAGTTATGGGAGGACTTGTAGCTGGCGCCACTCTCGTCCTGGTCGATTCTTTTCATGCCTCTACTTTCTGGCAGACAGTTCATGATCGTCGTATCACCCAGTTCAATTTTCTAGGCGTGATTGCCAATATTCTTCTGCGCCTTCCAGCCTCTCCTCTTGATACCACTCATCATCTCCGCCTCTGCTGTGGTGCTGGCTTATCCAAAGAGACAATCCTCGCCTTTCGCGATCGTTTCCACGTTCCACTCCTAGAAACCTACGGCTTAACTGAAGCCCCCATGGGCTTGAGTAATATGTTGGACGATTCTCGTGAGGGAAGTATTGGCAAACCAGCCAGGCACAGCGATCCCACTATTTTTACTCAGGCCAAACTCGTAGACAACGAAATTGTCCTCTCTACTCCCGCCTTAGCTTTGGGATATTGGGGCAATAAAGATGCCACTCAGGAATCATTTCAAAATAACTGGTTTTATACTGGAGATTATGGTCGTCAAGATCGAGATGGTTACTACTATTTTGTCGATCGCAAAAAAGACTTAATTCGCAAAAAGGGAGAGAATATTAGTAGTCGCGAAATCGAACTTGTGATCGCCAATCTACCTGGCGTTGTATCTGTGGCAGTCATACCTATCCCTTCGCCTCTAGGAGAGGATGATATCAAGGCCTACATAGTCACGCAGCCAGGTTCAAATCTCAATTTTGACCTCGTGCGCGCTCACTGTCTCAAGCAACTTAGTTACCAAAAGACCCCTGCTTTGGTAGAATTTGTAGAGTCATTACCCCAAACTCCCACCAATAAGGTGGCCAAACAAGAACTTAAGCTTATGTTTCAAACCAATCAATCCCACAAACTTACCCCCCACATGTTGTTGGTAGATGGACTCCGCACCCCCATTGCCAAAATGGATGGAGCTTTCAAAGATATCCGCCCCGACGAACTCTTGACTCATCCTCTCAACGCACTAGCTAAAAGACTCTCTTTGACTCACGCAGATGATTTTATCGTAGGCTGTGTCAATCAACTGGGGGAGGCGCAGCGCAACATCGCTCGTCAAGCCATCCTTTTGTCAGACTTGTCAAGCAGTACTCCCGCCACAACCATTAATCGCCTCTCAGCTTCTAGTCTTGAAGCTGCGCGTCTCGCTTTTGCCACCATTGCCTCGGGCCTTTCGGATTCGGTCTTGGTGGGTGGGGTCGAGTCATTTTCGCGCACCAAAGAGTCCGATCGCTTGGGCTATCCCCACTTGCATCCCAAACTGACCAAAACACTCTTGCCCTCCGGCGTATTTATGGAAAGCCTAGCCCAACAATCCCACATCTCTCGCAGCGATCAAGATGAATATGCGCTCTTAAGCAACGAGCGCTCGCTTAACTCGCCCACTCCCGAGGCTCGGGGTGTAATTCCCGTGGCAGGCTTGGATCATGACGATATACCCCGTTCTGGTTTGGCGCTTGATCGTTTATCAAATCTACCCCCTTTATTTGCTGGCACCATTACCGCCGGCAACAGTAGCAAACTTGGTGACTCTGCTGGAGTTTTGCTCATGGCCTCACCATCTTTAGTCGCCACCCAGTCGTGGCAACCTCTTGCTGGGATAATTGGTTTTTCGCTCTTTGCCACAGATCCCAAGGATTACGGGAGCGCCCCAGTTTCGGCCATCCGCAATCTACTCAATCAGCACGATTTGACGATAGACCACATCGGTATCTGGGAAATCCACGAGGCCTATGCCGCCGAAGCGCTCTACGTCGCGCAGCAACTTCACCTATCTCCATCCCGCATCAATCTCTGGGGTGGGGCAGTCTCACTCGGGCATCCCTTTGGTGCAACCGGCGTACGTCTCTTACTCTCTGCCGCTCACCAACTAGCCAGTAGCGATTCTTCTTATGCGGTGGTTAGTATCTGTATTGGTGGTGGCCAGGCCCTCGCCTGTCTCTTGACAAAGTAATATGACCATGGTACTATGACCATAGTCATATGTTAAAAACTACCGTTTCCAAATCAGAATTCAAAGCCAAGGCCCTCGAGTACATGCGCTTTGTACAAAAAAACAATCAATCCATTGTTGTAACTGATATGGGTAATCCCGTTATTCAAATCAATCCTTACAATGTTTCAAATGAAGATGAAGATGAGCTGGCTTTTTTTCGAGGTTCCGTCCTCAAATACGTTCGCCCCAATGATCCAGTTGGTCTAGAAGATTGGGAGGCACTTAAGTGATCCTCTTAGATACCAATGCTTTCTTATGGTATTTATCTGATAAAACCAAATTTTCTGACTCAACTTTGGTTGCTATTCAAAAAGAACGTCACCAGTCCAAACCACTCTTAGTTTCCGCTATTAGTATTTGGGAAGTCGGTCTTCTCATTCAAAAAAAACGTATTCAATTACACGTTGATTACGATACTTGGTTTAATCAGATTCGCAAACTTAAATCAATTCAATACGTGCCAATCACTATCGAGATTTCCCACGAATCAATTATGCTACCTGGGATATTTCACTCCGATCCCGCTGATCGCATTATAGTAGCCACTTCACGTTTTCTCGGCGCAACTCTCATCACTAGCGATCACTTAATCCGCAAATACAAACACGTCAAAACGATTTGGTAATCACTTTGATCTAGTTGACGCCTACCCATCTTCTTTGCTAATATAACACTCGCACTACTTTATTGCTAAATATTAACTATTTGCCATGAGCCATGAGCCATGAGCCAACAACAGGAGGAACTATGCAGTTAGATCCAAAAAAACTTACCCCCATGTCAGGTTACGTTTTAGTCGAGCCAGAAGCCAAGCAAACCAAGACTGAGGGTGGTATCTATCTCCCCGACAATACGACAGACAAGCCCCAGGGTGGCACAGTTATTGCTGTAGGGGGCGCTACCTACAAAGATGGTAGAGAGATTGCTTCACCAGTCAAAGTAGGAGACAAAGTCATCTACAAAAAGTGGGGTGGTAACGACGTCAAAATCGGGACAGTCGAATATCAATTCCTTCAATTCGAAGACATCCTCGCCGTTATCAAGTAACTATGTGCCATGCACTATTAACTATTAATTAGGAGGAATTATGACAGCCAAACAAATTATCTACGGAGACGACGCCCGTCAGAAGTTATTAAGTGGTATCGCCAAACTTGTCTCAGCCGTGGTCACTACTCTAGGACCTCGTGGTAGAAATGTCGCCATCGACAAAAAATGGGGTGCCCCCAACATCATTCATGACGGAGTTAGTGTTGCCAAAGAAATAGAACTCGAAGACGCCTTTGAAAACATGGGCGCTCAACTAGTCAAAGAAGCCGCCAGCAAAACCAACGATGCCGCTGGTGATGGTACCACCACCGCTACTCTTTTGGCTCACCAGTTAGTTGCCGCCGGCATGAAAAATGTCACGGCAGGCTCTAACCCCATGCTCATGAAGAAGGGGATTGACCGCGCCGTTGAAGCCATAGTGGGGGAGCTCAAGAAAGTCAAAACCGATGTCAAAAAGGAAGACTGGGTCAAAGTAGCCACAATCAGTGCCCAAAACGAAAATATTGGGACCAAGATTGCAGAGGCTTTGTCACTCGTAGGCAAAGACGGAGTCGTCGAAGTCGAGGAAAGCAAGGGTTTTGAGATCGAGATCGAGCACAAAGATGGTATGGCCTTTGACAAGGGCTATATCTCGGCCTATTTTGTCACCAACTCAGATCACATGGAAGCCGAGATGGAGAGCCCCTATATCTTAGTCACCGACCAAAAAGTGACCAGTATCCAAGAGATGGTGCCATTCCTCGAGTCATTTGTAAAAGTTAGCAAAAACTTGGTGATCATCGCCGACGATGTCGAGGGTGAGGCTCTTGCGACATTGGTTGTGAACAAAATGCGCGGTACATTTAACGTACTCGCCGTCAAAGCGCCCGGTTTTGGTGATCGCAGGAAAGCTATGTTAGAAGATATTGCAATTCTAACCGGCGCTACCGTGATATCTGGAGACTTGGGTCGCAAGCTCGACTCAGTCAAAGTAGAGGACTTGGGGTCTGCCGACAAGGTAGTCTCTAGCAAAGATGAGACCAAGATCGTTGGTGGCAAAGGGGACAAAAAAGCCCTCGAGTCTCGCATCGATCAGCTCAGGAGCGAGGCCGACAACTCGACCAGCGACTTTGACAAAGAAAAGATCCTCGAGCGCCTAGCCAAACTCACAGGTGGTGTCGCCGTCATCAAGGTCGGTGCCGCCTCAGAAATTGAACTCAAAGAAGTTCAGGAGCGGGTCAAAGACGCCGTGGGTGCTACCAAAGCCGCCATCGAAGAAGGCATTGTGGCCGGTGGTGGAGTTGCGCTCTTGCGTGCTGCCAATGTCTTAGACAAATTGACGTCAGAGAGTGATGACGAAGCCGTCGGGATCAAGATCGTCAAAGCCGTTCTCGAACAGCCCCTGCGCTGGCTCGCCAAAAACAGTGGCGCCGATGATGGTTGGGTAGTTCGCAAAGTCATGGAGAACAAGAACCAAAATTATGGTTTCAACTCTGCGACTCTTGAGTTTGGTGACATGATTGCGATGGGGGTCCTCGATCCCGTCAAAGTAACCAGGCACGCCCTCCAAAACGCCGCCTCCGTGGCCAGTATGGTCCTCACTACAGAGTGTCTAGTGACTGATGTCAAAGAAGACAAAAAATCATCTCCCGCTCCAGACATGTCCGGAATGGGTGGCATGATGTGATGTTCCTAGGGGAGACTCCTCGACAGGAGACGTGAGCAACGCTCAAGTCGGGACAGCAAAGCTGGGAGGAGTCTCCCCATAGGATATAAAGGACAGTCCTCAAAGTTGCGCTCCAGGTCTGACCCCACAGGATATTGTTGCTTTATTGACCCATTTCTGCTAATATCCATACATATGACTACTGTCAACATCTCTCTCCCAGTTCAGCTCAAGTCTCAGGCAGACTTCTTGGTGGATTCTGGCCACTACACCTCCTTTAGCGATCTTGTCCGCTCCGCTCTCCGTCAATTTTTTGCTTCTCACGTCGATACAACTGATTACGATGTTCTTGTCAAAGAAGCCTTGGCAGACGAAAAGGCGGGCCGTTTAGTAACGCTTACATCTCCTAAAGAAATTGATGACTTCCTAGTCAAAGAGTACAATAAAGTGTCAGATGAAAAATATAGAATCAAGTCAAAATTACATCAAAGAGTATCACAAGATCATAAAAAACAATCCATCCCTCATTCCCAAAATCAGCAAAGTCCTTCGTTTTCTCTCGCTTGATCCTAACCATCCCTCACTACGCCTTCACAAAGTGGGTGGTAAAGACATCTACTCAGTGTCTGTGACCATGAGCATCCGAATGATCGTTCTTTTTCGCTCCTCATCGATTATACTTTTAGCCATCCGCCCTCACGACTCCGCCTATCGCTTTTAGTACTACCCGCTTGCATAAATCAATTTTTTGTGTCACACTTAATCTATGGCCAAATCACGTGCAAAAAAATCTCGTAAATCTCTCTACCTTCTCATCATCTTTATCCTCTTAGCTAGTTTGGGTTATGGTTATTATCGCTCCCTAGTTCAGCCCAGTAATATTTTTATAATCGAAGCAACTCCCATTACCTACGGTGACACTGTAGTGACGGGTACCCTGCGCAAAGATACCGTCGTAGGACAATCCGGTAACTACCTCCTAGTTCTCAATGATGGCCGTCCCATCCTCCTCGACGCCCAGGGCCTCGATGGCCTCTTGGGTTCGCCCATCACCGCCACAGGTTTTCTCTCTCCAGCCGTCGACTCTACCTCTCCCATGACCATGACCATTAGTACTATTACAGTCGCGGAGGCTCAATGAAAAAGCGTCGCTCTTCCCGTCGTCCCCATTTCCGCACGCCCATCATCGCTCTGATTCTAGTCGTCCTAGCTACCGTTGGCTATCTCTCTTATCGCTACTTTTTTGTTCCTCAGGTAGTCTCTATTAACAAACTCGTAGAGGAAGGAGATGGATTAACTTTTACCCAGACAGGACAACGTGGTGCCACCGCCCCCACCACCAACAACAATGATAATAAAAATACCAAAGAGAAAAATACCAAAGAGAAAAATACTGGCACTTGTAGCACCAACGGCTCCCCCGTCAAAGCAGGCACCTGGGCCGCCACTGGCAGGTATATAGACGATAAAGGAAATGTTTGTACTGACTACAAAACCAACCCAAACTGTAAAGGGGCATGTGATCAGTGTAAAGCTGTGAAGGGTAGGTATTATGAATTCGACGGCAAAGATCTAGCCAAATGCGATAAACAGGTCGCCACCGGCGCTAGTGTTACTCTTCCCTCATATGCCAACAAAAGTTATTGCAATGGGCAACCTAGTTGTAACTCATGTTTTGCCAAAATCAACGGCAAATATATTCAAATAGGCATAGGACAATCATACCAAGATAAAAAGGGTATAACACAATACTGCAATCCAGACGGGCAACCATCAACTAAGCTCGATGAAGAGGCCATGAAAAAATTCTGTCCCGCAGGTCAAAAGTGGGTCAATGGGAAATGTGGCGTACCAGTCAGAGAGGAAGCTCCACTTACAGACAAAGCACTTTGCGACAGCAAGGGATCAAAATATACATACACTGCCGATGGGTGCGTACTTGTATCTTCTCTCAAAAAGCCCGCCGGCGCGACCGTCTCCTCCGCCTCCGAATGTGTTTCTGGTGAAGCCAGCCCGACAGGCAACCAAAATACTCCCACCGCCAAATACGTTTGTATTGGTGGTAAAACTAATGATATTGTCGACAACGCCTCCCAATGTATCTCAAACTATGCCCTTAGTCAGACAAATGGAAAAGTAAAATGTGTCCCCTGCGCAGAGGGAATGAACAATGATGATAGGACCGACAGTTCATATTTTACATGTGATTCTAGTGGCAAGGCTATTTTTCACAATTGCACCACTGGTTCTCCAACCAAAGCTAGCGGTACCTGGTCTTGTCCTCCCGCCCCCACAGAGCCCGTCACCCCCACGACATATAACGAAGATTC
>Ga0210053_1002715_pt1 | contig 14982 bp, 13 predicted proteins | sample CryGeymeta201512_FD_185467 | JGI IMG/M metagenome (GOLD analysis project Ga0210053, IMG submission 185467) | Groundwater microbial communities from Crystal Geyser aquifers in Utah, USA - Crystal Geyser metaG 2015-12 (SPAdes) (version 2) | ecosystem: Environmental > Aquatic > Deep subsurface >... | reverse complement strand
CTTCATCAGCAGATCATCATCGCTGCTCATGCCCGGCGAGAATTCCAGACTGTAGCCGCCGACCATGTTCCACCATTTTTTATGGAACAGCGTGGGCTGCGAGGCCGCGCCTTCCCTGTCGCCGCGCGGGTCATCCTGGCAACGCGCAAGGAAAGCCGCTGCATCGAATGACGCCGGCAACCGGCCAAAATCCTGTTCGATGATATCCCTGTCGCCGCCGCCGTCCGGCTGGATCAGCGTGCCAAAGAACAAAGACAGATCGCTATCCACCGACTGGATCGCCTCGGCAAAAGCTCTGTCCCAACCGGGCGCAGCCACCATATCGTCGTTCATGTACATCACCCATTCATGCCGCGCCTGCGCCACCGCATGATTCACTGCCAGGCACACCCCGACATTCTTGTCGCTGTGCGTGTACTTGATGCCCTGCGTTTGAATCCATTCCAACGAGCCGTCCGACCCGTCATTCAGATGCACGATGATCTCGTGATCTGCCGTTGAATGCCTGCGCAGACTCTCCACGCACAGCTTCAGGTGCGCGAGATTGTTCCAGGTGGGAATGACGATGCTGAACATGTATTGGATCCTGTAAAAATTCACCCGTACGGCCGATAAGTTTCCTGCAGGATGTTTAATGAATGCCACATTCTACGGCAGTCCCGTCCCGCCCTTAACCGCGCGATAACGCTCTCTTTAGCCCATCTTTTTATCATCAGGCCAGCACATCGTCATACCGGCGATTGCAGTCCGTCTTCCATCATCGGCAACCAATGTTCCGTCGCCAAACAGGAAGCCGGTACCGCAGTCACGCCGCGGCCAATGGCCATGGATCACCCCCACCGTGACACATCACGTACAAATGATCCAAACCCAATGTTTTCGTGGCAGCGCGCATCGAAGAGGTAACCTGGGGTGATCGGGTCAACTTGATCTCGAATCCCAGGCGACGGCCTTCCTGAATAATCAGCAAATCCAGCTCATCGAAAACCACCCGCCCGGCCAGACTCTCCGACGTGTGTTTGAGCAATTCGGGTGCCGCACTCCCCAGGATCAAAAACCGGGCCGGGCAATCCGGCCGGTCTGCCCACACGCGCAACAGAGGGAAAATATCGGGGCGAAGTTGAATCTCATCCAGCACCACCAAACCTTCAAGCCCGCGCAACACAAAAGCCGGGTCTGCCAGCCTCGCCTGATCGCCGGGGTCTTCCAGATCGAAATGGCGGATCGGCCCATCCCACTCTTTTTCCAACTGACGGGCAAGCGTAGTTTCCCCCACTTGGCGCGCGCCCAGCATCGCAACCACCGGGAAGTAGGCCAGTTAGCGTTTGAGCGATTCAAGATGGTGAACGCGGAGGATCATGGGAAAATTATATTTGAAATGTCAGACGCCAACTCCGAATTTTCAATATCAAAGTTATGGCAGGTCAGACTAACCCAGCTCGCCCATCGGCGCAAAAGCAGTGCCTTGCGATTTCAAAGCCTTCCCTCACCCTAACCCTCTCCCGATGGTGAGAGAACTGAACCCAAGCCGAATGAGAGTCGGCTATTGTCGGCTTTAACCGATCAGCCGGCATCAAATCAACTGCCGCCGCCTCGCCACCGATACGATCCGGAATGCGGCAGTGGCGTAAACCAGCAGGAACGGCACGAACACCAGCACCCGCGTCGCGCCTTCCGCGCTCACCATAAAGATAGCCGCAACACCCTGCATCATCGCCAACGCGGAATAGATCGCCGTCATTCTGCCGTGCGACAACCCCATCCGGTTAAGCAACTGATACAGATGGGTGCGGTGTGCCATGAACACCTGCTCACCCGCCAGCAACCTCCGCAAAAAGGTGAACGTCGTGTCAAAAATAAAGTGCAGCAGCAGCAGCGGAACCACGAACAGCGAGGTATGCGAATGATCATAACGGGCGGCGATCACCGCCATCACCGCGAACACCAGCCCCAGGAACGTGCTGCCCACATCGCCCATGAATATCTTCGCGACCGGCAAGTTGAAGATCAGAAATCCCAATGCCGCCGCCGCCAGCGTCAGCGAAGCCAGATAGATAAAGTGGCTGCCCTGCTGGAAAGAGACGAATGCAAGAAAAAGGGCGGCGATCACCGCCGTGCCGGCAGCCAACCCATCAAGACCATCCATGAAGTTGTAGGCATTGGTCAGGCCGAACACCCACAGCAACGTCAGCAGATACGCCCACCCGCCCAACTCCACCAACCCCAGCACCGGCAAATGCATCACGTCGATCACGATACCGGCCTGCATCGCCACGATGATCGCCAGCAACTGGCCGGTCAGCTTGACCCTGAACGGGCAATGCCTCATATCATCGTAAAACGAGATGGCCGCGATAATGAACGCCGCCGCCAGAAAGCCGCCGAAATACAGGGAATAGATCGGCGACTTGTCACCGATGAAATGGATGAACACAACCCCAACCAGGAAGGCGATCACGATGGAAACCCCGCCGCCCCGTGTCGTCGGGTTTTGATGCGACGAGCGCGCATTGGGCACGTCCACCACCTTAAGGTAGCGGACAAGCAAATCGGTGATCGTGGCTGATATCCCGAAGATCAGCGCGGCGAACATCACATGGCGAACGAGCACGACCCGATCCATCTTCTTCCAATCATCGGGGAGTCGGAGCTGGCGCGTACTCCGGAATCCATTGCTTCAGGCGCGCCCTGACAGCCTCATCCGCATAGACATTGCTCTCCCCAACCCAGGACAGCAAGCCCTTGCATTCATCATCCGAAACGGGTCTTGCCTGCGCAATTCGCAACTTCCGATGCGGCGTCGGCAAAGTATTCTCGTCATCGGCCAGCAACTCCTCATAGAGCTTCTCACCGGGGCGCAATCCGATGAATTCGATCTTGATTTCATCCTCACTCAAGCCGGAAAGCCGGATCATGTCGCGAGCCAGATCGACGATCCTCACCGGCTCGCCCATATCCAGCACAAATATCTCGCCGCCTTTGCCCATATAGCCCGCCTGCATCACCAATTGCGCAGCTTCCGGAATGGTCATGAAATACCGTGTGATGTCAGGGTGAGTCACCGTCAACGGGCCCCCGCTGGCGATCTGCTCCCGGAACTTCGGTATGACACTACCGGTACTGCCCAGCACGTTTCCAAAACGCACGACGATGAACTTGGTTCCCATCCACCCTGCTTGCGGCTTGACCGATGGCGCCGCACATTCCGCTACGGATTGGTTTTGTAGGTCGGGATTCATCCCGACAGAGTTTGTGTTAAGTCGGGATGAATCCCGACCTACACATGGCTGCTGATGAAAAAAACTTTGCAGCCCCTGGCACACCATCTCGGCCAGCCGCTTGGTGGCGCCCATCACATTGGTCGGATTGACCGCCTTGTCGGTCGAAATCAGCACGAATTTTTCCGCGCAATGCCTTTGCGCGCACGCCGCCACACACCAAGTGCCATAAACATTGTTGCGCACCGCCTGCCAGGCATTCTCGCTCTCCATCAAAGGCACATGCTTGTAGGCTGCCGCATGAAATACCACAACCGGTCTGTATTCAGAGAACACCTGCTCCAGCCTGGCCGCATCGCGCACATCACCGGCCAGATATACCGCATCCAGATTCGGATATTTCCGGGACATCTCTTGCCCGATGCTATAAAGCGCCAACTCCCCCGCATCCAGTAGCAACAACTTGCGCGGTGAAAATCGGGCTATCTGGCGACACAACTCGGAGCCGATGGACCCGCCCGCACCGGTCACCAGCACAATCTTTCCGCTCAACTGCTCAAGCAGCCCGGCCTCATCCAATCGCACCGGATCCCGACCGAGCAAATCATCCAGCTCAACCGCCCGCAGTTGCGAGATCGACACCCGCCCGCTCAATAAATCGTCGAATGCCGGCACCGTCAGCACCCTTACACCCGCCTGCCCGCATAAACCAATCGCCCGCCTGCGTTCGCGGTGGGAGACGCCGGGCATCGCAACGATCACCTGACTCACCCCAAGCCGCTGCACCGTATTCGCCAATTCATCCAGCCGCCCCAAAACACGCACCCCATTCAGGATGGTACCGCTCTTGTCTTCGTCATCATCCAGAAAACCGACCACCCGCCAGGACGGATTTCTTGCCAGCTCTCTAGCCAGGCTCACCGCCGCATCCCCGGCACCCAGAATCAAAACCGGCTCGCCGCGCCACTTGATATCCGCAAACAACGTCTGCTCTTTCCACAAGCGATAAGTCAAACGCCCCCCGCCCATCAAAATCAGCAGCAGCAGGGGATAAATGATCAAAACAGATCGCGGCAGCACCACATCAAAGCGCGCCATCCAGAACATCAACGGAATAGCCAGCGTCCCTAAAATGACCGCCCACACAATCCGCCGCAGATCATTCACACTGGCATAGCGCCACACCCCCCGGTACAAACCGAGCGACCAGAAGATCAAACCCTGCGAAAGCACCACCCAAACCAACGTTTGGCCAGCCTCAATGGCAAAGGCCGGCGGTAGCTCAAAATTGAAGCGCAGCAGATATGCACCCGCCCACGCCAGCGCGGCCGCCGCAACATCGTGCAGCACGGCCAGCGCGGAACGAATATTTTTATGGATGGAAACTGCCAAGATTCAGTACGCGTTCTTACCGCGCATCCCGACAAAGATAGTCATCAGAATGATCTTCAGATCAAACCAAAGCGACCAGTTATTGATGTACTCGAGATCGTATTGCACCCGCTTCTCCATCTTCTCCACCGTGTCGGTTTCGCCGCGCCAGCCGTTCACCTGCGCCCAGCCCGTGATGCCCGGCTTGACCTTGTGGCGCAGCATGTAACCGTGGATCAGCTTGCGATATTGCTCGTTATGCGCCACCGCATGCGGGCGCGGCCCGACAATAGACATCTGTCCCTGCAGCACGTTAAAAAACTGCGGAAGCTCATCCAGCGAGGTGCCGCGCAGGAAAGCCCCCAGCCCGGTCACGCGGGGATCGCTCCGGGTTGCCTGCGGAACCACCTCGCCATCTTCGGCGACACACATGCTGCGAAACTTCCATACCTCGATCACCTGCCCATTCAAACCGTAGCGCCGCTGCTTGAACAGAACCGGCCCCGGGGAAGTCATCCTGACAGCGAGCGCGATCACCAGCAGCAACGGAGAGATCAATAGCAGGATCAAACTGCCAAGCAGCAAATCTTCCAGACGCTTGGCAAATAAACTGGCACCATGGATCGAACTTTCAAACACGCTGACCAGCGGCACATCGCCCACACTGGTCCAGCGCGCGTGAAACAAGTCCGAAACAAACACATCAGGAACGATGAAGACCGACACGGTGCTGTCGGCAAGCCGCTCAAGCAAATTCCGGGTTTTCGCTTCTTGCTGTGCCGGGTAAGTCAAATAGATACTATCGACCTCTTGATCTTGAACAGCCTGGAATAACTGTTCCAACCCATTTTGTTTCTGCCCGTCTGCAGCCTGCATTGACGAAGCTTCGTCGTCATAGACGCCCTGAATACGCAACCCCAGCCATGGCGACCGTGAGATCACATTGATCAGCGCAGTCGCCTTGGCACCACCCCCAGCGATTGCAATTGAGCGGGTATTAAAACCCGACTTTCTAAACTGCCTCAATAAATAGCGAAGCGCTATCCTCTGCCCTATCAGTAGCGTGGGAGTAGCCGTGGCCCATGCAACCAAGGTTAAACGGGAAAACTGTATGCTTGATTTTCCCAGGAACCCAATTGCCAGCAAGGCGCACAAGGTAAAGAACCAGACCGTCACAATCGACCACGCCTCGCTCCGGATCGACTCTGCCCGCCAGGATCCATAGAGCCCGTTCAGCTCGGAGAAAAACAAAAATCCGACAACCGCCAACAACCCGGCGAGTGCATAGTGAACTTCGATGGACACACCATATCCCTGTCCGCACAACCACAGCGTACCCAGAATAATCGCCCCATCCAGTACGCGATGGAAAATTTCCAGCTCAGTCCCGTGTTGACGAAACAATCCTTTGCGCATTTACCTGAAACCTCTTTCACTCTATGGGAGAGTCCAAATTATATTCGTCACACCGGCGAAAACCGGAATCCAGTGTACTCAATCGACCGGGCACCGGCTTTCGCCGGAGTGACGACTTGAATAGCGCTTCCACAATAATCAGCGCCCGGATTTACGGCCCGCTCATTTTGGGGATGACCGCCCCACCACCCCCTCTACAAACGCCCGGAATTCCCTCTGAAAACGCTCGCGCGAAAAGCGCTCCACATTCGCCCTGCAATTTACCGGCGTAAACTCACCCCGTCGCGCTTCAAACAAATCAACCGCGCGGCATATTGCCTCCACATCCTGCTTGTCAAAGAATACGCCCGTCGCGTCCTGTGCATTAGCCGACGCGGCATCGCGGATACCTCTAATCGTTTCCAGCGCACCGCCTTTACCGTAGGCGATAACCGGCGTCCCGCACGCCTGCGCTTCCAGCGGAGCAATGCCAAAGTCTTCCTCGGCAGCAAAGACAAATGCCGCCGCGCGTTGCAGATGATCCAGCAGCACCTCCCGGCTTTGATAACCCAGCAACTGAACATTCGCACCGGCCTTTGAACGGATCTTCTCGTAGTCCGGGCCATCACCGATGACGACCAGCTTCCGTTGCGGCATGCGCGCAAACGCCTCAACAATCAAATCGATCTTCTTATACGGCACCATGCGCGAAGCGGTGACATAGAAATCTTCTTTTTTCTCGGCCAACACAAACGTATCGATATCCACCGGGGGATAAATCACCGTTGATTCGCGGCGATAAACCTTGTTGATTCGCCGCGCAATAAAAACAGAAATGGCGATGAAAGCATCCACGCCGTTTGCGGTGCGCACATCCCACATCCGCATGCGATGCAAGATCCATTTGGCAATCCAGCCGCGCAACCCGCGCTCCAATCCCGATTCGCGCAGATATTGATGCTGCAAATCCCACGCGTAGCGGATCGGCGAATAACACATGCAAATATGAATCTGGTCTGGCCCGGTAATAACGCCTTTGGCCACCGCATGACTGCTGGAAATCACCAGGTCATATACGGACAGATCGAATTGTTCTACCGCCAGGGGCATCAAGGGAAGATAACTGCGATACCTGCGACGGGCAAAAGGAAGTTGCTGAATAAAGGACGTGGTGACCGACTTGTTCTTGATGCAGCCGCGCTGCTCCGGTGGCAAAAAATCGACGGTTGCAAACAAGTCCGCAGCCGGAAAGCAATCGAGCATCGCCTCCAGGACGTGTTCCGCCCCAGAGTTAGTCACCAACCAGTCGTGGACAATTGCTACTTTCATCAGCCGAATGATGCCACATTTGGCGGTCAGTCAGACCATAGTCTGGTAAACAGACCGTGTTCTCTCCGCACAAGATGCCCAGGAAAACTGCTGCAATCGCAGACTGCCGCGTTCCACCATCTCCGCAGCCAACTTTTTATCTTCCGCCAACTTCTCCATGGCAAAGGAAATCTCGTCGATGCTTGTGGGCTCAACAAGCCAAGCTGCATCACCAGCCACTTCAGGAATCGAGGTCGTTTCCGAAGAGATTACCGGAATACCTGCCGCAAACCCCTCCAGCACCGGCAATCCAAAGCCTTCATACAATGACGGGTAAACAAGTGCTGTTGCCGACTGCATGAGCACACGCAACGCTTCGTTAGGTACCCATTTCAGCCAGTGCCCATCGCCATTCTGCTCCATGGACTTTATAGAATTGAGCGTTTCATCTCCACCCCAACCATAATTTCCGACTATCACAAGGGGGTGTGCCCTGCAAAACTCGCGCCCAAGGGCACGGTGCGCAGCAATGATGCGAGAGATATTTTTCCGTGGCTGCAGCGTACCCACAAAAAGAAAAAAACCCTCTCCTAATTTGTATCGCTCCAGAACTTCTCTTCTTTTTTCGCCATCCACACGTGTGCGCAAAGACTCGTCGTAGCCAAGCGGAATAACTGTGATTTTTTCTTCCGCTATCCCAAAATACTCAACAATATCTCGCTTGCTAAACTCGGAGATTGTGATCACCCGACTTGCCCAACGCGCGGCGAGACAAAACGATGCGTTTTTAATCCTGCGCATTCTCGCAGACACCCATTCTGGATGGGCCAATGGAATCGCATCCATGATCGTCGCCACTACCGGCACATGTCTGAGTTTTGGAATATGGTGGTCTGTCGCGTGGAAGACGTCTATCTGCGACTCAATGTGCTTAGTTCCATAAAAAGGTCTACCGGTGACCTGAGAATACGCGCACTGCAATGGATACCCGCCCTTGACGCAATCAAGCGGTTGCGGTGCCCCTACTTTACGCTGAACATCTCCCGGCAGCCCAAAAGCAACAGCCCTGGCATTTATGCCGGCCCGCAAATTCTCCCGCCATAAGTTTTCTGAATACACGCCAATTCCGTCGATGTGCCCATTCAGCAACCCTCGCGCCCATGCAGTCACTCCGAAACCAAGACGCATTAATTCACCGACCCCGCTTCTTCACAATTGACTCACTTATGCTGCAACATCCAGCGCAACGTCTCTTCCAGCGGCGGCATATCAGGCGGATCAACCAAGCTGCGCAACCGGGACGAATCCCCGCACAGGGTTTTAACCTCATTCGCGCGAACAAAAGCCGGGTTCACTTCCACCCGGATTGAATGCCCGGTAATGGCCTCTGCCATCGCCAGCACCTCGCGCAGGGAATGGGTGCGACCGGAACAGACATTAACGATTTCCCCTGCCGGTGCCGCTTCCAGCAGACGCCGATAAGCCGCCGCCACCCAGCGCACATCCGAGAAATCACGCCAAACGTCGAGATTACCCAACTCGATGACTTCTGCCCGACGACGGAAGTGTGAAACGATCTTGGGCAACAAGAACGCATCACTCTGCCCGATACCGGTGTAATTGAAAGGCCGCGCGATCAGAATAGGCAGCTTGCCTTGCCACAGTTTCGCCATGAATTCCATGGCCAACTTGCTTACCGCGTAGTCGTTTGCCGGATTGGGCAGAGCAGATTCGGCCAGGACGCCCGATGCAGCATTACCATACACATTGGCGCTGCTTGCCAGCAAGACACAATCGGGGCGCTTATTGCACGCGGCCAGCGCAGCCAGCAGATTGCGTGTACCGATCAGATTCACCCGATAGAAGGCTTCCGGGTCTCCATGCCCAACAAATGCAATGCCGGCCAAATGCGCCACCACATCCGGCTGCACTTCATTCACCCAATCCGTCAGCCCCGCCGTATCGGAGAGATCAACCTGGCGATAGCACAAATCATCCGGTCGCTCAGCCCTGCCGATGCCAAAAACCGCCCAGCCGGCCGCTTTCAATTCACGAGACAAATACTGGCCAGTAAAGCCCTCTAGCCCCGTGATCAGTGCCCGCCGCACGAGACGCCGACTTAAAACGAAACGCCGCGCTCTACGCGCCGCATATCTGCTTCCACCATCATCTGGCACAACTGCTCCAGCGTAGTCTTCGGCTCCCAGCCCAACTTGGCTTTAGCCTTGGCAGGGTTGCCTATCAACAGTTCAACCTCTGCCGGTCGATAAAACATTGGATTGACTCGCATCACCACTTTGCCTGTTGCAACATCAACAGCCGTCTCATTCTCAGCAGAGCCTTTGAACTCCACGGCAATGCCAGCCCCTTTAAATGCCATCCGTACAAAGTCACGAACCGTTTCGGTGCGGTTAGTTGCCAGCACAAACGTATCCGGCTCATCCGCCTGCAGTATGCGCCACATCCCCTCCACATAATCCTTGGCAAAGCCCCAGTCACGCTTCGCATCCAGATTACCCAGCTCCAGCACATCGAGCTTACCTAACTTGATTTTGGCCACGGCATCCGTAATCTTGCGCGTCACAAACTCTAGTCCACGCAACGGCGACTCATGATTGAACAAAATACCGCTCGCCCCAAAAATGCCGTAACTCTCGCGATAGTTGATCGTCATCCAGTGTGCATAAAGCTTGGCTACCCCATACGGACTGCGCGGATAGAACGGCGTGTCTTCCATCTGCGGGATAGCCTGCACCTTGCCAAACATTTCAGATGTGCTGGCCTGGTAGTAACGAATCTTCGGATTGACGATACGAATCGCCTCAAGCAAATGCAACGGGCCCAATCCAGTGATTTCAGCAGTAGCCAGAGGTTGATCGAACGAAACAGCAACAAAACTTTGTGCCGCCAAATTGTAAACCTCGGTTGCCTCTGTGCTTTGCAACAAACGAATGCTGGATGACAAATCCGTAAGGTCGTATTCAACCAAATGCAGGCTCGGATTCTTATCAATACCCAACTCTTGTATCCGCCAGAAATTGACCGAGCTGGTACGGCGGTAGGTTCCATAAACCGTATAGCCTTTTGCCAGCAAGAGTTCCGCCAAGTAGGCACCGTCTTGTCCGGTTATGCCGGTTATTACTGCTGTTTTACTTGTCATACTTATGTCGGCTTTCAATTGATTTACAACTGTATTGTCTCATTACACGACTTTACTTGACTGGCCAATTTAGAAAATCCCAAATCGCCTTTTGGCTTCTCACGGAAACTGTTGACCTTGTTGCCGCCCATGTCCAGCGCACCGAAGCAGCCGGGCGGAATGGTCGCGGTCAAGGTGGCCTTTACCTTTTGTGCGCCGTGGAAGGCAACCAGGTCGGTGATGTTGACGTCACTGACGCCATCGCCATAGGTTAAACAGAAAGCCTTCACCCTTGACATAGTCCGCCACGCGCTTCAAACGGCCACCGGTCATCGTATCTTCGCCGGTATCCACCAGCGTCACCTTCCAAGGCTCCGCATAACGCTGATGCACTTCCATCTTGTTTTGCTCCATGTCGAAAGTGACATCCGACATGTGCAGGAAGTAGTTGGCAAAGTATTCTTTGATGACGTAGCCCTTGTATCCGCAACAGATGACAAAGTCGTTGATCCCGTGCGCGGAATAGGTTTTCATGATGTGCCAAAGAATCGGCCTGCCGCCGATCTCAACCATGGGTTTGGGTCGCACCGAAGTCTCTTCGCTGATCCGCGTTCCCAACCCCCCAGCAAGTATTACGGCTTTCATATATAGACTCTTCTAATTATCGAGAATTTGAGGAAGAAAGATTTATTCATCGCTCGGTATTCAAATCTTGCTCAGCATGTCTTGGTACGACAACCCTATTCCATCCTTCAACAACATCTGACGTTTCCAACCCAGCGCATTGATGCGCGACACATTCATCACTTTCCGCATGGTGCCATCCGGCTTGCTGGTATCGAAGGTGAGTTCGCCTTTGAAGCCAATCACCTCCGCAACCAACTCAGCCAGCTCGCGAATGGTAAGGTCCTCACCACAACCAATATTCACTAGTGGTGGGTGCTCTTCGTTGAACAAACTTGCAAGCTTGTCATCATCTTGCTCTAGCAAAAAGATGCAGGCATCAGCCATATCTTCGCTGTAAAGAAATTCACGCTTGGGCGTACCCGTGCCCCAAACCACCACTTCTTTGGCATTGCACTGCTTGGCTTCGTGTATTTTCCGAATCAACGCCGGCAAAACGTGCGAATTGTTCAAATCGTAATTGTCGTTGGGGCCATACAGATTGGTCGGCATGGCCGCTATGTATTTTGTTCCATATTGCCGATTGTAGGCGTGACACATTTCGATACCAGCAATCTTGGCCAAAGCGTAGGGGCGGTTGGTGGGCTCAAGGGGGCCTGTGAGCAAGCATTCCTCCGTCATCGGTTGCGGGGCATTTTTAGGATAGATGCAACTAGAGCCCAAAAACAACAAACGAGTGGCATTATTTTTCCACGTGTTGTGTATCACGTTATTCTGGATAAGCAGATTGTCTTCGATGAATTCTGCAGGATAAGTGTTATTGGCATAGATGCCGCCCACCTTGGCTGCCGCCAAGATTACGTACTCCGGCTTTTCAGTGGCAAAAAAGGTTTGCACATCGGCTTGGTTGCGCAAATCCAGCTCAGCATGTATGCGCAACACCAAGTTAGTGTAGCCTTTGGCTTGCAAGCGGCGCACAAGAGCAGAACCGACTAGACCACGATGACCGGCAATGTAGATTTTAGAATTTTTGTTCATGCTTACTCTCACGTTTACGCATCGGCCTTAAAGGTAGCATCAAAACCAGTTATACAGAATGCCAAGTTCTTTCTGCTTCATTATTTCCCTTTCATTGTCCTGCTGGGGCGCGACTCGACTTATCAATGTGGGATGAAATGCCCGGTGAATCTCTCTCCTCAAAGCGCAACCGGGACGAGTCCCCGCACAGGGTTTTAACCTCATTCGCGCGAACAAAAGCCGGGTTCACTTCCACCCGGATTGAATGCCCGGTAATGGCCTCTGCCATCGCCAGCACCATGCCCAACAAATGCAATGCCGGCCAAATGCGCCACCACATCCGGCTGCACTTCATTCACCCAATCCGTCAGCCCCGCCGTATCGGAGAGATCAACCTGGCGATAGCACAAATCATCCGGTCGCTCAGCCCTGCCGATGCCAAAAACCGCCCAGCCGGCCGCTTTCAATTCACGAGACAAATACTGGCCAGTAAAGCCCTCTAGCCCCGTGATCAGTGCCCGCCGCACGAGACGCCGACTTAAAACGAAACGCCGCGCTCTACGCGCCGCATATCTGCTTCCACCATCATCTGGCACAACTGCTCCAGCGTAGTCTTCGGCTCCCAGCCCAACTTGGCTTTAGCCTTGGCAGGGTTGCCTATCAACAGTTCAACCTCTGCCGGTCGATAAAACATTGGATTGACTCGCATCACCACTTTGCCTGTTGCAACATCAACAGCCGTCTCATTCTCAGCAGAGCCTTTGAACTCCACGGCAATGCCAGCCCCTTTAAATGCCATCCGTACAAAGTCACGAACCGTTTCGGTGCGGTTAGTTGCCAGCACAAACGTATCCGGCTCATCCGCCTGCAGTATGCGCCACATCCCCTCCACATAATCCTTGGCAAAGCCCCAGTCACGCTTCGCATCCAGATTACCCAGCTCCAGCACATCGAGCTTACCTAACTTGATTTTGGCCACGGCATCCGTAATCTTGCGCGTCACAAACTCTAGTCCACGCAACGGCGACTCATGATTGAACAAAATACCGCTCGCCCCAAAAATGCCGTAACTCTCGCGATAGTTGATCGTCATCCAGTGTGCATAAAGCTTGGCTACCCCATACGGACTGCGCGGATAGAACGGCGTGTCTTCCATCTGCGGGATAGCCTGCACCTTGCCAAACATTTCAGATGTGCTGGCCTGGTAGTAACGAATCTTCGGATTGACGATACGAATCGCCTCAAGCAAATGCAACGGGCCCAATCCAGTGATTTCAGCAGTAGCCAGAGGTTGATCGAACGAAACAGCAACAAAACTTTGTGCCGCCAAATTGTAAACCTCGGTTGCCTCTGTGCTTTGCAACAAACGAATGCTGGATGACAAATCCGTAAGGTCGTATTCAACCAAATGCAGGCTCGGATTCTTATCAATACCCAACTCTTGTATCCGCCAGAAATTGACCGAGCTGGTACGGCGGTAGGTTCCATAAACCGTATAGCCTTTTGCCAGCAAGAGTTCCGCCAAGTAGGCACCGTCTTGTCCCGTAATACCTGTAATTACTGCTTTTTTCATAGCTCGCGACCCCAACGTTATTAAAATTTATTAGCGGTCATATCGTCACACGCCAAAGCAAATACTGCAACGATGCACTCTCTTCTGTTTGTAATACCCGGGACAGCGGCCGATTTCAATCCTTGCCAAACAGATCGCGGCTAAACACTTTATCCGCCACATCGAGGATATCGTCGGTGATGCGGTTAGCCACGATGACATCGGATTGTTGTTTGAATTGATCGAGGTCGTTCACCACTCTGGAGTGGAAGAACTCGGGTTCCTTCAGTGCAGGCTCGTACACGATGACTTCGATGCCCTTGGCCTTGATGCGCTTCATGATGCCCTGGATGCTGGAGGATCTGAAGTTATCCGATCCACTCTTCATGACCAGACGATGAATGCCGACGACCTTCGGGTTGCGCTTGAGAATGCTGGCAGCGATGTAATCCTTGCGCGTGGTGTTGGATTCGACGATGGCATGGATCAGATTCTGCGGCACTTCGCTATAGTTCGCCAGCAGTTGTTTGGTGTCCTTGGGCAGGCAGTAACCGCCGTAGCCAAACGAAGGGTTGTTGTAATGGTCGCCGATGCGCGGATCGAGACAGACGCCCTGGATGATCTGTTTGGTGTCCAGACCGTGGGTGGCGGCGTAGGTGTCGAGTTCGTTGAAGTAGGCGACGCGCATGGCGAGATAGGTGTTGGCGAAGAGTTTGACGGCTTCCGCCTCGGTCGAGTCGGTGAACAAGGTCTGGATATTCTGTTTGACCGCGCCCTGTTTGAGCAGGTTGGCGAAAGTCTCGGCACGTTGTGAACGTTCACCGACGACGATGCGCGAGGGATGCAGGTTGTCATATAACGCACGGCCTTCGCGCAGAAACTCCGGCGAGAAGATGATGGCCGGCTGTTGTAGGTCGGGTTTTAACCCGACGCTTTCTGGTCGGGATGAATCCCGACCTTCGGAAAAACGCTCTCTGATTTTGGCGGTGTAACCCACTGGGACGGTGGACTTGATGATCATCACCGCGCGCGGATTGATGGCCAGCACGTCTTTGATCACCGCTTCGATCGAGCGGGTGTTGAAGTAGTTGGTCTCTGGATCGTAGTCGGTCGGGGTGGCGATGATGACGTAATCGGCCCCGGTGTAAGCCTCCTTCTTGTCCAGCGTGGCCTTGAGATTGAGCGCGCGATGGGCGAGGTAGTCTTCGATCTCGACATCTTCGATCGGGGATTGTTTGCGGTTGATCATCGCCACTTTTTCGGGAATGATGTCGAGCGCCACCACCTCATTGTGCTGGGCAAGCAGAATGGCGTTGGAGAGCCCGACGTAGCCGGTTCCGGCGATGGCGATTTTCAAG
>Ga0210053_1002713_pt1 | contig 14988 bp, 10 predicted proteins | sample CryGeymeta201512_FD_185467 | JGI IMG/M metagenome (GOLD analysis project Ga0210053, IMG submission 185467) | Groundwater microbial communities from Crystal Geyser aquifers in Utah, USA - Crystal Geyser metaG 2015-12 (SPAdes) (version 2) | ecosystem: Environmental > Aquatic > Deep subsurface >... | reverse complement strand
GCTTGAACCGGGTGACTTGCCTGATTCCGGCAACCAGGATTGTGTTGCCAATACCCATGATATGTCCCTTATTATAAACAGGATAAGAAGCACGGATGGAGTAGATTTGGGAATTGCCGATGTGGATTATAACGACATCATTAATGCGGCTGATATTTCCAAAGTAGACCACACGCTTAGTACTAAACCTGATGATGACTGAACTTTTCAGGTAATTAAATAAATTTCGGAGGTAAGAGAAAATGGAACTTATGAAAAAAAACGAATATAAAAAAATACTTATAGTTCTGGTACTTTTAATCATTCTTTTGGCGGGTATTGTACTTATACGTACGCAAAGGGAACTTTCCATGAAAAAAACTGCAGAAACAGCCATTACTGTTTATCAGGAAGAGGTAGTGCCCACTCCTACTACTTACGCTATGCCCGGCGTTTACAACATAGAACTGTCCAAAAAATCCATAAGTATAGGAGAGAGCGTAGAAGCCAAAATCATGTTTTATGCCAAAGAAAAAGTGTTGGACGGTTCGGATGTCATACTGAAATTTGATCCGGAGGTGCTTACGGCAGGCGATATCTCACAAAAGGGAGAGTATTTCAATCATTATCCCAGGGAATATATCGATAATCAGAAGGGGATAATAAAAGTCAGCGGTTACACGTTAGACCTGCAATCACCGATGGAAAGTCCGGTAATGCTTTTTACTATTCCATTTACTGCCAAAAATACAGGCAAAGTTACTCTGAGTTTTGATTTCCAAAAAGGAAAAACAAACCTTACCACGCTTATTGAGCACCAGACAAGCAGGAATATTTTAGGGCAGGCAGATCCGGTTAATCTGACCGTAGAGTAATATGAATAAGCTATTTCTTTCTCTCTGCATTTCAGTTTTACTTGTATTTAGTACAGGCATAGGTGCGGCCTATGCTCAGGTATACAAGTTCGAGCTTTCTAATCCTTCAACTCCGATTGCCGTCGGCAGCAATTTTGATGTGAAAGTATTTATTAACACCGGAGGACAGGCGGTGAATAGTGGAGATGCTCTCCTTATTTTTGACCCAACTAAGGTAGCTATAAATTCAGCGGCGGACGGACAATTCTTTGAGTATTTCTCGGAAGGTGCTTTAGGCGGATTCAACAACAAATATCTTGTGAGCGCTTGGGAAAATCCTGGACATGAGAAGACGGCTGCCACAGACACGCTTTTTTCCACATTAAATTTGAAAGCGGTCGCCTCCGGTTCATCTACTCTCAAATTTGACTGTACCGCAGGAACCGATGCTGATACCAACATAAACAGGTCTTCAGATTCAAAAGATATCGTCGATTGCAGTGCGCTCACACTTTTAACTTTAAATATAGGCGGAGGAGTTATCGGTACTCCTACTACTACTCCCAGGCCGACAGCAGCACCCACAGTACCGGCGGCTACTTCCACTCCGATACCGACAAATACGCCCACTCCTACACCTACAGCGAAACCAACCAATGTGCCCACAGATACTAAAGTGGTGACACCGACACTTTACAGGGCAGGAAATATGTCCGTTACCATGACTGCGGTGGGATTAGGCTCGATATTGATGATAGTTGGTATTTTGGCAATTTTATAATAATATTAGGAGGCAATAAATTTATACTATATGAAACTGCAAAATATTCAAAAATATTCTAAGTTAGGCGGACTTGTGGTGCTTTTGATACTTCTTCTTGTTGCCACAATTTTTTTGGGAAAAAATGCCTCAAATTTCTTTGCGAAAGCATCAAGCTGTACTTTTCAAAACGTACAGTCAGTCCAGGTGACGGCAAATTCAGCCGTCATTTCCTGGACTACCACTGATACCACTCGCGGGAAAGTGGAATACGGTACGGATTCTTCAAACCTGAACTTCACTAAAATAGAGGACGCGGATGGTACCAACCATAATGTGAACCTGACACTTCTTACTCCCAACACTACATATTATTATGTAATAAATATAAACAATAAAAAGTGCGACAGTTCCGGGCAGAGCTGCACAGGCAGTTGTGCGGCTTGGAATTTTACCACTCTTGGTGTGTCCCCACAGCCTGAAGTAGAAAAGGTGATGCCCACAGTTTCCCCGACACCTGAGGTTGTTTTGTCCCCGACTGTCCTGCCTTCTAAATCTCAAACGACTCCTGTTTCCTCTCCAACAGCAAGTCTTTCAGTTACCCCTACAAGTTCAGGAGCTGCTACTTTGAGTACATTTTGTGAACAAGTTATCCAAAACATAGGTGCCACAAGTGCGTCTACTAATTGGACAGCTGTTAAACAGTATGATTTGGACGGGAATAATATCGTGAACTCCAAAGACGTCTTCAAGTGCCAGAAAGACGGGAAATAAAACAGCAGTTAACAGTAAACAGAGAACATTAAACATTTAACAGACCCGCTTACAATCGCTTCCGCCGGCAACTGCGTAGCTGTGGGCGGATGCAAGCGGATCGCATTTAACAGAAAACAATAATTAGCAATTAACAATTATCAACTATCAATTCCTAACTAACTACGTAACCAACTAACTAAGTAAGTAATCTCCTCTTTTATTAAAGTTAAGTTCCAAAAACCAAGATCCGGGCACATCCAGTCGCCTTCAATACAATTCCTTCTTCTGATTGTTATTTTTGGCATAATTTGATTAGTTTAATTTGAATACTGTGTCATTAGCAGTTCCTCGATTGCTCTTTGAAGTCCGGCAATAACAAACAAAAAGGGAAATTTACCCCATTCACCAATTTCCGTGGAAACGATTCTTCTGCTGGCATAAGAGGAATCAGCCAATTTTTTCTTTTCCGCGTCTAGAACAGTCGGGAATAATTGTACTTCCTCTTCGCAGAATTCCTCGCCATACCTGTCTCTGGATAAGGAATGTACATATTTAACCCAGGTCCATTGTGGATCTATTTCAGAAGCACCGCTTCCCCATATACCGATATCTTCAAACGTCGTGCCAGAATTTGTTAAAGCAGATTGAATTATTCCTCTTGCTGTTCTCGAGTCTTTAATTTTGGATACTGTATAGGTAAAACCAGCCCTAAGGGATTCTTCAGCAAAATATCTGATAATGTTGGATATTGCAGCTAGTGTCCAAACAGCAGCAACCTGATTTACCGTTTCATCTAATGCAGAACCGGAAATAAAAGGATGTGAATTTGCATAATCGTATCTAAATCTTCTTTTAAAATCTTCAGCATCAACCACCAGCATTCTGCCGAAAAAATCGCGGATTCTTTTCTTTGCCAGTGCTCTGGTATCCGGCGTTTTCATTGCCTCGACAAGATCTCTTATAGGAATGCCGCGTTCCAGGTGTTTTCTTAGAAGCGATGCATCCGATTTATCATGCGGATCGCTGAATATACCTACAGGATATTTAGATGTGTCAAATCTTACTACATCACCTCCTCTTCTGCTTAAGGCTACCTGAACTTCGCTTACGTTTAGATCATCTCTTAATTCATATTTGTAAAGGCAATCGCCTGCTATAGTAACACTTTCTCTTTCCTGGAGATCACCTTTAACCATAATTTCGAAAGTATCCCTGAACGGGTATGTGTGATAATTGGGAAAGATTTGCCTGTCCCGAAGTTTTCTTATTTCATTCATACTGTTGTGAAGGAGCAGTCTCTGGCCGGCTACCCAGCGGTCTTCGGTAGACAGGGGAGTGGGGTCGTTATATTGGCTTTGTCCCAGGATAAACCTGATAAACACTTCATCCAATTCGGTGGTTCCCACTGTCTGGATATCCGGGCGTAAACCCCTAATTGTTTGTGGGTCGGTAATGCTTGAAAGCGGTTTTACCAGATAATTATGGAAAAAGTCATTAATAGATCTGCTTATCTCTTCAAGATCATACTCGTATATCCCGAATGCATGGGCAAATCGTCGCCGGAATGCATTTACCGCCCTCTCGTACCAGAGATTATCATCCAGAGAAAGAATACCATTTTTCCGGTCAATTTTCATTTGCCGGAAAGCCGTTAAGCGATCCTTTAATTTTTCCAACCATTCCTTCTTTTCCATATCAATATCAAAGACTTGACAGGCAACTTTATAAAGATTAGCCACTTCAGGGCATTCAGCTTCCAACTTGTTAAATTCCGCGGTAATAACATCTTCATCCAACTTCAGGAGAGCTTGAAGCACAAGATACGGTTTCTGGGGACCGCTGTCTTTCACAAATCTTAATGTATGGTTAAGATTTACTCTTTGTATGGCAAGAGAAAGTTCGCTTACCAGCTGAACCCTTGATCTCAATCTATGTATAGATTGGCCTTCACCTAAAGCTTGTCTGTATTGATCAACGGCTTGTGGATCCATGACCTCAGCAGGATTATCAATAAATTTCTGGTAATCCTTCTCGAAATCCTGAAGAAAAGCACCAACTGTTGTTATATGTATTTTTAAAGATTCTGTATTCATTGCAGCGATATCTGTTGGAGATTTGGGTATAGGTAATACGGTCCATCCTTCTAAATATTGTGCTTTCTTATGATGCTTAGTGCCTTCCAGCATTTTTTCCACCACTTCAACTGCTGTTTGGAGTTCGAACGCGTAAGCTGCTCTTAGAGTTTCTTCACAGATACCTTGTTCCCTGCCGTCTGTGGTTACTTTGGCCTGCAGTTTTCTTCTGGCTGATGTATCTCCTCCGACAGATAATGAGTCTAATAATTGTAAAGGTTGGCCATCCGAATCGGATATACGGTGTTCTCTTAACAAAATCTCCAGGGAATCCGGAGGTAAATCAAAAATACCTCCGATGTGTCTGGCAGGATCATAAGGCCGGCAATCAAGAAAGGGAGGGATTTCTGCGGTAAAAAAAGCTTCATGATTACTCAAAAGAACTTTTCTTTTTTTTCTTCCTACACCGTTCATATCAGTTTCAATTGAGTAATTTCTTTCTCCGATAGGTTTAAGTTGTCCGGGATGGATACCATAAAGATGTAATTGCTCTGCCAGATGCATGACTCCATCCTCTGGGTATTTATAGTGACCATTATCCATTTTTACCTCACCGCCGGGGAAAACCATTTGGTTTTTTTGTCTTGAGTCTTCTGATTTGGACATAAAGACTGTTGAGGTGAAAAATAGGCCATCAAGAGGACATATATCATTAAGCAAAACATTGTTAATCAAAATCGGTCTCGCTGTACGACGATCTTCGCTTGTTGAAATGATAGCTTGGGAAATTTGATCACGCGTTGGAAGAATAAAATCAAGTGCATCCTTACTATTCAGCCTTAGGGGAACTGTCCTGACTGTTTCCCGACTTTCTTCAGGCAGGGGTGATCTTTCTTTCAATAAATGCCTTATAGATTTCAATGGTCTCCAACCTGGTTGAGGCGTCTGGTCTGCGGGAAATGATGTTGGTAAGGTTCCCGGACCTGCAAGTAATGTTTCGACAATCATAAATAAAGACAGTCACAAAAAACCTCCTTTTGACAGGAGGTCTTTATATAATATTCTTATTAATTCATACTTCCTAGACCTCCGGTGTAAACCAGACGGAAGCCTAAAGATGATATAAGTAGATGATATGTATAAAATTCATTATTTTTGCTATTTTACACGCGTTCCTACTAATTATCAAGTTTACAGAGAAAGATAATAAAGGACAGTTATTTAATAAGAAGGATTTACATTATGAAGAGGTATATTTGACTAAGACAGACAATCATTGTACTATAGCCGTTTGTTAAGGATTTGTTGTCTATGAGTGTACCAAGAAGTGAAATTAAACCTGGATTTCAGTTTATTGAAGAAGCAGCATATGAATTCTGTCGCCATGCCTCCGAGCCGGTTATAAAGGGCAGCGATAGATTAATGCGGACTTCGGGGAATCTGCAAATTACAGATGAGGATTCAGTCAAAATTGCTGATGCCCTATATATTGGCTACTTTTTGCACCGTAATGCTCCGGTTGAGAAAAAACGTATCAGAGCAAGCGGTGAGGAATATATGGTGCATCCTATAGGTGTGGCTCAAATACTGGCAGAGGAAGGAGTAGATGACCCAAAAATCTTGCAAGCAGCCTTACTTCATGATGTGCTGGAGGATACGATTAAAGTAGATGAACCGGATCTAGTAGCACAGATTCAACAGAGAGAAAATCTGATTAGGGGCTTTTTTGGAGAAGAGGTGCTAAAACATGTTCAGACAGATACCAAAGTCATGGGCGGTAGTGAAGCTGATACCCTTGAAAAAATTATTTTTGCTCTTGATAAATCACAGGATCCGCCTGGAGTTCTTCTAAAACTGGCAGACAGATTACATAATATGCGTACCATAACAGCATTAAAACCTGAGAAACAAAGAAAGAATGCAGAAGAAACTTTAAGGGTGCATGCTCCACTTGCCCGCCTTGTCAGCATGCGTGCCTGGTCAGACGAATTATTTGCCAGAAGTGCTAAAGTTTTATGGCCGAGACAGACTGATGAAGCCTTAAAATTACGCGCGGCATTTACTGCAGATGATAGAGCAAAAAAAAGAATGCAAGCTTTAGGAGATATTTTTACGCATAACGATCTTTTTGCCGGAATACGTCTTGAGAGTGATGAACTGCCGTTATCCTCAATCCTGAGAGTTTCCGGAAAGACAGCCAGAGTAAAAGAACCAAGTAGATTACCAGTGAGGATAATTTGTGAAAGTGAAGCGCAATTTAAGCATGTATTGGATTGGTTTAATTCTTATAAAGAAAGTCCTGTTGACCTTTTCAGGGCAGGCCGTACGGAATTCGCTTTCCGTTTGGACGATGCAGAATTTAATGTTGCTTTGTATTCTCCGGATGGTTATTTACATAAACAGACATGTTTAGCCGATTTATGTCGCACGTCAGTGTTGGCGGCAGATGTAAGTGGACAAAGACGCCTTTATATAGATGAAAAATTGGAAAGGCCAAGACTGTTCCTTACTCAAGCTACGCAAAAAGGAAGGTTATCCGAATATATAAGTAGATTAATTGCTGAAGGGATGCAAAGTCCATTTCTGAAAGTCCGCACTTTGAAGGGAGATGAAATTGCTATGCCGGGAGGTGCGACAGCTCTTGATTTTGCCTATGAAATACATACGGATATTGGAAACAGGGCCAAGACGGCAAAAATAAACGGGAAAGTACGACCTTTAGGTACACCTCTTCACGATGGAGACACGGTTGAAATAATGCACAACAAAAATAGGTGGACGGTAGAAGTGGGGGCACTTGACAGGGTAGCTGCGGATTTTACCAGACGCCATATCAGGGAAGCTTTGAGAATGGTGAGGAGATTATATGAAAATATAAATAGTGATGTACGGCAGCAATTTGAAAAAGAGTTCACAAAGTTTGGTTTTGATTTGGATAAATTGATAGAGAGATTAGCTTCAGTCCCACGCAATGGAAGAACAGATGCTTTAGTTGGGGAAATGCAAGACTTATATAATAGAATAATACCTTATATATCTTCCAAATTTTCTTCTGAAGACAGAAGATTTGGCATGACTGCCAATGAATTTGTTCGTTATGCAAGGAGAGTTAGAAGTGACGCTATGGAAAGGGGAAGAAGACTGCTACTTGATATGTACCAGGAAATTTATGGAAATCTGCCGATTAGTGATTTAGGTGAGGCTTGGAAGGATACAGATAAACTTCTGGCTAAGTATCATGATTTTGATAACTTCATATATGAATGCGGGTTATCGGCTGTAGATGAAAAAGTGATGTTAGGGTATGTGGGGAAAATTCAAGGAGTGGAAAAGGAAAATTTCTTTTTTGCCACCGGTCCGGTTAACGACAGACCTGGTTTGCTGAATATGCTTACCGCTACAATGGCAAGACATGGAGTGAAAATTGTAACTATTCAAAATATTCGAAACTCGCCTGATACACCTCCGGGAAAGGTAAAAATTGAAATGCACATGCAACCATCTATTTACTTAATAATAGATGAGAAAAGGGCAGCGATTAGAAGAGAACTAACAGAGGGTTTATCACCGTTTAATCCTCCCGAAGAAGCGTTAGTAATAAGAAGAGGTCGGAGAGTATTGACAGAAGACGGAGATTCAAATGGGAAATGACAACTAAGGAATCAGTCTAAACCTCAAGAGCTTTTTCAATTCCACCACCCACAAGGGGGTCAACGAAGCCAGAATTATCAAAGCCCATTGGTTGAAGGTAAGGGTGCTTGTTTTGAAAACCACGTTTCCGAAAGAAGTCTGTACGACAAGAAACTGTAAAATTAGTGATATAACGGTTGCCCCGACCAGATATTTATTGGAAAAAATTCCCAGAGAGAAAAGCGATTTTCTCGTGCTCCTGTTGTTGAAAGCGTGTACTAGTTGGGACAAAGTCAGTATCGAGAAGGCGATGGTTTGGGCTGTAGGGTATGAATACTTATTTAAAGCATAAATAAACAGGAAAAATGTGCTTGCGGCGATAATACCTCCCTCAATGACCATGTAAAACCATCTTTTCTTATGCAGAAGTCCGTTTGTGATGTCCCGGGGCGGTCTTCTCATTACGTCAAATTCAGGAGGGTCTACGCCCAGAGCAAGTGCCGGCATACCGTCGGTAATGAGGTTAATCCAGAGAAGCTGTATAGGAAGCAGGGGATTGGGAACTCCGATTGCTACAGCAGATGCTACTACCAATACTTCTGACAGATTGCAGGAAATAAGATAGCGGATAAATTTGACCAGATTGGCGAAAATTACCCGTCCTTCTCTGACAGCATCGATAATAGTAGCATAATTATCATCGGTGATCACAATATCAGCCACCTCCCTAGTGATATCCGTACCTGTTTTTCCCATGGCAATTCCTATGTGGCTTTCCTTAAGGGCAGGAGCATCGTTTACCCCATCACCTGTTACGGCTACCAGGGTGTTGGGTATGCTTTTTATGGCTTTGACGATATTAAGCTTCATCATCGGGGAAATTCTGGCAAAGACATTAGCGCCTTTGGTAATTTCCCGGGCCAATTCCTTGATACTCATATCATGAATATCGTCTTCGGTCAGCACTTTATCTCCTTCTTTTATGATTCCCGCTTCTTTGGCTATGGCTCCGGCGGTCAGTTTATGGTCTCCGGTGATCATGATTGTCCTTATTCCGGCCATTCTTGCCTTATCCAAAGCCTCGATGATTTCCGGTCTTAGAGGATCCTGCATGCCGACAATTCCCATAAATTCTAAATTCTCTTCGGATAAGGAGTCTTTTTCCAGAGCAAACTCAACTTCTTTCTTGGTGAGGGGTTTGCAGGCTACTGCCAGGCTCCTCAGGCCGTCAAGGGCTAATTTTTTGGTTAAATTAAGGAATAAATCTTTTTCTTTGTCAGTAAGGTTGCATTTTTCCAGGATCACCTCAGGTGCGCCTTTGGTATAAAGCATATGGGCGGAAGTCTCATTTACCTGGACAATTTTACTCATCATTTTTCTTTCGGAAGTGAAGGGAACTTCAAAAACAGTAGGCTCAGTTTCTTTTATCAGGTTCACATCCAGTTTTGCTCTTATGGCTGCTACAATCAGTGATGCTTCGGTTGTGTCACCGATCACTTGTGTACCTTTGACAGAAGCATCACTTCCCAAAGCACCGGCCCGAAGGAGCGATTCTAATTTATGATTTGAAAGGGGATTGACAATCTTGCCTTTTTCCGAGAAAAAAGTACCTTGAGCATTGTACCCTTCACCTTTCACCAAATATGTGTCTCCGGTCGACAGGATGATTTTGACTACATTTATCTTGTTTTGGGTGAGGGTGCCGGTTTTATCCGTGGCAATTATTTTTATGGAACCTAATGTTTCGCAGGCAGAGAGCTTTTTGACGACAGATTTCTTAAGAGCCAGTCTTTTTACACCCAATGATAATACAATTGTGACAATAGCAGGCAGTCCTTCCGGAATGGCGGCAACCGCCAGAGAGATGGAAATAAGCAAGCTGTCTATAAAAGGAGTTTTTGCCAGGAAGTTGAAAACAAAAATTACCAGAGCAATAATTCCTATAACTATGGTAAGCATACGGCCGACCTTTTCCAGTTCTATGGAGAGTGGAGTTTTAGTTTTAGCTTCTTCCCCCAGGAAAAGAGCAATTTTACCGATTTCTGTACTTTGGGCGGTCCCGGTGACTACCGCTTTTCCTCTTCCGGCTATAACTTCTGTCTCTTTGTAGACCATATTCAGACGATCTGCAAGCGGAATATTTTCTTTGCTAATTAAGGGTTTAGAGTTTTTAGAAACAGGTAGGGACTCGCCGGTTAAAATGCTTTCATCAATTCTCAGAGAAAAAGATTCTACGATTCTTCCGTCCGCAGGAATTTTCGCGCCTTCTTCCAGTATGAGGATGTCTCCGGGCACTATATCGGAAAAGGGGATTTTTTCAACCTCTCCCTGTCTTTGGACCAAAGCATATAAAATCTCTTTCTGTTTGAGAGATTCGAGCGTTTTTTCAGCTTGTATTTCCTGGATGAAACCGATGGTTGCATTGATAAGGACGATTGTAGCAATGGCAATGGCGTCGATTGTCTCCCCGAGAAGAAGGGACACAAGAGTAGCTGCGAGCAGAATGATAACAAGCAGGTCTTTAAACTGATTTATAAATTTGAAAAATATGGGTGGTTTTTTCTTTACAGGAAGTACATTTGATCCGTATTTTTTCAGGCGAAGCGAAACTTCCTTTTGGGACAGACCGCGAGTTTTGTCTGTATTAAACGCTTTGAGCGTTTCCTCGATTGTTTGCAGGTGATACATTTACTTATGTTTTAGGTAAATTCAATATCCTTTATTAAATAAATTTTAACTTTTCCAGCTCCTGTGCTGACCGGATTTTGGTCGGGATTATTAAATTAATATCATATTACCCCTCCGCTTCCATGGGGAAGAAGGATGGATAATATCAAGTTTACAACAGGCGTGATGAGGCGAAATACTGGAGACGAGCCAAAAAAAGGGAATATTAGAAGAAGAAGAAAAATCATACCGTACTTTTCCAACTCCATCCATTCGTAGTAATACTTTTTAGGAAGAAGGCCGGCAACCACTTTAAAACCGTCGAGAGGATGGATAGGAATTAGATTGAAGATTGCCAGGAGAACGTTAATCTGGATAATAACTGGTAGTAACCCGTAGAGGAATAGACCCAAGATTCCGGGAAGCGGGAATCTTAGGATAACGGACAGGATGACGGCAAAAAGCAGATTGCTGGCAGGTCCTGCGACTGAGATAAGAGCAGCATCCCTTTTGGGATTTTTGAGGTTAAAAGGGTCAAAAGGGGTAGGTTTGGCCCAGCCGATAAAAAAACCTGATCCTGATATAAGCATGAGAAGGGGCAGAAGAACAGTACCGATAGGATCGATATGGGCAATTGGGTTTAGGGTCATCCGACCGTAGATTTTTGCCGTAGGGTCTCCCAATCTGTCCGCCATATAAGCATGGGCAAATTCGTGGATAGTAATGCAAATTATTAAGATGAACCAACCGATTATTATTCCCATATATTTATCTTTTTTCAGCTTATGGAAAACAATGATATAAATCCGGGGTTATAATTTTTTGCCTTAAAATAAGCTTGTTTAATTATCCGGTTTCTGGTATAGTATAACAGTTATTTAGGAAATCTCAAAACATAAAATTAGGAGTTTCCTATTTTTTATATATGGCCAAAAGATGTGAAAATTGCGGGAAAGGAACAGGTCGGGGGAATATGGTTTCCCATGCAAAAAACCGGTTAAAAAGGCTTTTTAAACCTAACCTGCAGAAGATGAAAGCATACAGAAATGGAATCTTGGTGGGAGTGAAACTTTGTACCAGTTGCATTAAGAGACTGAGGAAAGATGATAAAGTAGGTAGTTTAAGTCTCAAAAAGCCGGTTAAGAAAATACTAAAGCCGGTCCAGGTTAAAACTTTGGACAAGACAAAAAAGACAGAAGAGAAAAAGGCTGAAAAGGCAAGAGAAACAATCAAAATTGAAGACATCGTCGGGAAAAAGATATAACCTCATTTCTTCACATCAAAAAGAATACCTTCTATATATAGTTTTCCTCTTTCAAAATACACTCTCCATAAATCAATTCCGGGAAATTGGTAATCAGTAGGCAGGTAATCTATGAGATATTCTTTTAAAGTGGAACAGAAAAGATCAAGTCTGATGCCCTTATATTCTATCATGTTTTTTTGACCCACGGCCGTGTATAATAAAAACATGATATGGGAAAAGGTCATGTAAATAAGCTCGCATGGCAAATCTCCAAAGGTTTGCTTACCTCTACTTCAGATATCCTATTGTATTCTGTATTTTTGTTTGGTGCTTCAGTCGGTAAATCCGCAAGTAGCAGGGGAGTATGCGAATCTTTTAAGGAAGCGGATAATCTTTTTAGGAAATATAATACAAAAACCCTGATAGAATCTTTTTCCAGAGTCAGAAATAAGAAAAGATATCTTGTATATCAGAAAAACAAGGGTGACAGGCAAATTTCTATATCCTCTTACGGTTATAAGAGACTGGCTGAAGTGATTCCAACTTATAGAACCGAGAGAAAATGGGATAAGAAATTTTATCTGATAAGTTTTGATATACCTGAGAAAAAAAGGACTTTTCGGGACTCATTACGTAAGCACCTAAAAAAAATTGGAGCAGGTTTATTTCAAAGCAGTTTATGGATATCTCCATATAATCCGACCAACTATTTAAAGGAAAGTGTTAATTATTTTTCCCAACAAGATTGGATAATAATAAGTCCTGTGGATCAATATTCGATATTTCCTTATTTTGAAGAAGAATTACCGCTACTTCTTGAAAAAACATACAAATTAGCAGATCTAAATAAAAGATATAAAAGTTTTATAGATAAAGAGAAAGATAAAAAAGGACTGGTTGTATGTTTTGAGTATCTTAATATCCTTAAAGACGATCCGCAACTGCCTTTTGAACTGGAACCTCCCGGTTATAAAGCTAAGGAGGCAAATATTTTATATGGTGCATTATTGAAAAAAGATAATAAGTTTTTTTGACACACGGCCGTGTATCGAAAAGACATGAAGAATTTATACGACTGTGATTTTATCTCGTAGTGAATATTCTTTGAATTTGAAGGATCAATTTTCCTGTTTTTTCAGAGCTTCCCGGATGAGAGCAAGATTCCTGCCGTTCATTGGTTCCACTCCCAAAGCAAAGCGGATATAATTGACTTTTTGGCCTGTATCTCCCAAATAAAAAGCTCCTGCCGGTGTTCCGAAAAGTCCTGTTTGTTTGATGACATCAACAGCTGATACACTTTCTTGAAGGGGTACCCACAAGTAGAGAGCACCGTCCCGGCCTTGGGTAGCCTGAGTCTGTTCCAGTTGGAAAAGGTCGGTTCTATCGCCTAAAAGTTGTCTGAATTTTTGTTGTCTGTGATAATAGAGATCTTTCAACCTTTGCAGATCCTCATCTTTCACAAAGTCCCACATAGCCATGGCTCTGAATTGCATGGGATAAGACATCGCCAGTCTCTGCTTCTTGGCCTCCGGCTCAAACAAAGCGGCAATTTTTTCATCAGGAGTAAAGATGCTGCCGCATCTTAGACCCGGTACGCCGAAAAACTTGGTATCAGGCAATACATCTATTCTTCTTTTATATCCATTCAGCGCTTCGCCTAATTCTCGGTTCAGCTTTTCATTTCCTGTACCAAGATAAGCCAGATCATTAATAAGGAGAATTCCGTGTTTCTCCAAAACAGATAGAAGTCTTGAAATATATGATGCCTCAGCTATGTAAGAAGCGGGGTTATTGATTGGCGTAAGGACAAAGATCTTAACATCCTGATTTTCCGCTAGGTTAAGGTAAAGCTCTAACTCCTCAGGGTCGGGTAAAAACTGATTTTCAGGGCTGGTTTTCAGTTCTTTTGTATGAATCCCAATCCCGTCGGCTATATCTTTCACCATCATAAAGCCGGGAGTGGGGAAAAGGATTGCGGGATTCTGATCTTGCGATTCCTCTTTGAGCACGCTTCTGGCAATTTTATATGCCAGTTCCAGTCCGTCTGATCCGGCATAGGACAGGGCTGATCCGTCTATCCGCGGACCATCCGCTGTTACCTGATAATTTTCAACATAACCTTGCAGACCAAATCGATTCAAGTAATCCCTATGTCTGTTTCTTAAAGCTTCCCAGCCTAGCGCTCTTACGTCATATTCGGGATAATTGATTGAAGCCTCTCGCATGATGTTTTCATAGGCATTGGCTCTTTCCTGTATCTGGCGGAGTTTTGGTCCGGTAAGACCCATCCGGTAAGGCACATCTGCAAATTCAGGTTCCATCTCTTTTTGGAGGTTGACATCACCAAGGGTAAGATTCAGGATTGGAGGATTATCAAGTCCGATCTCTTTTCGGGCGTATTCTAATGAACGTTGGTAGACTTGTGTCATATCCCTGATTTCCAGTTTGCCTCTATTTTTGACCAGTAAAGCATCTATTTGTTCAGAGATATATACTTTAAGTTGCAGGATTTTATCTGTTCTTTCCGGATCCGGCGGTTGTCCATCTGCATTTTCCTGGGATGACGGAAATATTATGGTTGAAGGAAGGGGAAGTCTTTTGTCCGGAAGAACATGGAAAAAATCATCACGGGCAGACAGGAAGGCATCAGGTTCGGTGGCTTCAGTACCCAACCGGTATACCACATGTTCGGCTGCTTCAGCTTCTATCCGGCCACGTTCGTCTGCCATTCCTGCCGGCACTAACGTATTTAAAGGATCAGCCATATTGGCAAGGGTGATTGCTGTAAACGCGATGTATCTTTCAAAGGCTTCTTTTTCTAAAGGATCCGGAACAAATTCTTCCAGTTGAGGGGCAAATGAAGTTCCGAATGCGGCATTTACCTCGCCCCATTTATCTACTTTGCTTTTGCAGAATCTTGTGACTTTTCCGTCTCCCATCGGATCTACAGGGGCGGTGTGGATTGCCTGTCTTAGTGCTTGAGGTGCTTCCTGATGCATATTATTGGCAGGAAAGTATTATCAT
>Ga0210053_1002710_pt1 | contig 14993 bp, 20 predicted proteins | sample CryGeymeta201512_FD_185467 | JGI IMG/M metagenome (GOLD analysis project Ga0210053, IMG submission 185467) | Groundwater microbial communities from Crystal Geyser aquifers in Utah, USA - Crystal Geyser metaG 2015-12 (SPAdes) (version 2) | ecosystem: Environmental > Aquatic > Deep subsurface >... | reverse complement strand
TTCCTCCCCCCAACCCCCTCCTTCCGCCACGCCCTCGCTCGGACTGCCCTTTTTTTCGGCGGAATTGGAGGCCGTGCCAATTTCATTGGCGCGCCGCCTCGTCATTTAAAAATACGCTTTATTTTGTTTATTGCTAATTTCCAAAAACTCGGCTTTTCTTCACGCGTAATTTTTTTTAATTCTTCAGCATATTTCATCAGACCATGATTTACACTTTTCATATCTTTGACTAGATCGTCAAACTCTGGAAAATGTCTTTGTATATCTTGCGGATCTTTGTCTTTATATTCCTGCGTGTTTGATGTTTGGTTATACCACTTTTTGTATTTCTTTTGCCATTTTGTAAGGTGTGGCCTTAATCCTTTATTCAAAACATCAATTGCAAGATTTACGATTTTTTGAGCGTTTGCGTTTCCTCGTAATTCAACGGCGGGCATTTCGGTTAAATATTCCCTCGTTGTTGTAAATAATTCATACCAAGAATTATAAATATCCTCAATGCTGTCCTCGTTTTCGTCTATTTCCAACGCCGCTTTTCTGGTAGCCAATTGAACATAAATTTTCCACGCTATATCAAGTTCTTTATTTGATAGCGTTTCTCTTTCAAATTCAATCTGCCCAAGTCCAAAAGGCGCGTTGATTGATAATTTATTGGTTTTAGCTATTTTCATAATAATCGCTATAATTTTGGCTTCTCTCAAAAGCGGCGTGGATCTCGCTCTTAAAATCGTCTGGATTCCATGCAATAAATTTTGCATACTTGTGATTAACCGCGTCATTTAGAGTGGTTGGCAAATAATATTTTCCGTCCGAAGTGTGGGGTTGCATATCTTTTAGTAAAATTGCTAACAGGCCGTGTTTTTGGCGAAGTGTCATTTTAACTTCTTTTTCTACCCACTCGCTGTTATGAGTATCCTTGCCAATCATTACAACAGTTACAACGGATTTTTTAATATAGTTTTCTCTAATCTGGTTTGCTATTGATTCGTCTTTACCCTGTATCTCGTAATCTAATTTTTTATTCACAAAATCAAAATCATTATCAAAATTACGCATTCCAATAAATCCATTTACTTGTTGATAATCTTCATGGACATAACTGATAAAAATACTGTGTTTTATTGGTTGGTTATAATAATTCATATTTTTTTATTTAATAACTTTTTTGCTATTTAGACCTTTCATTTTTTTATCTATTTCGTCATAAAGCTCTAATCCTGCTTCTTCAAAAACTTTAAGCAAATCCTCATAAGTTCCTTTACCGCCAAGCAAATCCCAAAACTCAACACCGACCAAAACTTCCTCTTTTAAATCAAAAAGTCCCTGTAAAGTCCAGCGTTCGTATGGCTTTGGTTCATATGGGTTATATGGAATAGCGACGATTGTTTTTACTTTCGCCTTTGGCTTTTCGCTTCCACGCATTGCAATCCAGTCGAGCATTTGTTTTTTAATGCCGGTAAATTCATTGATATTTGGCTTGGCGCTTTTAATTTCGAAGTAGTACTCTGTGTCATCTTTCATCTCAACAAAAAGATCAACGCGCTTTTTTAGCTTTTTACCCATCTCGCCCTTGTGGGCAACTGACAAAACTTCTTTTGTTTCTTGTTCTTTATTTGGTTTTCTTAAAGCTGAGCGCAAATCACGCATAATGTGATCAATTTTCAAAACTGCTTCACTGCTGATATAACCTTCAAATTCTTTGTACTGCCCAATGGTTCGTTTTGCCCCCGGCTCCGCAATCATTTTCCCGACCTGTTCGAAAATTGATGTCCCGAGTATTGTATTTACCGATTGAATAAAGGAAAACAACGCCATTCTATCTTTGCCGAGTAGGCGAAAATGAAACGGCATTGAGTTTGTCTCTGGATCGTAATTTGCCAGTTTTTGGCGAATTTTCTCAACCAAATACTCCTTAATTTGCTTACTTTGTTGTGTTGATAATGCCATATTATTTTCCGTTTTTTAAATGAAATATTATTTCCGAATAGGGTGACTTATCCCGTTCGGTTCTATTTAACACAGGCCGTTTGAATTGATTTATAATTTTCATTCCTGATTGCTCCGCAATCGTGGGATAAAGATTATATTTATCGTTTGCCACAAGAAATACATCAAAATTGTCCGTCAAATACTTCCGGCAATTTAGCAAGACTTTTGAAATACCGTCTACATAAGAAGCTTTTGCTTCTATACCTTGTCCTTTGTATAACGGTCCGATTTCTAGCTCATCTCGACGCTCAAAACCAAAGAGATCATAAGCGTAAGCGTGTTGTTCGTGATAATCAATTTGGCCAACATATGGCGGCGAGGTAAAAATTCCTTTGATTTTTTGTTTTTGTAAAATGTCAGAGAATTTTTTGTTCCTTTTTTCTATTTCTTTGAAAATATCAACCATTCTGGAATCCGCTGGAATAACTGCGAAGTGTGAATCCGTTTTTAATTTCGCAAAAACACGGAGCCTATTTATAGTGTCAACCGCGTAACGATCAAGCCAATCTTTTATCGAAAAAAGTGGTTTGCAAATTTTCTTATGCTTCCAGCAATAGTAAGTCGTTACCTGCGGTTCTTTGAGTGTGGCCAAATCTGAATGTGTCGTTGCACGACAGGATCGTATTGTTCGGCTTAAAATCACCGCTAAAATCTTTTTGTACTTTGTGTCTTTAACTTTTTTGATTTGTTCAAACGCAAGATCAATTTCTTTGCGTATGTTTTTGATGTACCACTTATCTAGAAAGTTTTTAGCGGAAAAATGATTCAGTTCAATACTATGTTTTTTAACAAGATCATTATAAACCTTCAAAAACTCCCTCTCCTTTTCTACGGAGTATTTATTTTCATCTATTTGTCCTCTCTGGACTTTATATTTGAATTCTGGGCTCGGAAAATACTTGTTATTAAAATCTGCCATACTAGCCAATAGTTCGTTTTCGAAAGCGGCTATTTTCCTGTCAGCTTCATAATCTACAATTACTTGTCTTATTTTATTGACTTCATTTTCAAGAGTAACGAGATCGTAATCAAGTAATTTTGTTTCTGTAATCATGCAGTTGAAATGAGATATATCAATTCCAATCGAATGCATGCTCATTTCATGCGCTTGTACAAGCGTTGTTCCAGAGCCGGAAAAAGGATCAAGAATAATATCGCCTGTTTTGAAATATGCACTTGTTTTAAAATCGTCAATATGACTATCAATGAAATATTCGACAAGTTGCGGAATGAATTTACCTTTATACGGGTGAAGCCGGTGGACATGTTTGGTCGTGTCTTTTTCTCGCAAATTGTCAAAAGACAATGCCCAGTTCAAGTCATTACCAAGTCGCTTTTTCCAGTTTATTTCTCGCTGGCCTCGATATGAGTCATAGTAATTTTTGAGATCGCTCACATCAACAAAAACGGAATTACCGCCGTTGTGCTTTCTAACTTTCCCGTATTGCACCAAATATGAGATATTTGACTCGCTAACATCGCGCTTTAGAAAATCGCTGGCCCATCGGCTCGCTTCTTTAATTGTTAATAAATTTGATGTTTGTGTCATGCTCATATTATTTTATCAAATCCTCAATTGGCACATTTAACGCCTTTGCGATTTTTTTAATTGTATCAACTGTGGGATTTTGCTGTTTACCCGCTTCAATGTTGATTATCGTATTATTGGAAACATCGGCAAGCCGGGCCAGTTTCTCTTGCGATAACCCCATTTTTTCTCGTATTCGTTTGATTTTACTTGACTCTACCATATTTGAATAGTAATATTAAATTGTGGTATAATTAAATTATGTTTAAACTTCACAACCACAATATAATATTACCAAAATATTTGGAAATAGTAAAGAAAAAAGGGAGTTCCTTGTCGTTGCCCGCGCACGGGTTGGGTGGGGCAAGGGCAACATCTCTTTTGGTAGCGCATTTCGCTTTGCGAAATACGGCCTCCAATTCCGCCGAAAAAAAGGGCAGTCCGAGCGAGGGCGTGGCGGAAGGAGGGGGTTGGGGGGAGGAATTCCGCCACGCCCGAGCCGTAGCGAAGCGTTTCCGCCGTCTTGGCATCAAGACATCAAAGCAAAACAATTTTCAAATCCTTTTAAGAAAAATTTGGCGGGCGGGCGTTAAAAAATTGAAAGAAAATTGTTTTGCTTTGCTCGCCGAAGTTCGGCGGGCGGAAACGCGGAGCGGAGCTAATCAAACATTTTTTGTTCAAAGTAGGTTCGAGCTTCGTTCAGTAATTGCGACCAATCAAGACATTTTGAAAATTGAGAGGCATTTGGTTGCTCGCTCGCCCCGCCTTCGGCGGGGTTACGCTCGCATTTTTCCGCATATTTCGGAATTAAATCGTAAGGTCGGACAAATTCAAATTCAGTTTTTCGGGAAAGCAAACGGCGGTTCGGAATTGCGAAGTAATTCACAAATGAAATTTGTATCCAATTTTTTCCGTTTTTTGCCAAAAGCAAAAATACAAAGCAAGTTTTTAATCCCGCGCTTTTGCGCCGTAGGCGCAATGGCCAAAGGCGACTTATTAAAAATTAAGGAGTAAAACATTATGAAAACCAAATACTTTTTATACGCTCGCAAATCCACCGAAGATGAAGAAAGACAAGTTATGTCAATTGAAGCACAGCTCGCGGAGTTGGCGGAATTTGCCAAGCGGGAAAATATAGAGATTGTCGAAACTTTTATTGAGAGTAAAAGCGCAAAGAAGCCCGGGCGAGAAATTTTTAACGAGATGATACAGAAAATCCACGCCAGCAAGGAGCCGGTTGGAATTTTGGCGTGGCACCCCGACAGATTGGCAAGAAACAGCGTTGACGGCGGACAAATAATTTACAGCATAGACATTAGCAAGATCGTTTCTTTGCGCTTCCCAACATTTTGGTTTGAGCCAACTCCGCAAGGGCTTTTTATGCTTCAAGTCGCCTTTGGCCAGTCAAAATATTATTTCGACAATTTGTCGGAAAATGTAAAGCGCGGGATTCGCCAAAAACTCAGGCGGGGCGAATGGCCCGGCCTTGCGCCGTTCGGTTATGTGAATAATCCCAAAACAAGAACTATTGAACCCGAACCGACAAAATCAAGGTGCGTTACCAAAGCGTTTGAGGAATTTTCGCAAGGCCGGCATACTTTAGAAAGTTTAGGCCAACGCCTGAGTTTTTGGGGCGTGATGAGCGGAACCGGAAAACCGATCTGCAAAGCAACCTTACAAAGAATGCTGACGAATAAAGTTTATCTCGGAATAATTGTCCACAACGGCGAAAGTTATGAGGGCGGTTTTCCGGCAATTGTTTCCCGAGCGACTTTTGAAGCCGTCCAAAAAGTATTAAAACAGAGAGCAAGACCTCGCAAGTCCAAAAAGAGGCATAACTTCCCATTTGTCGGGCTTTTGACTTGTGGCGAGTGTGGCGGAGCCATTACCGCGCAATTTGCCCACGGACACGGCGGAACATATCGCTATTATCGTTGCACAAAAAAGTTAGGAAAATGTAGCCAGCGATATTTGCGCGAGGACTTGCTCGCCGATCAATTAAAATCACGGCTTCAAAATGTCGCTCTTGGCGACGACTGGGCGGAAAAAATGACAGCCAAAGTTGATGTTTGGGAAAAAGACAACGCCCAGTCGTCGCAATCTTTCGCCCAAAATCTTGATGAGAGAATAAAGGAAGCGGAAACGAAACTTGATAAGCTGGTCAACGCTTTTTTAGACGGCTCAATTGAAAAAGAAACTTACCTTGTGAAAAAGGACGAGCTTATCAAAACAAAAACAGACCTCAACAAAAGAAAGTCTGATTTTGGGCGAAAGGGAAACAATTGGATTGAACCTTTGCGAAATTGGATAAATACCGCTCACCACGCCGAAAAACTTGCTTTGTCCAATGATTTTTACGAAATAAAATCATTGGCGGAAAAAATTGGAACGAACCGCCGTTTGCTTTCCCGAAAAACTGAATTTGAGTTTATCCGCCCCTACGATTTAATTCCGAAATACAGGGCTTTTTGCGAAGCGAGACCCGCCGAAGGCGGGGCGAGCGAGCAAGCTCTTTCCCCTGAAAATTTGAAATGTCTTGATTGGTCGGGCTAGTGGGGCTCGAACCCACGGCCTCATGCACCCCATGCATGCGCGCTAGCCAACTGCGCCATAGCCCGAAAATTTGCGAAAGCATTTTCGATGTGTGAATCAAAAAACGCTCTGCACAGCATAGCGGTTCCCTTTTCATACGACAAGAGTCCGAAACCGGCAGCTCTTGCCAAGACGGCAAATTCTTGCTATGTTACCAGCGATGGGCCCCAGGGGCCTTTTAAAAAAGCCTATGAATATTTTAGCCAAATTCACCAACTATCTCCGCTCTGCAAAAACAGAGCTTCAAAAAGTCACCTGGCCCACGCGCGAAGAAACACTGCGTTACAGTGCGCTTGTAATCGGCGTTACCGTTTTTACGGCCGCTTTTTTTGCCTCTCTCGATTTCGGCCTTTCGAAAGGAATCGACCTCATGATCCAAAGTCGGACAAGTGCTGCTGCCGTTCCGCAAAACCTTCCGCCAGCAACAACGCCTGTCGTACCGGACATTTCTCCAAGTAGCGTTGATGCAAGAGATGCAAACGGTCTTCCGACAAATGATTTTACCGTTCAACAGCTCCCTGATTCGCCAACACCGCCAGCGGCACCGAGCGCTCAATAACCTATGGCAAAACAAACAGCCGGGTACGGACGACGCTGGTACGCCATTCATACCTATTCCGGATATGAAGAGAATGTGGCGAACAATTTACGTCAACGTATTGAAGCCTTGAAAATGCAGGATCATATTTTCAATGTGCTCGTTCCGAAAGAAAAGAAAATTAAAGTAAAAAATGGAAAGCGCCGCGTCGTTGAAGAAAAAGTGTATCCGGGCTATGTGCTCGTAGACATGCTTGTAACGGATGAATCCTGGTATGTCGTGCGCAACACCCCGAATGTCACCGGCTTCACCGGAACGGGTACCACGCCTTCACCGCTTTCAGAAGAAGAAGTAGAAATGATTCTGAAACGCATTGGTACAAAAGAAGAAGAGCCCGTGCTCGTCATCGATCTTCAGGAGGGTGTAGCCGTCAAAATTGGCGATGGTCCATTCAAAGGCTTTGAAGGCAAAGTCGCTGAAATTGATGGCTCACGTGGAAAAGTCAAAGTACTTGTTTCCATGTTTGGGCGCGAAACACCGCTTGAACTTGATTTCACCCAGGTAAAAAGAGTCTAGCTCAAACAAATACAAAAATGAAAACGACCCACACCAGTATGGTGTGGGTCGTTTAGCGTTTGGGGGCTGCGACTCTTTGTAAAAGCCGACATTAGCTACCCAGCGAAGGCGGCTGCACAGCGGCAAACAAGAAATGAAAGCCGACAGGCCAGTCGCGATGAAAGGGGCTGCGTTCGAGCGAATGCTCTTCTGCTGAAACAGGAACGTAGCGCTCATGACACAGACGAGCGAACGAGCCCAAATCAACCATCCAAAGCTTCTGCTGAAGTTGAAGCTCCGGGAATTTCTTCAAAAAGCGCTCACGCTCATGAGGAAAAAGGACTCGGTAGCCGTTCTCCTTGGCCCAGGCGAGGACTTCCTCGGTCCTAATATCAGAAGGAAAACTTTTCACCAAAATTTGAAGTTCGCCCACCGGGGGCGTTATCCCTTGAAGCGACTCATGGAGTTCAATGTGAGACGATTCCTCGCCCCAGCAACTGGACCATTCGTATGTCTTGCTAATTTGAATGTACGTAGGTTGCGTTGTTGATTGAATCGTAACGCGATAGATGCGAGCAAGATCATGGCTCTGCTCATCGATAATCCTGCGAACCATTTCCTGGCTAACACGACCCACTTCGATCAAATGCAGAAGGTTAGCGATCTCTTGCGAAGTTGCCCTCTTACCCATCTTGGTCTCCTCCTCTTCCTGCTCTATTCCCCTATCGCTCGCGATTATAACGCGGCTCAAGGGACTGTAAAGGAAGGTTATAACGTAGAGCTTTTTAATATTTTCGTCAATCGGCTGATCTATTGCCAAAAAACGATGCTTTTGCTATAAACAGTCCACTGTTACGCGTATCGACGGTTGCTTCCCGTCACGCATAGGCATGACATAACCATGTCCAATCAACAATCATTATGGCAAAAAAAATAAAGACACTTATCAAAGTACAGATCACTGGCGGGAAGGCCACTCCAGCTCCTCCGCTCGGTCCAGTACTTGGTCAGCATGGAATGAACATCGCTGAGTTCTGTACAAAGATTAATGCAGCGACACAAGATCGCATGGGCGAAGTCGTTCCAGTAGTCATCACGCTGTATGAAGATCGCTCTTACGATTTCATCACCAAAACCCCTCCTGTTGCCGAGCTATTGAAAAAGGCGGCCAATGTAAAGAAGGGATCGGGAAAACCAAACATAGATAAGGTTGGGAAGGTCACAAAGGCGCAAGTCCGTGAAATTGCGGAAAAGAAAATGCCCGACCTCAACTGTCACGATGTTGAAGCCGCTATGCGGCAAGTCGAAGGCACGGCCCGCAATATGGGGCTCGAAGTCTCCGCCTAACACAAAACCCGCCTCTTGGCGGGTTTTGTGTTGCCTTGACGTTTTGGCGAAAATTCACTAGAGTCTCCGCACTAAATCAGTGGGAGGGACAAAGACTTTTTTGTCGCGTTCCGCCCGTACCACTCACCACATATGTCCAAAAATGAAGCAAAGAAAGTCGTAAAGAAGTCGACAGCGCATTCAAAGCGCTATACCGAACTCAAAAAGCTTGTAGATCCAAAAAACCTTTACTCCCCGGAAGAAGCTATCGCTCTCGGAAAGCAGACTTCAACGCTGAAGTTCATTCCATCACTTGAAGCGCATTTCAAACTGGGAATCGATGTAAAGAAAAGCGATCAGCAAGTTCGCGGAACTTTTATCTTCCCTCACTCCATCGGAAAAACAAAGCGCGTAGCCGCTTTCGTAAATGCCGATAAAGAAAAGGAAGCAACGGAAGCCGGTGCGAACATCATCGGTGGAGAAGAACTTATTGCGGAAATTGCAAAATCAGGAAAGATTGATTTCGACGTTGCCGTTGCAACGCCTGACATGATGCCAAAGCTCGCGAAGATTGCCAAAATTCTCGGTCCGGTTGGACTCATGCCAAACCCAAAAACGGATACCGTTAGCCCGAATGTAAAGAAGATGATTGAGGACGTGAAAAAAGGAAAGGTTGCATTTAAAAATGATGCAACAGGAAATGTTCACCATGCCTTTGGGAAGACAGATCTAGATGATGCGAAACTCATGGAGAATCTGAAAGCCCTTGTTGAAGCAGTGAAAAAAATGAAACCATCTTCCTCAAAAGGTGTCTATCTAAAAAGCATGACCATCACATCTACGATGGGTCCTGGCATTCCAGTTGATACAGCAAAATTCGCCTAAACACCCGTTTAGGAAAACAAAGCTCCCCGCTCCGGCGGGGTTTTTGTTACCCTTGACGCGGGGTCGACGAAATTCGGTTCAGATCCTAAACTACGAGCTATGCCAAAGCTCATCATAGGACTCGTCGGTCAGGCCGGCTGCGGAAAAGGAACCGCCGCCAATTTTCTCAAGGAAAATTACCAAGCAGGGTATATCCGTTTCAGCGCCATTCTCGGCGATATTCTGGAAAGTCTTGCTGTAACAAAGACCCGTGAAAACTTCATCAAGATATCCGGGGCTGTGCGTCAGGAATTCGGCGAAGACGTGCTTTCCTACGCCGTAGAACGCGTTGCGCTTAACACGCCAGAAGACATTGTGATCGTCGACGGCATTCGCCGCCCGGAAGACATCGTAGCTTTGGAGCCGCTTCCACAATTCAAACTAGTCGCTATTCAAGTTTCACCGGAACTCCGTTTTGAACGCATGAAAAAACGCGGAGAAAAAGCGGAGGAATCTCAAATGAGCTGGGAACAGTTCCAGAAAGAAGGACAGGCGCCAACGGAAGTTACCATTCCAAGCGTCATGTCTCGTGCATGGAAGACTATCGAAAATGAAGGAACCAAAGAAGCCTTTGAATCCACTGTGCGAGAAATGATGACCGAGCTTGGATTTTAATGTGTTGTATGAAAGCTCGTATTACGCGTCTTCGCGAAGACATTGAACTCCCCGAATACAAAACGGAAGAAGCGGCAGCTTTCGACATCGCCGTCTGTGAGGGCGCAACCATTGCTCCGGGCGAATCGGCCTTTTTACCAACAGGGCTTATTATCCAAGCACCGGAAGGCCATATGCTTGTTCTGGCGCCGCGTTCATCGACCTTCAAAAAGAAAGGCCTTCGTCTTGGGAATACCGTGGGGATTATCGATCGAGATTTTTGCGGTCCTGATGATGAGCTACTTATCTATCTCTGGAACCCGGGAACAAACCCCGTTATTGTTGAAGCCGGCGAACGTATTGTTCAAGGAATTTTTCTTCCTATAGCACGCATCGATTGGGATGAGGGTCAGCCAGTAGGAAAAACGCGCGGCGGTTGGGGCTCAACGGGAGGATACAAAAACTGACAAAACTACATGCAAATCTAACAACAATCCATATGTATAAAACGGGGAAAAAAATTGATAGCTACGAAGAACTACAAACCATCGTAGAGAGCCTGCGAGCCCTCGGAGCGAAAATTGTGCTCACTTCAGGCTCCTATGACTTGGCTCACATCGGCCACGCCCGCTATCTTGAGAAGGCCAAAAAAGTCGGAGATGTTTTAATTGTAGGTATTGATAGCGACAAAAAAATCCAGCAGAGAAAAGGTCCCGAACGCCCAATTGTTCCGGAAGAAGAGCGTATGGAAATGGTTTTACATATTCGACCGGTTGATTTTGTTATTCTAAAAAAACATGACGAACCCAAATGGAATCTCATTAAAACAATCCGACCGGACGTACTTATCGCCGTAGAGGACACCTACTCTACGGAAGAGCTTGAGGCATTAAAAGAGCACTGCCAAGAAATTACCGTGCTCGAACGCCAAGCAACGACTTCGACGAGCGCAAAAATCCGACGCATGCAAATTACCACTGCGCAAAAATTGGAAAAAATTCTCACGCCAAAAATACTAAAGGCCTTGGAAGAAACGCTCTCGGAAATAAAGAATGACTAGTCGATATGCAACCAGTGATCGTGAGCTATGTTCCTATCCTGCACGAAGGCTATCGCGTATTTTTTGATAAGCACCCGAAGGCAACAGAACTGTTTCTCTTTGGAGAAGATCTCATCGGAGAATTTGATCATTTACGAAAGGATATACGTCGACTTGATCCGGAGCTTGTGCAAAAAGCGATTCAATCTTGGAATCGCTTTGAGCGCGTAGAAATTTTGAATACATCCACGATAGAAAAGATTCAGAAAACCATGCAGCCACTAATCATTTCTGATGACGATCTTTCCACGGCGCTGGTCAGTAAATTTTTTCCAAATCATCCGGTAGAAGTTGATACCATTTTTTTACGCTGGGATAAAAAGAAGTCCATTCAACCGGTACAAGTCTCCCCCGATATTGAAATAAGCGAAGAGGCCTTTGACCAGAAAATGATGGAAGCGGCTTTAAAAGAAGGTGAAAAAGCAAAGGACTGGTGGCGGCACATCGGCGCCATTGCCGTAAAAGACGGATCCATTTTATTCCAAGCGCACAACACCTACGTTCCTTCCGACCAAATGGCGAATGACGAAGGCGATCCACGAAGCAATTTTAGCGCTGGAGAACATTTCGAATCTTCCCTCGCACTTCATGCTGAAGCGAGTATCGTTGCGCAAGCTGCAAAAGAAGGTACTTCACTCAAAGAAGCCGATGTCTATTGCGACACGTTCCCCTGCCCTCCTTGCGCCAAACAACTCGCCTATTCTGGCATCGGGCGTCTCTTTTATCGCAATGGATATGCCGTCCTCGATGGGGAACGTATTTTAAAAAGCCAAGGTGTAAAACTTATTTTTATAAAATAGAGACGAAAGAGGCCCGATCCGACATATGTCGGATCGGGCCAGTATGCGCTCACATCGTGAGTTTTTCGAGCTCTCTTTGAAGCTCATCGAGATCCTCTTCGAGAAGCAAGCGCTCCTCGGAGGAAAGGTTGGTCAAATGAATCCCTATCCGCAATTTTTCGAACACCGCCAAGCGTTTATAACCACGCAGCGTACTTCCCGGATCCTTGACGAGCGGCAGCCGTAGCTCGCTCTTCAGATCCGGAATGATGATATTCACATGAAGGTGCAGAACGGTACCCGCATTGTACTCCGGCGAACCGAAGCGCATGAGAATGCCGCCGCCAATCAGCCGCTTCTTGCCGTACTCCAGCTTTGCCCATTCGAAGAGCTCGCCTACAGCGATAAAATCTCTCGCGCTCGGAAGGCTCTCCGTCGAGATGTGACGGACAGGGGCGAGCACAAGATGAAGCTCCGAACCGGGGGAAGGAAATGGGTTCTCCCACATGCGCCAGCCAGCGACTTCGTGGATCACCCTGTTCTTTGGTCCCAGCGGGTCGCAAAAAACGCAAACTCCATTCTGGTATCGCTCCAACATGTTCAGATACTGTTTGAAGCCTCTCACGCGCGACAAGGTCAGAACCTGATGCGGCGTAAGTCCATCAATCTTTAGAATGTCCGACGTCATCTCTATCTCCTTTGTAGCCTCATTCGAACCAAAAGCAGTTCAGCATAAACCGACCGCACCGTCAACTTTATTAGGTTTTCTTTTTATAGTTCTTTGGCTGGCCAAACTTGAACTTCCACGCTTCATTTTCTCCAAGCGCTTCAAGATCCGGCTCAATCAAATGCGCGTGAATATGCAGAACGCTTGATCCGTAATTCCCATGTTCGGATGAACCAAACCGCATCGCAATACCACCTCCTTTAATGTTTCGCTTTTTTGCTTCCTCGGTGAACAATTCGACAAGCTCTCTTCCCGCCTCCGGATCCATTTCGGAAATATGCTCAATATGTGTTTTATAAATTGCGAGAAGTTGTTGTTTTACTTTTGCGTAGGGCCATTGATTTTCCGTAAGCAACCAAAATTTCCCTTCTTTCAAAATGGGATTTTTATGATACTTCTCAAGATTTTCAATACAAAACGGACAATGGCCTTGTTCTTTGATTTCCTCCATTACCGCTCTCTGATCTTCGCGCCGCACAGCGCCCATACTGATAAAACGATTGTCCGCCATAGCGATTAAATAGCCACCGGAATGCCTTTAATCCCTGGATGTGGTTCATAGTCCTCAAGCGTGAAATGCTCGTGACGAAAATCAAAGAAATCTTTTACGCTCGTGTCCATCTTCATGGTCGCAAGTGGCTTCGGCTCACGTGAAAGCATGGTTTCAACCGCGGGAACTTGATCGACATAAATATGCGCATCGGAAAAACTATGAACATACTCATACGGTTCCGTGCCCGTCGCATGTGCGAGCATCATGAGCAATGCGCCATACTGCACCATATTTGATGGAACGCCAACCGGCACATCGGCGGAGCGCTGAAACATATGCAAGGTCAGTTTATTGTTGATGACGCGAAGATGAATCCAACCGTGACAAGGCGCGACAACAACTTTCTGGTGTTTCCCTTCTCCGCGAATAATATACTGCGGAATCCAAGGAGAAATGAAATGCGTACGCAAATGCGGCAGCTCACGAATTTGCTCAATAATATTTTGAAATTGATTGTATGAAGGGCCTTCTGCTGTTGGGAAGTCATGAAACGCTGCTCCATAAGAACCCGGGCCAAGATCGCCTGTCTCTAAACCGCGCTTAGCGCATTTTGCCTCGGTTACCCACGCGTCCCACCAACTGCAGCCGAATTTCTCAAGGCCTTTTTGCGTTCGAACGCCATTTGCAAATGCACAAATCTCTCCAATCGCCTGCCTCCAAATTGTGACAGGCAATCGCTCAGATTCCTTCGGCGCCATATTACGTTCATTGATAATTGGAAATCCATTATCGAACTTGAAATGGAGCGGATTTGGTCCCATGAGCGTAAGCGCATCCACGCCCTGTTGGCTGGGCGTGCGCTCACCTCGTTCGAGAATGGCGCGCAAAAGCTGCTGATATTGCGCATCCGGGCTTCGTTCGGCAAGAGGTTTCATCATGAAACTAAGCTTACCTTTTCGGTATCTAGCTGACTAGTCGATTACGGTCCGTCAAGATATACTCGCTCCATGATTACTTTAATCGCCGCCATAGCAGAAAACAGGTGTATCGGAAAAGACGGAAAACTCCCCTGGAATCTCCCAGAAGACATGGCGCATTTTAAGGCGCTCACAACGGGAAAAACGGTTCTCATGGGCCGAAAAACTTGGGAATCTCTCCCTAAAAAATTCCACCCGCTACCGAATCGGAAAAATATTGTTATTACGCATCAGCCGGAATATCCGGTTCCGCCGGGCGTCGAAGTTCATCGTCTACCTGAGGCCGCGCTCGCCCATCATGCAGATGAAGATATTTTTATCATAGGCGGCGCAGGTATTTACGAGCAAACCATAGACATCGCAGACCGGCTTGAAATCACAGAAGTGAAAAAATCCTATATCGGCGATGTCTTTTTCCCGGAAATTAATCCTGTCCTTTGGCAAGAGAAAGGTCGCGAGACACATGAAGCTTTCGACTTCATTACCTATGAACGCAAGTTCTAACAACAAATCTTCGGGAAACCGAATGATCGTTATCGATTCCATTGACGGAGCGGGGAAAACAACAGCCGTAACTGCGATGCGTAAATTTCTTGAAAACCAAGGCTTGCAATCTTTTGATGTTCCGGATTTCGAACGAACACATGGCCGACTTCCGCAAGAAAATGATCCCGCCGTGCAATCCAGTGATCTTCTCCTTATAGCGGAGCCAAGCTACTCAGGCATCGGGCGTATTATTCGTGAAGAAATTATAAAAAATCATGACAACCGATCTTATAACGAGAGAAGTGTCACACAAGCTTTTGCACTTGATCGAGAAGTTCTCTATAGAAGCCTCGTTCTACCATTTCTCGAACAGAAAGAAGGACGTT
>Ga0210053_1002706_pt1 | contig 15007 bp, 12 predicted proteins | sample CryGeymeta201512_FD_185467 | JGI IMG/M metagenome (GOLD analysis project Ga0210053, IMG submission 185467) | Groundwater microbial communities from Crystal Geyser aquifers in Utah, USA - Crystal Geyser metaG 2015-12 (SPAdes) (version 2) | ecosystem: Environmental > Aquatic > Deep subsurface >... | reverse complement strand
AGGATAGGACGGCAGCCGGCGAAGTCCACGGCCGGGGCGCGGCTATCCGAAGGGCACTTGAACAGTTGCGTGTTCTTGATGTAGGGCATCAGCCGGTTGGGCCACGTGAACGGCGGCTGCGTCGCCGGATCCTCGGTAACGGAGAATTCCACCGGGTACGTCTCGTCATAGTCGTTGGCGTACATGATGATACTGAGCCCGAGCTGCTTCAGGTTGGACAGGCAGGCAGTCTGGCGGGCCTTCTCCCGGGCCCTTGCGAACACCGGGAACAGGATTGCGGCGAGGATGGCGATGATCGCGATCACCACCAATAGCTCGATCAGAGTGAATCCGCGCTTGGCTCTACGCATTGCACCATTCTCCTTGCGACGCCCCAGCCGCCAATGGCGCGGAAAGACGAAAACAAAACGGCGCAGCGGACGGAATCCGCTGCGCCGTGAGGCACGTCTTGCTTACCTACGGCGGCATTATCCGCATCAGGTTCAAGGGTTGGACCTTTGGGTCCTCTCAGCCGCCTCTGGGCAGCACCCCCAGCCTATTTGGTTGTGGTTGCTATTATACTGCAAGTCCCGGCCGAAGGTCAACTGCGGCGTCGAGTACCTCGACCTCCATGGCGCCGACGCGCGAAGGCGTCCCTTGGTCTCTTCCCAGTCCGCGAACGTAGCCGTGCCCGGGTGCGCACGCCGCGACAGTGTGTTAGACTGGCGCACATGTGCGGATTCCCCAGAACATCCACCCCACCCGACAGAAGGACGCCACTTCTCATGCTGACTGCACTCGGTCTACTTCAGTGCCTGCCCGCGGCAGCTCAGGACGCGCTGGCCGCGTGGCCCCCTCGCGACCACTTGCTCAAGAGCCTCGTCGAGTCCGTCCCGAAGATCCTCGACGGCTATCACTCCGACACCGGCCGCTTCGGTACCGAGCCGTGGATCTGCGGCGACCAGAATGTCCTGCTGCCGCTGGCCGCAGCGTGGTCCATTGCGGACCGAGACAACCCCTACTACGGCGACCAGAAACTGCTCGCCGTCATCGCCAAAGGCGGCGAGGCGCTGGTCGACGACCAAGACGCGAAGGGCATGTGGATATTCCGCAAGAAGGACAACTCCACCTGGGGCCAGATCCACATGCCGTGGACGTATAGCCGGTGGATTCGGGCGTACGCCCTCGTGAAGGAGGCACTGCCCGAAGCGTCGCGGAAGAAGTGGGAACAGGGACTGCTGCTCGGCTTCGCCGGCATCCGCAAGTACGCCGACGGTGGCGTGCACAACATCCCGACGCATCACGCCATGGCGCTGTACATTGCGGGGGAGTGCTTCGGCAACCAGGAATGGAAGGACGCTGCAAAGGCATTCATGGCAAAGGTGGTTGCGCAGCAGGACCCGGGCGGGTACTGGTCGGAGCACTTCGGACCCGTCGTCGGCTACAACGCGGTATACGTGGACGCGCTGGGGGTGTACTACCACTTCTCGAAGGACCCGGCTGTTCTGGGCGCGCTACAGCGGTCGGCGAAGTTCCACGCCAGCGTGCTTTGGCCCGACGGCTCCTCCGTGTCCTGCATCGACGAGCGGCAGGTCTACCACAGCGGCGTGAGCCTCGGCAACGTCGGTTTCAGTTGGACGCCTGAAGGGCGCGGGTTCCTGCTCCGACAGGTCGGGTTGCACAGCGCAGGCGGCGGGCTCCTGGACGCCGACTACGTTGCCGCAATGCTGCTGTACAGCGGCGACGGCGAATCCCTCGCGCCCGCCGCCGCCACCGACGCGGGCACTGTCGTCCTCGGCAGCAACGACGCGCTCATCCGTCGGCAGAAGCCGTGGCAGTGGGCGTTCTCCGGTTACGCCCGCAAGCCGATCCAGAACCGCTGGATCCAGGATCGGCACAACCTGGTGGACGTTTACCATGACGACCTCGGGCTGGTTCTCGGCGGCGGCAACACCAAGCTGCAGCCGTACTGGTCCAGCTTCACCGTCGGCGAGGCGTCATTGCTGTCGCACAAGCCCGGCGACGAGTCGCCCAACTTCCTCCCGGAGGTCGACCTGCTCTGGACGCCTGATGCCGCGACGCTCACGGCAGAGGGCGAGGCCACGATGGCGCTGAGATACGGCGACGTCGGATGCAGCCTCGCGGCCGAGGTGCGTGTCGGCGGTGCCCTCGCGCTGACCTATCAAGCGCCGGCTGGCAAGCACGTCGAGGCGCACCTCCCCTTCTTGCGGCGAGCGACCCGCCTTCAGTTGGGTAGCGGCGAAGTTCGACGACTCGGCGAGACGGAGTTCGCCCTCACCTCCGACGAAACCGGTGACCACTTCTTGTTCGGCGAGCTGAAGGTGACCGTCCCCCAAGGCGCAACCCTCCGCTGGCCCGCCCGCCAGCACAACCCGTACACCAAAGACGGGCACTCCTCCCTCGCGGCTGCCAAGCTGGTTCTGTGTCTGCCCTTCGACCGGACCGACACGTACGCCGTCACCCTCTCGCACCAACCGGAGCCGCCGTTCGACGGACTCGCCTTCGAAGCCCGCGATCTCAGCTTCACCCACAGCGAGGGACCCTACACCAAGCGCCTCGACGACCTCGGCTCCCAGTTCCTGGGCCGCTGCAAGCAGGGCGACTGGATCACCTTCGAGTTGCCCGAGATCAAGCCCGGCCGCTACGAGCTGTTCGGCGAGTTCGTCCTCGCCTACAGCTACGGCATCGTGAAAGTCCTTCTTGACGGCAAGCAAGTCGGCGCACCGTTCGACGCCTACTGGGAGGAGGTCGACGCCGCCGGCGAGCGCGTCTCGTTCGGCGAAGTTGACCTCAGCGCCGGTCCGCACAAGGTGACGGTTGAGATCGTGGGCAAGAACGAGAAGGCGACGGGGACGTGGATCAGTGTGAAGAGGTGGTTGCTGAGGCCGATGGCGAGGTGAGCGGGTCAGGTGGTATGGTGGCAGCGTCCTGATGAGTCTTCCACTGGGTTCAGCAGCCGTCCGGCGCTTGACAACACGCTTCCGCGGTCGGGGGATCGCCGACTGAGATTACGAGAGCGGCTCGATCCCGAACTCTCCCTGGAATCCGAAGTTGCCGTAACTGAACCCATCCAGGAAACGCATTCCAGCGATGCCCTCGGCGCCATCCTTTTGGATTCGTCGGAACGCGGGGTCACCGTCCGGCACAGCTACGGCCACAAGCGGGCCCAGTGGCAGCCCACGGACGCCGCCCACGACCCAGGAACATGGGTGGGTGCCCATGAGCGCTCCCCCGAGCCGGACGGAGAACCGATCGTTGAACAGGAGAAATTCGCGAACATCGCTCTGTTTGAGGATCAGGTGGAAGGGCGAGAGCGTGCGCCCAGCGCCCGTGTCGGCCACCATGCGCCGCAGCACTCGTTCCCCATCCGCCCTGCGGGCGAACTCCAACTCGACAACCGGTCGCCCAGCCATCAACCGCCAGCGTGGCACCCTCAGACCTCCAGAATATAGTTCACCGACTCGTAATCGGCTCCCGCCTCGAAGACGACGCGCCGTTCGGGATTCGGCTCCCGGGCAACCATCTGTTCCCAGAGCTCAGCAGGCGATTGTGCGACGACGGCTACCTCGCCGCGCAGCAGACCGACCCACTTCCCCGCATACGATGAGTCGGGGTCGCCTCGCGCCTGGCGCTGGATGTCGTCTGCCAAGCGCTTGTGGATCTCCCAGTACTCATCCTTGAACAGCGGCTCGGGTTCATCCGTCACGCTCGTCGCTTCGGTCTGTGGACGGGACTGGGGTTCAGCGACCATCGGAAGGCACTCCTTCTATGCGAGCGCGCCGCCGCCACCGCGCGGCCCGTCTCACCTGGGGGCCGCACGAGCGGAGCTGCATGTAGAAGTGCATTGTACACACTGGCGCTGGTCATCCGTGCACGCTGTGGGAATTGAGTCCTGAAGCTGGCACCCGAGTGGCTGCGTTCCCACCCTTCGGCCGGTCGATCGCAGATGGCCGCCCTCCCTGCTATCGGCCGAGGTCGAACACCTGCCCTTCCACCAGCGACAGCGTCGGCGCCAGCTCCGAGTCGAGCGTGATCGAGTTGTCCTCCAGCGTGCCTTCGTCGGCTTTGGTGAGTTGGACCGACCACGTCTTGCCGGCGTGCTCGCCGACGGTGACTTTGACCTGCGTTGTCAGCTCTGCCAGCGTCGTCTGTCCGGTCGCCACTTGGTTGCCGTCGGGGTCGAAAACGTTGGCGCGGACGGTCTCGCCGCCGGAGCCGCGGAGGGTGAGGGTGAAGTCGGTCACTCCTTCGGGCACTTTGAAGTAGAGCCGCTCGGCGCCGTAGATGAACGACAGGCTCCGGCCGGCGTAGAGACCGACGGGCACGTTGGCGCTCACCACCGAGTACGCGCAGCTTCCCGCGGAAGCGCCCAACAGGTAGAGACCGTCGGCGTCGGGCGTGAACGTGACTGTGCCCGTGCCGTCGTTGGGGAGGGTGCCGTTTGCCAGCTTCTCGAACTTCGGCGTGCGCAGCTCCCACACGAGCAGCGACTGGTAGCTGGCAATGGGGTGGTTGCGCAGCACGACCTCCACTGGTTGACCCGCTTTGCATCCCAGAACCATCAGGTTGTCGCGGCGCATCGTGACCGCGGGGAACTCCACCTGCTCACCGGTCACCGGCGGCGCCACGAGGGCGGGGCGTTCCGTGCCATCCTTGAACAGCGCGAGCCCGAAGTCCTCGGGCGTCTCCCGCGGCTCGTGCCATGCGGCCAGGGCGTTGCCCTGCAGGTGCTTGTTCGCCCAGGTGAACCACTTGAAGTACTCCGGGTGGTCCACCTTGTATTTCGGCCCTTCGTAGAAGATCCAGTAGCCGCCGGTGGTTTCCGAGATCATCACGGCGTTCTTCCCGCAGAACTCGGGGTCGGCGCCGTCGACGATAGGGTCGATGCCGCCGGAATAGATGAACGGGAGGCCGGCGGCAGTGGGGATCTCGATCCCCTTGAGGAGTTTCTGCCTGTTGGCTTCGAGCGCTTCGGCTTGCGGGAGGAAGCGCGACGGCCGGCCGTAGACCCACGGGTCCGCCAGGATGATCGGCGCCGCTTCCGTCGACCACTCGGGGTAGCACGCCTCCACCATGAACGGCGTGCCGGGGGCGGGGTAGATACAGAACTGGAACTTGGGGTCGTACTCGTCGACGGCCTTGCGAAGGGTCCGGCACCGCTCGCGCCAGTGGTTGATCTGCAACTGCTGGAACTCCTCGTGCAGGCCCTGCTCTTCCAGCCAGGCCTTGCGCTTTGCCAGGTCGGGCTCGATGTGCGCAAGCCCCTTCGCCTTCCCGAAGGCAACCATGATCAGGTCGTCGTACGAGAGCGAGTAGCAGTTGCCCTGACTCCCTTTGGCGTAGTTCTCGTAGTCGAGGAACACGCCCATCAGGTTCGGCAGTTGGGCGCTCAGCTTCGCGTACTCGACGAGGTACTTGGTTGTCCACTCCCAGAACTCGTCGGAGTTGGGGCTCCACAACGCCTGCTCATTGCCACTGGCCCAGACGAGCCGCTTGCCGTGCGCCTCGGCGCTGTCGGGCGCGTCCAGCGTCCCGCGCATCCACGGCAGGTGGTACATGCCGTACTTCGAGCACCACTCCGTGACCTGCCGGACGTCATCCGGTCGGTCGTACCCCTGGCGCGGAGAGAACACGTTGAACCCGGCGTCGGCAGCCTCTTTGACCATCCACTCCTTCGTCACCCAGCCCTCCTCCGGCTGCATGACCTTGTCGACCAGGATGGCCAGCTTCACGCTGCGACCGAGCTGGTCGCGAGGAGGGGCGGGCGCTGCGTGTACAGCGGCGCACAGGGCTACGGTGAGGACCGCAAGGAAACAGTGGAGAGGTGTGTTCTTCATCGAGGACGTCCTTTGCAGAGGCGGAATGCGGAACTCGAACGCTGGAGCGTCGGCACCGGCTGGTTGCTGAGAGAACCGGCGTCGGGTAGCATTGTTGTTCCGGGCGTAAGTTCCCGAGTCGGTGCCCCGGTTGACTGCGCCCACGCGAACCTGCAGTAGGGGAGTGCTTTGATGGACTTGGCCAGATTGCGGCGAGACCTCCGGCACCGCCGCGTTCGGCTGCTGCTCTCCGGTCACGCTCGGATCGAGGTCCACAAAGACGGACTCCCGCTCAGCGAGGTTGAGCGAACGGTGCTCAACGGAGTGGTCGTCGAGGACTGTCCCGATCGCGACCGCAAGCTGCTGTTGGGTTTCGCCAGCGGGACGGCACTCCCTTGTCACGCCGTGCTGGAGTACGCGGCGGGGGAGTCAGAAGCGTATGTAGTGACGGCGTACGTCCCGGACGGGGCCACTTGGTACCCCGACTACAAGACGCGCAAGTGATAGGTGAACACCGATGAGCAGATGCGTGCATTGCCGTGTGGCGACCCGGTTCGGCTACACGACGGATACCTACACTCGGAACGGCACAGACATTGCCGTCACGGTCACCGGCATCCCGGCCGACATCTGCCCGTCCTGCCACGAGAGCTACCTGGATATGGACGCTGCCACAGAGATCGAGGCGCTCCTCGCCCCCTTCTTCGACGCGGCGGCGGCGCCGGGCAGATTGCCTCGCCCGAACGTTCGGGTCGACTTCCCCGTCCCCACGCCTGCCAAGGCTGCGTGAGCGCTCCGCAGCCCCGAAAGGCGTGAGCGCCTACGCCTTCACTTGCCCGTGCTCCCGCTCGTACCGCAGCAGACAGAGCGCGTCGCGCAATGGGTGGACGGCGATCCACAACGGGTTCCACCAGTTGAAGCCGCCGCGCCAGTCTGCCTGGCTGAAGGGACCTTGGTAGTAGTTCGTCTGGAAGAACTGCTCCGCCTGCTCGCCGACCACTGCCGGGCGCCCCGGCTGGTCGAATCCGCACAGGTCGCGTTCGGTGGCGACGGTCTGGGTGACGGCGCGAACCATGACGCGCGCCAGTCGAGCGTACTCCTCCTCGCCCGTCGCCGCCGCCAAGCGCAGCAGTTCCTCGACGGGGGTGAACACGTCGAGGTGCTGGTTCTGCACGGAGACTGCGTTCCAGCCCGAGCAGTTCATGCGCCTCGCCAAGAATGTGCCGGGCCGAAGCCCGGGGTCCCAAGCGTACATGAAGGTGAGCGTCCAGTCGGCCGCGCGGCGGGCGCATTCCAGCGAGTGCGGCTCGCCGGTTGCGTCGTGGACATCGAGGCACGCCCGCAAGAGCAGGATCCCAGCTTCCTTGTCTTCGCAGTTCGCGTCCAACGTGGCGCCGCACGGCCAGCGCGGTTCCGAGCCGAGGACGCGGCGGGCGTACGCTTCCAGGCGAGCTGCCGCCGCGGCAGTCCACTCGGGCTTGCCCAGCAGCCAGCCGATCCGCGCCAGCGCCGACACGCACGCCACTCCGCCCGTCGAGGCTGATGGTTCCGCCGGTCTGCCATCGGCATGCCAGCACGCCGGGAAGACCTCGGCCGTCGAACAGCGCCCTTCCACCAGAAACGCCGCCGCTTGCCGGAGCCGTTCCAGCACCGCCTCTCGCCACGGTGCGTCGGCCGCCGCCTCACAGCACAACGCGAGCTGGCTCAGCACCTCCCCGACCTGCCGGCTGTGGAATCGCCCGTCAGCCGAACTGGCTTCCCAGCGACGGACCTCGAGGGAGTACTTCACCCATGGTAGCGGACACCCCGGCGCCGCCGCGGGTTGCGAGTTGACAAAGCGCAGCGACGCGTGTGCCATCGCCGCGGGACTGGGGCTGCCCAATGGCGTCGGCGCGAAGGGAGACGCCTCCAACTCCAGCAACGTCGCCGCCAACCGCGCCGACTGTCCCGTCCACCCCCACTGGAACTGCCGCGGGCTGTCGTAGCGGTTGACCTCAGGCACGTGGAGGAATCCGGCCACGTCGCCTTCCTGCACAAACCGACTCCGCACTACGTTCAGCTTCGCCGCAATCACCTGTTCCGGCGTCAATCGGCTGATCGGCGGCACCAGCAGCCTCCGCCGCGCCTCCGCCACCGGTCGCCGCCACGTCCAACCCGCGTCGCTGAGCGAGGCTGCTATCAGGAACACGTCTTTCTGCACGCGCGTGCCAACCCCAAACCGGACTGGCTGGGCGGGAAAGGGATGCAGTGTGTTCTGGGAACCGTAGACAGTGGCCGGCTGCCCGTTGGTCTCGCAGGAAGAGCTGTGCAAGAGCAACGCCCCGCCCCGCTCGCGCAGCTCTGCCCCCAGCGACCACCAGTGGTCCGACTCCTCTTCGTTGCCGGAGCCGGAGTCTATCCGCGAGGGCACGCTCTGCAGGGCGACGCCCGCTGGCACGCGGCTGCCGTCGTGTCCGGTCACCCCAACTTCCAGGTGCGCCAGCGGCACCGGGTAACGGTGCTCTTCGTACAAGCTCCGACTCGGCAGCGCCTCCGCAAACCGGGGCACCAGTCGCGACGCCTCCGCCGACGGGTTGCCGTCATAGCTGATCCCCGGCAGCAGTACCCGGGGAACGCCCGCACCTGTCACCTCGACTGAGAACACCAGCGCCACCGACTGCGGGATCCCCTTCTCCAACACCCACGTCCGCGTCACCCGCACCCATCGCCCCACAGGCCGCACCACGTCCGAGACGAGCCACTCACACTTGCCGCCCCGCAACCGGCAGTCCACCCAGAGCTGTCCGTCGGGAGCGGAGCGGTGGTCCACCTGGATGAGCGTAAGCTCCGGCAGACCCTCGAGCGAACGCGACAGCTCCACCCGCCCGACAACCACTGCCTGCCGCGGCAGCATGAGGCTCCACGCCGGCTCGTTGGGGCCGGCGCCGAGGGCGAAGAAGGGAGGGGGATCAAGCTTGGTCATCGGCGCGGGGTCGTGCCGAACCGCGGTCCGTGGTGTCGTCGAAGGCGGACCACGCGGCGGTGCCGAGAGACTGCCATTCGGCCAACTCCTGGACCAGCTCCGAACTCTGAAGTTCCCCCCGTTTTTTGGACAGGTGGCTAAGCTACGATTCCGGTCAGCTTAGAGTCCAACGAAACGGGAGAGCAGTGCTGTCAAGGAAGCGACGGCAGTATGCCGAGGAGTTCAAAGCGAAGGTCGCGTTGGAGGCGGTGAAGGGCGTGCGGACGTTGAGCGAGTTGAGTTCGGCGTTCCAGGTGCACCCGACGGTGATCGCCCAGTGGCGCCGGCAGTTGGTGGCCGGTGCGGCCGAGGTGTTCCGCGCCGGGGCCGGCGCGAGCCGCGCCAGCGACGAGGAGCTGACCGCGCCGCTGTACGCGGAGATCGGACGGCTGAAGATGGAGGTGGACTGGCTAAAAAGGGGGCATTGAATCGCCCGCTGGCGGAGAAGCGGGCCCGGATTGAGCCGACTCACCCGCAGCTTTCGGTAGCGCGCCAGTGCGCCCTGCTGGGGCTGCCGCGGTCCAGTTACTACTATCCCCCCCTTGGCACCGAAAGCCCGGAGAACCTGAGGCTGATGCGAACGATCGACGAGTTGTACCTGGAGCGACCGTTTTACGGCTCGCCGCGAATGACCGACTGGCTGCGCGACTTGGACTGGTCGGTGAACGAGAAACGCGTGGCACGCTTGATGCGCGTCATGGGGCTGCAAGCCGTGGTTCCGGGACCGCATACCAGCCGACCGCACCCGGAGCATCCGCACTATCCCTACCTGCTGCGCGGGCTGAAAATCGACGCCCCGGATCAGGTCTGGTGCGCGGATATCACCTATGTGCCGCTGGCGCAGGGGTACCTGTACCTGGTCGCCGTGATGGACTGGTACCGTCGCTATGTCCTGGCGTGGGAGTTGTCGAATTCCTTGGAGACCGACTTCTGTCTCTGCGCCCTCGACCGAGCCTTGTGCCAGTCGCAGCCGGCGATCTTCAACACCGACCAGGGGGCGCAGTTCACCAGCGCCGAGTTCACCGGCGCACTGACAGCCGCCGGGATCCGGATCAGCATGGATGGCCGCGGCCGCGCCTTGGACAACGTCTTCGTCGAACGGCTGTGGCGGACCGTGAAGTACGAAGAGATCTACCTGCGGGACTACGCTGACGGTCGCGAAGCCCACGCCCGTCTCGACAGCTACTTCCACTTCTACGACGCCGAACGGCGCCACGCAGCGCTGGATCGGCAGACCCCCGCCACGGTCTACTTCGCCAGCCACGACACGGGACCTGATACCAAAGAGACCCAGGAAAAGGACCCCGCTAAAGAAAGGAGAATCACTAACCACCAGTAGCTTATCCTGACCGGTAAGTGGCCCAAACAATGGGGGGAAGCTCAGACAGCGTGGTTCTGCCGGGCAGCGATGTCGCTGAGCACGCTCGTGACGTCGATGTAGGGGATGGCTTCGGCACCACCACGCTGAACCCGGAGGTTCTCGTTGATGGCCAACCGAAGCTGCTTGAGTTTCTGTTCGAGGTTCACGATCGTGCCTCCAAGCTGTCGCAGACCATTCACCACCGGTTCTGCAGTTCCGTGTAAGTCCCCGATTCACTGTTGCGTTGCACACGGCACGTGTACTCGGACCGTTGTCCAGCACGCGCACGACAAACTCGCTGCGCACGCAGTCGCGTTCGCGCTCAACGACGGCTCCAATCGGTACGCCGGGCCTGCCTACTCCACCAACGCCTTAAACACCCCATCCGCAGGGTCGCTGTAGAACTCGATGTTGATTTTCGTCCACAGTTCGTCGGGGAGGTCGTTGAGGGCGCGGCGGGCGGCTACGGGCATCAGGAGTGTTGCGGCTTGCTTGTCGATGGCGAGCTCTGCGATCTCGACCGGGTTGCGGATTAGCTCCACTGAGCCGCCGAGATTCAGAGGGCCGACGAGGATGGCGCCGCCGCGGGTGCTTCGTTCCAGTAGGCCGCCGACCAGCGACACCAGGACCGGGAGTCCGAGACCGGTGCCGGACTTGTCCGTGTCGAAGGGGCGGAGCTGGATCGAGTACTCGTGCCCACGGGGGTCGCGGTCGCCGACCAGTTCCTTGGCTCGCGTGTAGAGGTTCTGCTCGCCCACCCGGACGCTCTCGCGGAATGCCGGCGGCTGGGGATGGTTGAGGATCTTCGCGCCGCTGCCGGGACCGACGGTGGACTCGATTCGGCACAAGCTGGCGCCTGCCTCGGGGGTTCCCGGACTGATCGCCCAGACCTGGCCCGGGGGCAGGGGGTCGCCGTCAATCGCTTCGTCGCTGTGCAGCTCCGGCGTGGACACGAACTGCTCGACGCCGTCAACGCCTATCGTGAAGGAGAAGTGCGTGTTGCGGAACTCGCTCTTCAGACACCGCTTCTGCTGCTCCTTCACGCGCCGGCGGGACTCCAGGGCCACCCGGACGATCGCTTCGAGGTCTTCGTCTGGGACCGGCATACTCGGGTCGGGGAAGAGCAGTTTGACCAGTCCGGAGACCGTCTTGTTCACCGCCTCGATGTCTCGACCACTGAGCGCGCCGCCCCAGAAGACGCGGTTCTGGAGGAGGGAGACCCGGCTCGTGTGACGCATCCGGCTCCAGCACTCGCTCAGGAAGTCGCTGACAAGGCCGAAGTGGTCGGTCAGGTGCTCGTTGGGGTTCAGCTTGGGGAAGTCCCAGCCCGGCAGATAGGCGTGGATCCGGTCGTGGAAGGCAGTGTCGTCTCGCATCTCCTTCGGCAGTGGACTCAGCAGGTGCGCGATCCGCTGCTGTTGTTCAACGTCCACGTCGAAGTTGCCGACCATCACGATGCTGCCCTCGGCGGAGATGCTGTCCTTGCCGCGGCTGAACTCGCCCGATGCCATGTAGCCCTTCATGATGTTGATGCCGTCCTTCTGGTCGAAGGAGACGCCGGCGATCTCGTCAAAGCAGACCACGTCGTACTGGCAGACGAGTCCTCGCTGACCGTTGGCCATGTTGACGAACATCTTGGCCACCGTCGCCTTGCCGCCCGAGAGCAGGTGCGAATATGGCGAGATCTGCTGGAAGAGGTGGCTCTTGCCTGTTCCCCTCGGGCCGAGCTCGACCAGGTTGTGGTTTTTCTCGACGAAGGCGACCATCCGGAGCAGGGCGACCCTCTGCGCTCGCTCGTTGAGCGCCGTCGGCTCCAAGCCAATCGAGCGAATCAGGAAGTGCCGCCATTCTTCGCTGGTGAACCCGTGCCGCCCCTTGGCGAACACGTCGAGCACGTCGGGCTTGGACATTTGGATCGGGCGCAGGGCGGCGATGCGAAACGGGCGGCCGTGCTTCTCCTGGGAGGCGAGGGCATCGTATTCGAGCGTGACTTCGGCGTAGAACCCATCGGTCAGCATCCGCTCGTTCTCTTTGACCATCGGGTCGGCAATGCGCACGTCATGGAGGGCGAGGCTCGGCAGTTCCGCCACGTAGCAGTCGTTCTTCGCGTCCAGCTTCGCGCGGACGATGTCGATCAGCTTGACGGAGCCGTCCTCGCGCGCTCTCGCCTTGAAGAGCTCCTCGTCGCCCGTGCGAACGGTCCGACCCTCCAACTGCTTCTCGACAATCTCCAGCCCTTCTCGAATCTCCTCGGGGTCGGTGCTGGCGCAGTAGCGCCCCAGCAGGAACTCGACGACGTACGTGGGCACCGGGTACTGCCGAGCATAGCGCCGCACCAGGTCCTTCCGGACCAGGTAGCCAGGAAACGCGGAAGCAGCGAGGTGATCGAGGTGATCCATTTCGACTGCTGGTGTGTTCATGAGTCAGCTCCCACCCGAGTCTGCTTCTGTGCGAGGATGTTATCGCCGGCGTCAAGCAGGACGAGCACCAGTTCGGCTTGCTCGTACTCGTCGTCAACGACCACCAGGCTGACTGAGCCGTCTTCTTCGACGGGCTTCACCGTGGCAACAGCCGACGGGCCGGTCGGGCGCTCGACACGAAGGTCGGCGGTCACGCCTGCTCCCTTGACCACGGCCTCAACGAAACACCGCATGCCTCGCCAGGTGACCGAGGTGATCGTAGCGGCGACTGTCGTCTCACCGCTCCGTTCTACGAAGAGGTCCGGGATCAGGCACTCTTGAATGCTCAAGCCGCCGTGGGCATAACTCGGCGACGTGTTGAAGCAGGCGATGCCCGGCGCCGCCGCGAACGACTGACTGGCATTCCAGTGCCAGGCCGCGCGGTTCACGTCGGGGGTTGCCTCGCCGGCGATGACGGCGCAACGAGCCCAGCGGCTCTCGGTCAGGTGTTTCGGGAGGTCTACCTTCGGCAGTCCGCCCGGCAGCAGCAACCATCCATGGTCAGTTACCACGCGTACGGCCTGCCAGCCGGCATCCAGCAGTGCTGCGATCCGCTCGACCAGGCGGCCGAGTTCCTCGTCAAGCTGACGGGCGAGTCGCGCTTCCAGCTTGTGGCCCAGCGTGTCGACCTCGCCCGCTTCCGCCCAGCCGCGGGCGGGTTGGGACTCGGGCCAGTCCATCTTGCTGAGGTCGAGCACCTGGTAGCCGCGCTCCTGCATCGCGGCGCGGAGCTCCTGTGAAGTGGCTGCTTTGCCCGTTGCCCTGAACTTGGGAGCGAAGTCTTCGCCTAACATTTCGCCGGCGACCGCATTCGCGACAGGCGTGACCGCTGGCTTGGAGGTGGCCGTGACGCTTGGCACGGCAGCCCACCGATGACCCAGAGTCACTCGATACCCCCGACCTTCCAGGCGCTCGCTCAGGCGCTGACCGAGGTCGTATCGCAGGCCGTCGGCGAAGAGAAGACAAACGTCCTCGCCAGCCTCGACCAGAGGTTGTTGGCCACGACCGGGCAACGGCGTTCGCTCCGCTGCTTTCTGGAAAGCGCGGGCCGAGTCCTCAAGCCACGGCAGGAGCAGGTGGCGCACTGCCGAGCTGACCAGTGACTCGTCCGTGGTCGGTGTCGTCGCCAGCGCCTCCCACGCCGCGGCATCCGCTTGCCAGCCGCGGTCGCGGTACGCCACGGAGATCTCCTCGGGGCTGGCTCCGCCAACGGCCAACCTTGCCGCGCCAGCGAGTTGGCTGAGCGGCGCCAACACTTGGGCCATCGGAGACAGCCCCACCTTTGCCCAGACCGCGTTCCGCCGTTCTCCGTGCCGCTTCTCCAGGTCGGCGATTGCATCGCACGCCTGGCCATGGGAGAGCCCTTGCAGACCGGCCAGAGCGGCTCGCACGGACGCCTCGTCCTGGTCGTTGAGATCGGGCCAGCGGTCTCGGTCAAAGGCGAGGCTGCCGGCTGGCCGGCTGCGGCGGAGTAGCCCGGCGAGGTCGCCATAGCTCGTTGGCGATTCGACGAACCGCTCCCAGACCTTCGCCCAAGCGCCCTTGCCCTCCCCCAACCGTTCGCCCGCGGTCACGTCAGCCTCGACTTCGAGGTCGAAGTCGAGTTCGTCCCGACACCGGTTGCAGAAGGCACCCCAGCCATTCTCACCCAGGCGCGCCTTCGTGCCAGTCGGATCGCCCATCCAGCGGAGTAGGTCTCGCACAACGTCGCCGCTGAGCATTCGGTCGAGATCATCCGCTTCCAGCCGGCGCCCCGCAAGCTGAGCCACTGGGGTCACGGCAACCTCGGGCAAAGCCCGCAAGAGCGCCTCGGTTGTGGCATTATCCCGGGCGATGTCAAGCGCCAGCGTCTTCGGCGAGGTCAGGAAGGTGGTGACGCCCCAGTCGCTGCCGTTGTGCTGCAGCCAGAGCGTCCCTCGGAACATCAGTTCCACCAGCGGCCGGTAGTCCTTGCGGCACTCCTCGCCCGCCCGCAGCTCTTGCCGGGCGACTCCCGGCAGGTAGACGAGGGGGGCGCGGTCGGCGGGCAGCGCGGGTTCGTCCAGCGCCCCATCCACCAGGCAACGGATCCAGATCGCTGGGCCGGTGCGCGCGATGGGAGCGTAGTCACCTAACACCAGCAACTCCTCGACCCGGGTCTGCATCAGCTCGATGACTGGGCGCCACTCACCCTTCGGGTCGGTCCACAGGATTGCGGCAGGCCGCTCCTCGCCATCGGTCGCGATATCCTTCACGCGAAGGTACTCGACCAGCCGGTCGAGCACGGTCGTTGCTGCCTGGGGGGGAGCAGGGATCATGGTCGCGTCTCGATCTGAGGAGAATCGGCTGCTGGGCGCGGGTCTCCTGACCGCGCCTCTCGGCCGACCGAAGG